>Ga0209084_1000814_pt1 | contig 28385 bp, 29 predicted proteins | sample C_130820_MF_Meta_FD_187309 | JGI IMG/M metagenome (GOLD analysis project Ga0209084, IMG submission 187309) | Freshwater microbial communities from Lake Croche, Canada to study carbon cycling - C_130820_MF_MetaG (SPAdes) (version 2) | ecosystem: Environmental > Aquatic > Freshwater > Lake...
CAATTACTCGCCCCACTACTGATGTGGCAATTTTGCAATTACAACTGCCTGCAGCTGAACGTTTTCAGTATTTAGCTGGGCAATATATTGAATTTTTACTCAAAGATGGTCAGCGCCGCGCTTACTCATTGGCTACCGCGCCCGAACACGATGGGCCCCTCGAAGTCCAAATTCGGCATTTGCCAGGCGGCATTTTTACTGATTTTGTTTTTGGGCATCAGCAAGACAGTAGTAATGAGAACTCCAGCGGCATGCCAACGCAATTTTTACAAGAGAAAGCAATCCTCCGTTTTGAAGGGCCGCTGGGTAGTTTCTTTTTGCGTGAAGAGTCGACTAAGCCCATCCTCTTTTTGGCTGCAGGCACCGGGATTGCGCCGATTAAAGCGATCATTGAACACATACTTGCCAAAAAAATTCAGCGGCCTATCAGCCTCTATTGGGGTGGCCGTCGACCCACCGATCTTTACCTGGATGCACTATGCAAAAGCTGGGTTAGCACCATCCCCGACTTTCACTATATTCCGGTAGTGTCAGATGCAATACCTGCCGACCAGTGGCAAGGTCGAACGGGTTTTGTTCACCAAGCAGTGATGCAAGACTTTCCCAGTCTCAAGGCTATGCAGGTTTATGCTTGTGGGTCGCCACTGATGGTTAATGCTGCACGGCGTGACTTTATAGGCCAATGCCAATTACCGGAAGCTGAATTTTTTGCTGACTCGTTTACCAGTGCCGCAGATTTATCTCGCAGCTTAGATGAAACCGTTTCATAATTCAGTTTTATTTAATTTAATTACCCTTCTTGCCTCATGACCAATAAAACGCTGAATACCGACGCCATCATGTTTATTACCCCACGCCCTGAATTGGTGATGGTGCAGGGTGAGGGTTCTTGGCTAACGGATCAAAATGGCAAGCGCTATCTCGACTTCATGCAAGGGTGGGCTGTAAATTGCTTAGGGCATGCTAACGCTGGCATGATTGCGGCGCTAAATACCCAAGCTAAATTATTAATTAGTCCTAGCCCTGCGTTTTACAACGAACCTATGCTGCGTTTAGCAAATCTACTGACTGCGAATAGCTGTTTTGATAAAGTTTTTTTTGCAAACAGTGGTGCCGAAGCCAATGAGGGAGCGATAAAGCTAGCACGTAAATGGGGACAACTCAATAAGGCGGGGGCCTTTGAAATTATTACTTTTGATCATGGCTTTCATGGGCGTACTCTAGCTACTATGAGTGCATCTGGCAAACCAGGCTGGGATAGCATGTTTGCACCACAGGTTGCCGGCTTTCCGAAAGCCAATCTTAACGACCTAAGCTCGGTCATTGCCTGCATTACCGATAACACCGTGGCGGTAATGGTTGAGCCAGTTCAAGGTGAAGGTGGGGTTATTCCCTGTACGCCAGAATTTATGCAAAATTTACGCCAACTCACACAAGAGCGAAATATCTTATTGATAGTTGACGAAGTGCAATCGGGAAGCGGGCGTACAGGTAGCTTATTTGCTTATGAACAATTTGGCATTAAGCCCGACATCATGACCTTGGGTAAAGGTATTGGTGGTGGCGTTCCCTTGGCAGCCCTATTAGCTACTGATGCAGTAGCGTGCTTTGTAGCTGGTAATCAAGGCGGTACTTACAACGGCAACCCCCTCATGACAGCAGTAGGTATTAGCGTTGTTGAGCAACTCTTAGCCCCCCAATTTTTAGAACAAGTGCAAGCTAAGGGCGAATTATTGCGTAATGAATTACGCCAACTGGTTGCAGAATTTCAGTTAGAAGGTGAGCGGGGAATGGGCATGTTGCGGGCCCTAATGTTAGGTCGTGACATCGGTCCTAAACTCGTAGAAATGGCTCGTGATCAAAATCCAGTAGGACTATTGATTAACTCACCACAACCCGATTTATTGCGTTTTATGCCCGCCCTAAATACCAGTGACGATGATATTCGCTTGATGGCTTCAATGCTACGCGGACTTCTCAAGCAATTAGTCTAATATCTATTCACCTAAATAGGCCTTGCGAACCCTAGTGTCAGCCATGAGTTCAGCACCAGAACCAGCCAAGGTAATCAGTCCGCTTTCCATGACATAAGCGCGCTGTGCAAGCTGCAAGGCTAATCGCGCATTTTGCTCAACCAATAAAATTGTCATACCCGCTTTAGTTAAGGAATGAATTACATTAAAAATGGTTTCAACCATTAGTGGCGCCAGCCCCATTGAGGGCTCATCTAACAATAATAATTTCGGTTGCGCCATCAGCGCCCTGCCCATAGCCACCATCTGCTGCTCTCCCCCCGAAAGTGTACCCGCCATTTGCGTGCTGCGCTCTTCTAAGCGCGGGAAAAAAGTGTAGGTCTGATCTAAAAGACGTTTAAATTCAGCTGGGTTTTGCTGCAGAAAAGCGCCCATTTGTAAGTTCTCAAAAACCGTCATGCGCTTAAATACACCACGGCCTTCGGGCACTAAACTTAGACCGCGCTTGACCAATTCATAAGCAGGTAAATGGCTAACAGGCTCGCGATTAAATTGAATCTCACCAGCACTTGCGGAAATGATTCCAGCTAAGGCATTTAATGTCGAGCTTTTGCCAGCCCCATTGGCACCAATTAAAGCGACTAACTCGCCAGACTTAATCTCAAAATCAATTCCCTTAACGGCTGCTATACCGCCGTAAGATACTTTTAGGTCCCTGACTTGTAAAATTTGCATTAGCCATTACCTAAATACGCACGGATTACTTCAGGATTATTGCGAACCTCACGTGGGCTTCCAACTGCAATAGTCTTGCCATAATCTAATACCGTGAGGCTATCGCATATTCCCATTACCAAACTCACGTCATGCTCAATCAATAAAATTGTTTTGCCGTCACCGCGAATTTTTAAAAGTAATTCGCGTAAGTCTAATTTTTCAGTCGCATTCATTCCCGCGGCAGGTTCATCAAGCGCCAATAACAAAGGATCGGTAGCCAAAGCACGGGCAATCTCTAAACGGCGTTGATGCCCATAAGATAGATTGATCGCAGTATGATCAGCAAATTCGCCCAAACCAACATAGTGCAAGAGCGCAAACGATTTTTCTCTGATGTCGCGTTCTTCGCGCTGCACTCGATTAGTCCGCATAACTGCACCAAAGACACCGGTATGCGAGCGGCAATGACAGCCCACCATCACATTTTCTAAGGCAGTCATCGCCCCAAACAAGCGAATATTCTGAAACGTACGGGCAATACCCGCTTGGGTTACCTGGGCAATTGAATGGGGTAAATAGTTTTTGCCATTAAATTGAAATTGGCCACTTTCAGCAGGATACAAGCCTGTAATCACATTAAAAAAAGTGGTTTTGCCTGCTCCATTCGGGCCGATTAAGCCAACAATACTTCCCGTTGGCACGTTTAAACCGACATTATCTAAGGCATGTACGCCGCCAAAAAATTTCGATACATTAGCAACGTCAAGTAATGTATTCATGAAGTTGATGCTCCCCGCTTTTGCCAAATTCCTTTGGGACGATAGAGCATGATCAAAATTAAAGCTAAACCATAAATTAACTGGCGCAAAATTTCAGCATCAACAATGACCTGACCAAAAAGCGCATGTTGGATTGGTTGCACCACTCCACGCAGAACCTCGGGAAAAATGGCGAGCAATATGGCGCCCAAAATCACTCCGGGAATATGGCCAATACCACCCAAGACCACCATCGCTAAAACCACAATCGATTCCCAGAGAGTAAAAGACTCGGGCGACACGAAACCTTGAAACCCGGCAAATAAAACCCCAGCCACCCCAGCAAATGAAGCGCCAATCGCAAACGCCAGTAATTTCATATTACGGGTGTTGATGCCCATTGCTTGGGCTGCAACCTCATCCTCACGAATTGCGACCCAAGCGCGGCCAATACGCGAATTTTGTAAGCGCATGCAGATCACTGTAGCAAGACATGCTAAAAAAAGAAAAAGATAAAAAATTAAATATAAAGCGGGCACTTGGATCAATCCAAGGTCTAAGGATTTGGCAAAAGAAATTCCAAAGAGCTCGATTGAGTCAATTGCGCGGATGCCTTTAGGTCCATTCGTGAGATTAATGGGTCGATCTAAATTGTTTAAAAAAATACGAATGATTTCACCAAAACCGAGAGTCACAATCGCTAAATAATCTCCCCGAAGTTTCAGCGTCGGCACACCCAAAATAATGCCAAATGTCGCCGCTAGAAGAGCACCAATCAAACAGGCAAGCCAAATTGGGCTATGCAAACCCGCTGGAAAGAGCGCGGCGATGGCCGTAAAAGATTGTGTCAGGTGGGGCGATGCTAGCAAGGCAAACGTATAGGCGCCCAAGGCATAAAAGGCGATAAAACCCAAATCGAGTAAACCGGCAAAACCAACGACGACATTTAAGCCTAGTGCTAAAACAACATAAAGCAAAGCAAAATCCAGAACGCGCACCCAGTAATTTCCGCCCACCGCGCCAATACACCAAGGCAAAATGAGCAGGCTTAATATTGCCAACAACAAAACCATACGGCGCTGGGAAATAAAATTAAGCACGATCAGAAACCCGTTCGCCAAGTAAACCGCTCGGACGTAATACTAAGACCATAATCAGCACAATGAAAGCAAAGATATCTTGGTAATTAGAGCCCAATACACCACCCGTCAAATCACCAATATAGCCAGCTCCTAACGATTCAATTAGGCCGAGCAACAATCCCCCGAGCATTGCCCCGCGGATATTGCCAATACCGCCTAAAACCGCTGCAGTAAAGGCCTTGAGGCCGGGAATGAAACCCATATAAAAATTCGCATTGCCATAGTTAGTCGCAATCATTACCCCCGCTAAGCCTGCCAAAGCACCACCTAACATAAAGGTGATCGAAATGACCCGATTGGGATTAACCCCCATAAGCGCAGCAATTTGGGTTTGCTCAGCAGTAGCCCGCATAGCACGACCTAACCGAGTGCGCTCAACTAAAAGCAACAAAGCGCACATCACCAAAAAAGCGACCGCAATAATAATTAATTCTTTTCCAGTAATTGTTACGGCACTGTTAAATAATTGAATCGGCAGTGAAGGCAGCAACTGCGGATACATCAACGGGTCTCGCGACCACACCATCATGGCAATCGTTTGCAACAACACCGACATGCCGATAGCTGAAATCAGTGGTGCAAGCCGTGGGGCATTTCGTAAGGGCCGATACGCGACCCGCTCGATCGTATAACTAAGCGCGGCACAAACTGCCATCGTGATTGGCAAGACCAGCGCCAATATCAGCCAGCCTGGCAAAAAAGGAGTGAGCATTATCATGCCCTGAATGAGGGTGAGAGAAACCAAAGCACCAATCATCAGCACTTCCCCATGCGCAAAGTTAATAATGCCTAGTACGCCATAAACCATGGTGTAACCCAAGGCAATTAAGGCATAAATGCTACCTAAAACTAGGCCATTAACTAGCTGCTGGAGGAAAGTTTCCATCCGCCCATTTACATCTTGACGACGTCAAGCACGGATTTCTTTTTGTCTTTGTATTCGTATAGAGAAATAACACCATGCTGCAAATCGCCCTGTTTATCAAAGGCAATATTCCCTGTTAGGCCATTCATTTGGGTTTCTGGCATGACCAACAAAATTTTGGCTGGATCAGTCGATTTGGCCCGCTTCATGGCATCGACTAAAACGTAAACTGCATCATAGGTAAAGGGAGAATAAATTTGTACTTCAGTATTGAAGCGCTCTTTGTACCGCTTCTGAAAATCATTACCATTGGCCATTTTGCTTAAAGCCATACCCGCCTCTGAGCAAGTAACATTGGTAACCGCATCGCCCGCCAGATCGGCTAGCTTTTCAGTACACATCCCATCGCCACCCACAATCTTGGCAGTGATACCTAACTCCTTAGCCTGCTTAGCCAACGGCCCACCAGTAGCGTCCATGCCGCCATACATAATCACGTCAGGTTTTGTGCCTTTAATTTTAGTCAAAATAGCTTTGAAATCGGTAGCCTTATTATTGCTAGCTTCACGCGCCACAATTTTGAGGCCGGCAGCTTTTACGGTTTTCTCAAACTCATCAGCTAACCCTTTGCCATATTGAGTTGCATCGTCAATAATTGCGACCGACTTAGCCTGCAGTTTTTGGGTTACATAATTAGCCAATGCGGGCCCTTGCTGTGCATCTGTCGCGACTAAACGGTAAGTCGTTTTAAACCCTTGCTTGGTATATTCAGGATTGGTTGCCGAAGGCGAGATTTGGGTAATGCCAGCGTCACTATAAATTTTTGACGCCGGAATGCTGGTGCCAGAATTAAGATGGCCTACTACCGCAGCTACTTTAGCGTCAACTAATTTTTGTGCTACTTGGGTGGCAGTCTTTGGATCTTCCGCATCATCCTCTGGCACCAAAGTGAGGAATATTTTTTTACCATCAATCATTAAGCCGGTTTTATTAATTTCTTCAATCGCTAAACGTGCGCCATTTTCATTATCCTTACCCAAGTGTGCAATCGGGCCGGTTAATGGCGCAACGTGGCCAATCTTCACTTCAGTGGCATCGGCTGGCACTGCCGTAGCCGTTTTTTTATCACTTTTACCGCAGGCGCCAAGAAGCGATACCAAGATAATCGCACTCATTGCGATACTGATTTGGCGCAAAGTAAAGCGCTGAATTAAAGCTTGCATATTATTCACCTCTAAAATGAAATTAATCGACTAAACTTTTTGGCAAAGAAAAAACGGTATCTTCAACTATTCCAGGCAATGAATGCACCTGCCTAGGACCAAACTCTTGAATACGCTGCACAATTGCCTGCGCCAAAGTTTCTGGTGCCGACGCTCCAGCAGTAAGGCCAACGCGCTTTTTACCGGCAAACCACTCCGCTTGTAATTGCTCGGGGGCATCAACCATGTAGGCTGGTACACCAAGTTTTTCAGCCAATTCACGCAAGCGATTCGAGTTCGAACTCATCTTGCTTCCCACCACAATAACAACTTCGACTTGCGGAGCCATAAATTTAACTGCATCTTGGCGGTTTTGTGTGGCGTAACAAATATCTTGTTTACGGGGTTTTATGATTTGCGGAAATTTTTGCGTTAAGGCATCAACAATTTCTTTGGTTTCATCTACCGACAAAGTCGTTTGGGTTACATATGCCAATTTAGTATCGGTTGGAAAACTGAGCTTCTCTACATCGCGCAAATTTTCAATTAAAAAGATCCCGGCATTCACTTGGCCCATCGTGCCCTCGACTTCAGGATGACCTGCATGTCCAATCATCAAAACCGTGAAGCCATCTTTACACATCTTGACAACTTCAACATGAACCTTCGACACCAAAGGACAAGTGGCATCATAAATTTTCAAGCCTCGCGCTGCAGCATCTCGGCGTACTTCTTGTGAAACACCGTGTGCACTAAACACCACGATTGCACCCTTAGGTACTTCGGCCAGCTCCTCGACAAAAATGGCACCTTTCGTACGCAGTTCTTCGACCACATAAACGTTATGCACAATTTCATGGCGCACATAAATGGGGGCACCAAAGCGTTGCAAAGCTTCATTGACAATATTAATAGCGCGATCAACCCCGGCACAAAAACCGCGCGGTTGGGCCAAGATAATTTGATCAATATTGGAATTCATAACCTAAAGAATAGCAATAATTTGTGCTTCGAAGGTAATAGGCTTTCCTGCCAAGGGATGATTGAAATCAAACCAAGCTCCTTCTGCGTCAATCGACTGCAAGACACCGGCATATTGGGCGCCATTCGGCGCATTAAATTCAACCACATCACCCGCGGTAAATTCAGGTGCATCTGCTTTAGCATTTTTCTGCAATGCCGCCAAAGAAACCCATTGCACTAACTCTTCGTTCCGCATTCCAAAGCTTGCTTCAGGGGGAATAACCGTAGTTTTTTGTTCGCCCACTTGAAGTCCGATTAACACATTTTCAAAACAAGGTGCAAATTGACCCGAACCCAAAAGCAAAGTCGCAGGCCGATCTCCAAAGGTGTTTATAAAACTGTCCCCATTGGGCAATCCCAAACGATAGTTCAAGGTCAAGTAGGAATTGGGCAATACCTGGGTCTTAGTCATTCTGCAATTGTAGCGAGGCCTACCCATTGCGTGCAGGGGGCAATTAAGCAGTGGCCCAAAGCACTACAACCCCGTGAAAAACTCCGCTTGGAAGGCGCTCGGTCCTTAAGTGATGCTGAACTACTGGCGATTTTTTTACGGGTCGGCGTACGCGGAAAAAGTGCTGTAGACCTAGCTCAGGACTTATTACAGGCGTTTGGTAGCCTCGCCGCACTGTTAACTGCCAGTCTCCAAGAAATTTCCCGTCATCATGGCATTGGCCTCTCAAAATGGTCACAAATACAGGCGGCCTATGAATTGGTGAAACGGAGTCTGGAAGAAAATATTCAGACGAGCGCCGCTTTGACATCGCCACAGCAACTAAAGGCATTCTTACAAACCCAAATTGGGCGCCTGCCGCACGAAGTTTTTCTCTGCCTATACCTGGACTCACAAAACTGCCTGATCGAGTGCCAAGAGCTCTTTCGAGGCTCAATAACGCAAACCGCAGTCTACCCTCGGGAAATTTTAAAAGAGGCTTTAAACCGCAATGCCAGTGCTCTCATCGTCGCCCATAACCATCCAAGCGGCAACCCGTTGCCAAGCGCAGCCGATATTGCCCTGACTGAATCGCTACATACTGCCTTGCAATTAGTAGATATTCCCCTTCTCGACCACTGCATTGTGAGTCATGGCGGATTTTTCTCCTTTTTTGATTCAGGCTTAATTAATAAAGCCAAAAATGAAAGTGATTACTAACTTATTACAGTTATGAGCGGCTGAGCAGCGGCTCGCCCGAGATTAAAGCAAGAAGTGACTAGCCCAAAAAGCCCTTAGCCTGATACAATTTATCCTTTTCGCAATTAAGGAGTCGTGTCATGGCAAAAGTTTGCCAAGTCACTGGGAAAAAGCCGATGGTTGGCAACAATGTTTCCCATGCAAACAATAAAACGAAGCGTCGCTTTTTGCCGAATTTGCAAAATCGTCGCTTTTGGATTGAATCAGAAAACCGCTGGATTAGCTTACGCTTGACCACTGCTGGTTTGCGCTTAATCGACAAGAACGGCATTGATGCTGTACTCGTTGATTTACGTGCACGTGGCCAAATTTAAGGGAGTTCAAGATGGCTAAAGGCGGTAGAGAGAAAATTAAGTTGGAGTCTTCAGCTGGTACTGGACACTTTTACACCACCACTAAAAATAAACGCACAAAACCTGAAAAATTGGAGATCTCGAAGTTTGATCCCACTATTCGTAAGCATGTGCCTTATAAAGAAACAAAACTCAAGTAATTTAGTTTAAACATAAAAAACCCGCTCAGTTCACTGCGCGGGTTTTTTATGGGTATTACCTTAATCTATTTACTTAGGCATAGCGGCGTAGACGCAAGGAAAACTCACGCAAGCTGGTTAGACCACTAGCTTCTGCTTGATGACACCAAGCGCGCAATTGCACAACCAATTGTTCGCCCGTCGAATTTGAGCGCTGCCAAATTGCTTGTAAGTCACGACGCATTTCAATCATGATACGTAATTGCGCATTGGTTGCCATAAGCTCTTCCAATTTACTTTTTTCTGCCGCACTAAGACGAGCCTCGTCTTTGCCCACCCAGCTACGAGCATCTTTTAAATGTGCAGCAACAATATGCATTTGCTCCATCTCATGACTAAAGAACCGCCGCAAGGTCTTGCTATAACGGGCCATTACCTCGTACCGATTCGCAATAATGGCTTCTAGCGTATCTTGGTCGGCAGGTCGAACTGGCACCAGCAAAGGCTTTGGCGGTACTTTTTTTACTGTCGCCAGACCCACTGCACTGAGCATTTGAATATAAAGCCAGCCAATATCAAACTCATACCATTTATTAGAAAGCTTCGCACTTGAAGCAAAGGTATGGTGATTGTTATGCAATTCTTCACCGCCAATTAAAATTCCCCACGGGACAATATTGGTTGAAGCATCCTCACAATCAAAATTTCGGTAGCCCCAAAAATGGCCAATGCCATTAATTACGCCTGCGGCAGTAATCGGAATCCACAACATTTGCACAGCCCAAACAGTCGCTCCAATGGCGCCAAATAAAAATATATCGATGATCAGCATGAGGCCAACGCCCTGCCAAGAAAATTTCGAGTAAAGATTTTTTTCAAGCCAGTCATCAGGAGTGCCGTGCCCATACTTGCTTAAGGTTTCGGGCTTATTCGCTTCTACTTTGTAAAGTTCTACCCCGCGTAAGAGCACAGTTTGGATGCCTTCAATTTGAGGGCTATGGGGGTCTTCAGGAGATTCACATTTAGCGTGATGTTTGCGATGAACGGCAGCCCACTCTTTCGTAACCATACCCGTTGTTAACCACAACCAAAAGCGAAAGAAATGCGCTACCGCCGGATGCAAATCGAGCGCCCGATGCGCCTGACAACGATGCAAATAAATAGTGACGCCAGCAATGGTGATATGGGTAACGATTAAGGTAAAGACCGCAATTTGCCACCAAGCCCAATTTAAATAGCCATGGGCAAGCCCAGCGAGTAAATTGTCAGAAAAATCGAGTAAAAAGCTAGAGTTCAAGCGTATATCCTTGGTTTATATAGTAGTAACCCTAATTTTACGCCTTGCGCCTAAAAACAGCAGCAAAGAATCCATCTGTACCATGCAAATGAGGCCAAAGCTGCCACCAGGGGTTGTCTGGACTAGTTCCCAGGGGTCTTTCCCCATCCATAAAGTGGTCTTTTAGGGCTTCAGCAGCTGGAATAACCTCAAATTCTGGGTGTTTAGCCAAAAAATCTTCAGCAATGGCTTGATTTTCAGCGGGTAACAAACTGCAGGTGCCATAAACCAAGCGCCCCCCTGGTTTTAATAGTCGACTAGCCGAAGCCAAAATACTGGCTTGCTTAGCATTTAATTCGGCAACGCCAGTTAAGCTTTGGCGCCACTTTAAATCGGGATTGCGACGCAGGGTACCAATGCCGCTGCAGGGTGAATCAACCAAAACACGGTCAATTTTGCCGGCGAGGCGCTTAATCTTGGCATCGTTCTCACTATCTATCCACACTGGATGAACATTAGATAAACCGCTACGCGCTAAGCGCGGCTTTAAATTCGTGAGCCGTCGTTGTGAAGTATCAAATGCATAAAGGCGTCCGGTTGAACGCATGATCGCACCAAGCGCGAGTGTTTTACCTCCCGCGCCAGCACAAAAATCAACCACCATTTCACCGCGTTTGGGAGCAAGCAAATAGCACAGTAATTGGCTGCCTTCATCCTGCACTTCCAAGTGGCCAGCTTTAAACCAAGTTGAATTTTGCAAAGCGGGCTTACCTTTAATCCGCAAGCCATCCGGTGCGAATGGAGTGGGCTCGGCTAAATACCGTCCGCCCAGCGCATTCATTTCAGCCAATAACTTGTCCCGCGTCGTTTTCATCGTATTCGCCCGCAAATCCAAAGGCGCGGGTTTCATGAGCGCTTGGGCCAAAGCTTCACGCTGCTCTATCCCAGGCGACGTAGCAAAAGCCTGCCACAACCAGTCGGGTAAATTATTACGCACCATCGGTGCCAGCGTGCCGTGATCAAGCTGTGCATAACGTAATAGCCATTCATATTCGCCAGGCTGAAGTACAAAAGCTAAATCGGCTAAGGCACTTTCAGCGCGGTTAGCGGAGCCTAAGCCGCCCTCAGAAAGCGCTGACATCATGCCTAATAAAGCTAAGCGTCGCGCTAATGATCCAGTGCCGCTAGCAGCAAATTGCGCCATTTCATTTTTACGCCGCAACACTGCAAAAGCACTTTCAGCAATTAAAGCGCGGTCGCGATTTCCTAAGCGAGGTTCAGCGCGAAAATAACGACTCACTAAACGGTCGGCCGCCTCATCAAATTTTAGAAGCTCAGGTAATAGTCGCTCTAAATGTAAGGCGTGCTGTGGCAGCGCTTTAGCATGCGAAAAATTCTTTTGGCCAACGGGGGCTGCCGCAGTCTTGGCATCTTTACGTTTAGCTCGATTAGAGCGCGCATAAGATCCTGAATTATTCCAATCGGCCTTCACAAAGTGCCGCTGGCAAAAAATTGGGCTTCGGGGGGGGTTAGTTTCACTTTATTACCTTCTACGCGCAAACGGTCATCAATGAACCATTTTACGGCCCGCGGATAAATCTGATGCTCTAAGCGCAAAACCCGTGCCGCTAACTGTGCCTCATTCTCACCATCTAACACAGTTAACTCTGCTTGAGAAATGATTGGGCCTTCGTCAACGCCTGTGGTCACAAAATGGACTGTGGCTCCATGCTTGGAAGCCCCTGCCTCAAGCGCCCGTTGATGTGTATGCAGGCCAGCAAAGCTGGGTAGCAAAGAGGGATGGATATTGATTAAACGTCCCTCATACCGATGAATAAAACCGGCGGTAAGAATCCGCATAAAGCCAGCCAAAACGACTAAATTTGGCTTTAATTCATCAATTGTCGCGATTAAAGCGGCATCAAAAGCCTCCCGACTGACAAAATCACGATGATCAATAATAAATGTGGGAATGCCGACCTCACGGGCAAAATCAAGGCCTTTGGCGTGTGGATGGTTGGCAATCACCCCCGCAAAATGGGCTGGCCAAGCCTCTTTTTGAGCCATTTTGACAATGGCTTCAAAATTAGATCCCCGACCAGAAATTAAGCTAACAATTGATTTCATGAGCACCAATATAATTCAAGGTTACCTTGAAAGCGACTAGTGAACGTATTCCGTGGCTCAACTCAGTTTTCCGCAGGTCCCCCTTGCGCCCTTACCATTGGTAATTTTGATGGCGTGCATCGGGGTCATCATGCCTTATTGAGCGAACTAGTTCAAGGTGCCAAGGCCCGCAAGCTGACCTCCTGTGTAATGACCTTTGAACCGCATCCCAAAGAATTATTTGCACCGGCAAAAGCACCACCGCGCATTTTAAATTTACGCGATAAATTAGAGGCATTCGCGGCAATTGGCATCGAACGGGTCGTGGTCGAGCATTTCAACTCCGCTTTTGCAGCCTTGACGGCCGATCAATTTGTCAAACAGATTTTGGTCGAACGTTTACGAACGCGCTGGATTTTAATTGGCGATGATTTTTGTTATGGCGCCAAACGTGCAGGAAATTTTGCTAGTCTCAAAATTGCAGGAGAGCGTGATGGGTTTGAAGTGTCTGCAATGCCCACGATTGCCGACAAGCAGGTGCGCATTTCCAGTTCAGCCCTGCGTGCAGCAATTGCGCAGGGCGATTTACAACAGGCGAATAATTTACTCGGTCGGCCCTACTGTATTTCTGGGCATGTTTTGTATGGGCGCCAGCTAGGTCGCACCTTAGGTTTTCCGACTTTGAATATTGCAGTCGCCAATCATTTGCATCGGCGTCAGGCAGCCGCCAGTGGCATCTTCGTTGTGCAAGTACATGGCTTAGGGCCACAACCCTTGCCAGGCGTCGCCAGCTTGGGCATTCGCCCAACAGTAGAAGATGCTGGGCGCGTACTCTTAGAAACGCACGTCTTTGATTTCAAGGAAAATGTCTATGGCCGTATTGTTAAAGTAGAGCTCCTTGAAAAAATTCGTGATGAAGCTAAATACCCTGATTTATCCGCCTTGCAATTAGCGATTCAAGCTGATGCAGCGCATGCACGCCATTATTTTCTGAAAAAAGTCTATGTCTGAAAAATCTTCTGCCTACCCTGTTAATTTACTAGAAACTGCATTTCCGATGCGCGGTGATTTACCCAAACGTGAACCGCAATGGGTGGCGCAATGGCAAAAAAATAAACTCTATGAAGCCATTCGTCAAGCGCATGCTGGGCAGCCTTTATTTATATTGCATGATGGTCCCCCATACGCTAATGGTGATATCCATATTGGCCATGCCGTCAATAAAATTTTAAAAGATATGATCGTTAAATCGCGTTGGCTCATGGGCTTTGATGCTGCCTATGTACCCGGCTGGGATTGTCATGGCATGCCAATTGAAATTCAAATTGAAAAAAAGTTTGGTAAAAATTTACCGGTAGCTGAAGTGCAAGCAAAAGCGCGCGAATATGCCAGCGTGCAAATTGCCAAACAAAAAATTGATTTTGAACGCTTAGGGGTATTGGGTGATTGGAATAATCCATATCTCACCATGGACTACCAAAATGAGGCTGATGAAATACGGGCCTTGGCGGCAATCTGGCAAAAAGGCTATGTCTATCGCGGACTAAAACCAGTTAATTGGTGCTTTGACTGTGGTTCTGCTTTAGCTGAAGCAGAAGTGGAGTACCAAGATAAAACAGATCCGGCAGTTGATGTTGGCTTCCCCTTTGATGATGCGCAGCTACCCCAGTTAGCGAAAGTCTTTGGTTTACCAGCGCTTCCTAAAAAATTCGGTATGGCCGTAATCTGGACTACAACTCCTTGGACCATTCCCGCCAATCAAGCGCTCAACGTCAATCCTGAATTAACGTATGCCTTAGTTGATACCAGTAAAGCGCTACTTATTTTGGCTGCCGACCGGGTCGGCGCTTGCTTAACTGAATATGGTCTTGAGGGCACTATTTTGGGCACTTGCCAAGGCAGCGCCCTAGAAGGGATTTCTTTCTGGCATCCGCTCGCCACACTCGATGAGGGCTATCGGCGTCTGGCACCAGTTTATCCGGCAGATTACGTCACTTTAGAAACGGGTACCGGTCTAGTGCACTCTGCCCCCGCATATGGTGAAGAAGATTTTAAATCGTGCAAAGCGCATCAATTAGCGGATGATGCAATTTTGAATCCCGTGATGGGTAACGGCGTCTATGCCTCTTGGTTGCCCCTATTCGCTGGCGAGTTTATTTGGAAAGCGAACCCAAAAATTGTGACTGCTTTAGAGCAAGCAGGCACTTTACTAAAACATAAAGCCTATACGCACTCCTATATGCATTGCTGGCGTCATAAAACCCCAATCATTTATCGTGCCACTTCCCAATGGTTTGCCAGTATGGATAAAAAACCGCATGGCGAGGCGAATGCTCTGCCACTGAGTTTGCGTGAAGCGGCGTTACTGGGAATTGAAAATACCGAATTTTTTCCAGCATGGGGCAAGCAACGCTTACACAGCATGATTGCAAATCGACCCGATTGGACTTTATCCCGCCAACGCCAATGGGGCGTACCAATGGCCTTTTTAGTCCATAAAGAAACAGGCCAGCCTCACCCACGCACCCCCGAATTACTAGAGCTCGTGGCAAAACGCGTTGCCCAAGAGGGCATTGAAGCCTGGCAGACTATGGCAGTTACCGATCTATTGCGTGATGATGCTGATCAATACGAAAAAAATCGCGACACCCTTGATGTATGGTTTGACTCTGGCACAACCCACTGGCATGTCATTCGTGGCTCGCATCAAGCGCAGTTATTTAATGCTGTAGCTAAAGAACAATTTGGCGGCTCAGCGGGTCGCTTAGCCGATTTATATCTAGAAGGCTCTGATCAACACCGTGGCTGGTTTCATTCCTCACTACTGACCGGCGTCATGCTCGACGGTAAGCCGCCTTATAAGGCGCTCTTAACCCACGGCTTTACGGTCGATGGGCAAGGTCGCAAAATGAGCAAGTCGATTGGTAACGTGATTGCGCCTCAGGAAGTAGCCGATAAGTTAGGTGCCGAAATTATTCGCCTATGGGTGGCCTCTACTGATTACTCTGGGGAAATGACAATCTCTGATGAGATTCTCAAACGCGTGGTTGAGAGCTATCGACGCATGCGTAATACCTTGCGATTTTTATTGGCCAATCTAGCTGACTTTGACCCAGATAAAAATGCTTTGCCAGCATCAGAGTGGCTTGAAATTGATCGTTATGCCGTAGCCTTAGCGAGCGCTTTACAAGCCGATATTCAAGCGTCTTATCAAGTCTATGAATTTCAACCCGTAGTTGCACGCATGCTCAATTTCTGCTCCGAAGATTTGGGCGGCTTTTATCTGGATATTCTGAAAGACCGTCTTTACACGATGGCGCCCGATTCGCCTGATCGTCGTGCTGCACAAAATGCCCTCTTTCATATCACCCGGAATTTATTAAAGTGGCTTGCCCCCTTTCTTTCCTTTACAACAGAAGAAGCATGGCAAGCCTTTCCGCATGGTAAAGCGGGTGCAAGCGCATCAATCTTCATGGAAGCGTTTACCCCTTTACCTGAAATTGCCAATGCCCCAGCATTAATCGATAAATGGACTCGCTTACGTGAAATTCGTGCGGAAGTAACCAAGGCGATTGAAATCGAACGGAGCGCCGGTTTAATTGGCTCTTCCTTACAAGCCGAAATTCAAATGCAGCTCGCTGAGCCAGACTTTAGTCTCTTGCAGTCACTTGGTGATGATTTGCGTTTTGTCATGATTACTTCTAGTGCCCAGATTGAACTAAGCAATGATCCCCTGAAGCCCTTAAGCATTCACGTCCAAGCTAGCCAACATCCTAAATGCGGTCGGTGTTGGCATCATGTCAGTGATGTTGGTGCTGACAGCAACCATCCCGAATTATGTGGACGCTGTATTAGCAATCTTTTTGGGGCTGGTGAAGATCGTCAATTTGCCTAAGGCAAGATAAACTCCCTTATGCGCACATCCCTAACTCCACTTCACCGCTATTTAATTATTGCGAGTACCGTCCTGGTTCTGGATCAAGTCACGAAGATAGCAGCGCAAATCTATCTTCCAATCGCTAGCCCAGTTGTTATTAATTCCTACCTCAATTGGTTTTTAATTTTTAACCCCGGCGCAGCTTTTTCTTTTCTTTCCCAAGCAGGTGGTTGGCAACGTTGGTTTTTTACGATTTTGGGAATTGCTGCATCTGTCGTCATTTTATGGTTTTTGCGGCGTAATACGGCTGACCAAAAATTGTCATGGGCCTTGAGCTTAATTTTAGGTGGAGCAATTGGCAATGTGCTCGATCGGATTTTTTATGGTGCTGTCGTCGATTTTATTGACGTCCATTATGAAACCTGGCACTGGCCCGCTTTTAATGTGGCTGACAGTGCTATTTCAGTCGGGGCGGTGTTGATTGTATGGAGCGAGCTCACTAGGCCTAAAATCTAATTTCTTATGCCATCACTTACTAATAAAAAAATCATCCTTGGTATTTCGGGGGGCATTGCTGCTTATAAGTCAGCGGAATTAGCGCGCTTATTAATGCAAGAAGGCGCTACTGTACAAGTGGTGATGAGCGCTGCAGCTCAACAATTTATTACTCCAGTAACCATGCAAGCCCTCACGGGATTACCGGTTTTTACCAGCCAATGGGATGCCCGCATCGATAACAATATGGCCCATATCGAGCTCTCGCGTACAGCTGACGCCATTCTCGTTGCGCCTGCAACTGCCGATTTGCTGGCTAAGCTTTCGCTTGGCCTAGCCGATGATTTACTCACTACCTTATGTTTAGCGCGTAACTGCCCTTTATTGTTAGTGCCGGCGATGAATTTACAAATGTGGGAGCATCAGGCTACCCAAAGAAGTGTGCAGCGCTTGGTCAAAGATGGCAGCACTATGCTGGGGCCTGCTAGCGGTATTCAAGCTTGCGGTGAATCTGGTGCGGGGCGAATGCTTGAGCCTGCAGAAATAGTTGAGCACGTCTGCGCCTTTTTTCAACCCAAATTATTACCAGGTAAACGGGTTCTAGTTACTGCTGGACCCACTTTTGAGGCCATCGATCCTGTGCGCGGTATGACCAATCGTAGCTCGGGGAAAATGGGCTTTGCTATCGCCCAAGCGGCCCTTGAAGCTGGGGCCCAAGTGCATCTCATTGCTGGTCCATGCGCACTACCAACACCCCTGGCGAGTGGCGGACAAATTTACCGTACCAATGTTACCTCCGGCCAAGAAATGTATACCGCCGTTATGCAATCCCTTGATTGTGACTTGTTCTTTTCAGTTGCAGCCGTCGCAGACTGGACCATCCCCAATCCTGCGAAAGAAAAAATCAAGCGCCCCAGTGCAACCGTTGCAAGCAAAAAATCGTCCGCTCCACAGATTCACTTTGCTGCTAATCCCGATATTCTGCAAAGCGTTGCTCACTTCGCTAAGGCAAATAAAAGCGGCCCGAATAAATCCCCGCGCCCTTATTGCGTTGGCTTTGCTGCCGAAACCAGCAATCTTGAGCAACATGCAAGCGAAAAACGTCAGCGTAAGGGTATCCCGCTCATGGTTGGCAACATTGGGCCCGATACATTTGGGGACGACTTAAATCAACTGCTTATTATTGATGAGAATAGTAAGCAGCACTTACCGCGCGCACCCAAACTAACATTAGCGCGCTTACTGATTAAAGCTGTGGCCAAAAAACTGGCATAAATCTCACGGGACTCACTCTATGCAATCGTTACAAGTCAAAATTCTCGATGCACGTATGCGCGCACAACTACCAAGTTATGGCACCCCTGGCAGTGCTGGTCTTGATTTACGTGCCTGTATCGATGAGCCGCTTGAAATTGCCAGCGGCCAAACTGTATTGGTTCCCACTGGACTGGCCATCTACATTGAAGACCCACGCTATGCTGCACTGATTTTGCCGCGCTCAGGGCTTGGCCATAAACACGGCATCGTCTTGGGTAATTTAGTCGGCCTCATCGATTCTGACTATCAAGGCCAATTAATGGTGAGCACTTGGAATCGCAGTCAAGTTGCCTTCAAACTTGAGCCGCTCGAACGTTTGGCGCAACTAGTAATCGTGCCAGTGCTGCAGGTTGCCATCAATATTGTTGACGAGTTTACTGAAAGCAGTCGCGGCGCCGGTGGCTTTGGTAGTACAGGTCGAAGCTAAAAGTCGCTTTTAGGTTTCTGCAACCGGTTCCGCATTTGATTTGCCCGCCTTACTAGTACCAGGGTTGGTGGCTACAATCGTTAACTGCACTTTACCCTCAGCGTCAATATCTACTGCAACTTGGCCGCCTTGGGCTAAGCGCCCAAATAGTAACTCGTCAGCTAAAGCCTTACGCACAGTATCTTGAATGATGCGCTGCATTGGGCGCGCGCCCATCAAAGGATCAAAGCCATGTTTTGCTAAATGGGCCCGCAACGCATCGCTAAAAGTGGCATCGACCTTCTTCTCATGCAATTGCTCCTCAAGCTGCATTAAGAATTTATCGACGACCCGCATGATGATGGTTTCATCTAAAGCCTTAAACGAAACAATAGCATCTAAGCGATTACGAAACTCAGGAGTAAAGAATTTCTTAATATCAGTCATTTCATCGCCAGACTCACGCGCATTCGTAAAGCCAATCGTTGATTTCTGCATCGCTTCAGCGCCTGCATTAGTCGTCATAATGATGATGACATTACGAAAATCAGCCTTACGCCCATTGTTATCGGTTAGGGTGCCGTGATCCATCACCTGCAAAAGAATATTGAAAATATCGGGATGTGCCTTTTCAACTTCATCCAGCAATAAAACGCAATGGGGTTTCTTGCTTACTGCCTCGGTTAACAAACCACCTTGATCAAAACCAACATAACCTGGAGGAGCACCAATTAAGCGACTAACGGCATGCCGCTCCATATATTCCGACATATCAAAACGCAAAAGCTCAATACCCATAATGTAGGCCAACTGTTTAGCCACTTCAGTTTTACCAACCCCCGTAGGGCCAGAGAATAAAAATGAACCAATGGGACGATCGACTTTACCGAGACCAGCGCGCGTCATTTTGATAGCACTTGCCAAGGCTTCGATAGCAGGGTCTTGCCCAAATACGACACTCTTGATATCGCGATCAAGCGTTTGTAATTTACTGCGATCATCCACGGTCACTGATTGCGCAGGAATGCGGGCAATTTTCGCGACGATTTCTTCAATCTCGGGGCGACCAATGGTTTTTTTCTGTTTAGATTTAGGCAAAATGCGCTGTGCTGCACCAGCCTCATCGATCACATCAATCGCCTTATCGGGCAAGTGACGATCGTTAATATACCGCGATGACAGTTCCGCAGCAGCCACTAAAGCAGCCGAAGCATATTTAACGCCATGATGCTCTTCAAAACGCGATTTCAGACCGCGTAAGATTTGGACAGTTTGATCAACCGAGGGCTCAACCACGTCGACTTTTTGAAAACGCCTAGAGAGCGCAGCATCTTTTTCAAAAATACCGCGGTACTCAGTAAACGTCGTCGCACCAATACACTTCAGTTGCCCATTCGAAAGCGCTGGTTTCAGTAGATTGCTAGCGTCGAGGGTGCCACCAGAAGCAGCACCAGCCCCGATTAAGGTATGGATCTCATCAATAAAGAGGATGCCGTGGGGGTTATCTTTTAGCGCCTTTAAAACGCCTTTCAATCTTTGTTCAAAGTCGCCACGGTACTTGGTGCCCGCTAACAAGGCGCCCATGTCTAAAGAATAGACGATCGAATTCGCTAATATATCGGGCACTTCATTGCGGGTAATTCGCCACGCTAAGCCCTCAGCAATCGCGGTTTTACCGACTCCGGCTTCGCCTACCAATAAGGGATTATTTTTACGCCGGCGACAAAGGACTTGGATGACTCGCTCTACCTCGCCATCACGGCCAATTAAGGGATCGATCTTGCCTTGACGCGCTAAGGCATTTAAATTTTGAGTGAATTGATCTAATGGACTTTCTTTCCCGCTAGCCGCAGCCTCTTCGTTTTCTTGAGTTGGATCTGCAGCCTTAACTGGCTCCGCTTGATCCTTACGAATACCATGGCTAATAAAGTTCACCACATCTAAACGAGTAACCCCTTGTTGTTGCAAAAAGTACACGCCATGAGAATCTTTTTCGCCAAAAATAGCAACCAATACATTTGCGCCAGTCACTTCTTTTTTACCATTCGAGGTAGATTGAACGTGCATGATCGCGCGCTGAATCACCCGCTGAAAGCCAAGCGTAGGCTGGGTATCAACTTCTTCTGTGCCAGGCACCACTGGCGTGTTGTCGTTAATAAAGTTTTTTAACTGGGCACGTAACTCCGCAATATTGACAGAGCAAGCTTTCAGCACCTCAACCGCAGTAGCGTTATCAAGTAATGCCGAAAGAAGATGTTCAACCGTAATAAATTCATGTCGTGCGGCGCGCGCATCCACAAAAGCCATATGCAAACTCACTTCTAATTCCTGGGCAATCATGCTTCCTCCATAGTGCATTGCAGTGGGTGCCCCGCTTCGCGGGAACTCTCGGTAACTTGGTGTACTTTAGTGGCAGCGACATCACGCGTAAAAATTCCGCAAACGCCTTTACCAACTAAATGAACTTGTAACATGATTCGGGTAGCAGTTTCATGATCCTTATTAAAATACTCTTGAATTACCATCACCACAAATTCCATGGGGGTGTAATCGTCGTTTAAAAGTAAAACTTTATACAAAGCCGGAACCTTAACTTTCTCGGCCTGTTTCTCCAAAAGTGCGGTATCACCATTGCCCGGGACAAGTGGGTTGAGAGGTAGGGAAGTTTTAATTAATCGGCTCATATGAATCATTCTAAACACTCAGGCTAAGTCTGTAATTTACTGCTTTATTTGTTGCAAAAACCCCTCACTGAAGACCTCTTTACCCCATATTGGGGCATTTTTGCCAGTTTAAAGGGGGTAACTACCTATGTCCAAGTCGATTTAACTCCTTGACATGCCACTAAAAAGGGCAAACAATCGGGGGTAGTGCTTCTTATTGAGGTTCTATTAGGCGTGTTTTGGAGCGAAACTGATTAAAAAGTATTCCCCCCATTTTCACGGGTGTTTCAAGTTTAAGTAATGGAGTTCGCATGGCGACCGGAGTTGTTAAGTGGTTTAATGATGCAAAAGGTTTCGGGTTTATTAAACCCGATGATGGTGAAGAAGAGCTGTTCGCGCATTTCAGCGCGATTACTATGGGCGGTTTTAAAACCCTCAAAGAAGGCCAAAAGGTAACGTTTGATATTACCCAAGGACCTAAAGGCAAGCAAGCGACGAATATTCAAGGCGCTTGATAAAAACTTCCTAATGAAATTAAAAACCCAGGGCGTGCCCTGGGTTTTTTTTGACCTTGTTTCAGGTTTACATATTTTCAATCATGACATCGCCAAACCCAGAACACGATACCTGGGTAGCGCCCTCTAGAACGCGTGCAAAATCATAGGTTACTTTTTTGGAGAGGATAGCCTTTTCCATCGAAGAAATAATGAGGTCAGCAGCCTCCATCCAACCCATGTGACGCAACATCATTTCTGCCGATAAGATTTCTGAACCTGGATTGACATAATCCTTACCCGCATATTTAGGCGCAGTACCGTGGGTAGCCTCAAACATCGCAATGCTATCCGACATGTTGGCGCCAGGTGCAATGCCGATGCCGCCGACTTGCGCTGCTAAGGCATCAGAAACATAATCGCCATTCAAATTCAAGGTTGCAATAACACTGTACTCATTTGGACGTAACAAAATTTGCTGTAAAAAAGCATCTGCAATCACATCTTTAATGATGATATCTTTGCCAGTCTTCGGATTCTTCATTTTGCACCAAGGCCCACCATCAATCGGTTGCGCGCCAAACTCTTTTTGCGCTAAGGCGTAACTCCAGTCACGAAAACCGCCTTCAGTAAATTTCATGATGTTGCCTTTGTGCACGATAGTGACCGACGGCTTGTCATTGTCAATTGCATACTGAATCGCTTTACGCACTAAACGCTCGGTACCCTCTTTCGACACCGGTTTAATACCAATGCTTGAGGTATTCGGAAAGCGAATTTTCTTAACGCCCATTTCTTTAATGAGGTAATCAACAATCTTTTTCGCTTCAGGAGTTCCGGCTTCCCATTCGATGCCGGCATAAATATCCTCCGAATTTTCGCGAAAAATAACCATATCGGTTTTTTCAGGCTCACGTAAGGGGGAGGGAACTCCTTTGAAATACCGCACTGGGCGCAAACAGAGATACAAATCCAGCGCTTGACGCAAAGCGACATTTAAAGAGCGTATGCCCCCACCTACTGGCGTGTGCAAGGGACCCTTAATCGAAACAACGTAATCTTTCACAGCTTCTAAGGTTTCTTCTGGCATCCACACATCTGGGCCATATACCTGGGTTGCCTTGGAACCTGCATACACTTCCATCCAAGCGATTTTGCGCTTGCCGCCGTAAGCTTTGGCAACAGCAGCATCCACCACCTTCATCATGACAGGCGTGATATCAGCGCCAATCCCATCGCCTTCAATTACGGGGATAATCGGATGATCGGGTACGTTAATTGAAAAATCTTGATTAACCGTGATTTTTTCGCCTGCTGGCACTTTAATATGCTTATACATTCACACTTCTCCAGAAGAATATTGATCTATGACTTTGACTATTTTCGCATGAGCGAGCGAACGAACCCTTAAAATTAGACCCTCTAGCCATGAAAAATAGTGTCCTTAAAATTAACCACGTGACTCCCAAGCCCCGTTTTGGGCTATTGGCATTAGGCCTCGGCTTATTTCTAGGCCTCTTAAGCCTCACGCCAGCTGGTTTAGCCCAAACTAGCAGCCCTAACCCTGGTCTACCAGTTATTGAGCTTAAAACCGGTATATATCGCCTGCAGGTCGAAGTGGCTGCGACCCCCCAAGCGCGGCAAACTGGTCTCATGTATCGCACTGTCATGGCTCAAAATGCGGGCATGCTCTTTATTTTTGAACAAAAAGCGGGGCATTGTTTCTGGATGAGCAATACCAAAATTCCACTCTCCATTGCTTTCATTGGCGACGATAGCAAAATTGTGAACATCGAAGAAATGCAGGCTGATACGACCAATAATCATTGCCCCAAAGCACCCATTCGCTTTGCTTTAGAGATGAATCAAAAATGGTTTGCAGAGCGGGCCTTAGGCCCTGGTACGCTGATTCAAGGGCTCCCTAAAAACTAAGGGGCCTGGTTTGCCCAGCAAATAAGGCTAAGGCCAACGCAACTTTTAGCCAAAGTGGCAAACATAATGCATTGGCGCGCTTACCCGAACCACAAAATAACTGCCCGCCTCTACCGTCCAACTTTCACCAGCAGCATAGGTCTTTTCGGGGGCGCCATCAATACTGACATAAGCACACCCATCCACCACTTCCATGATTTCTTTAGTGCTGAGATCAAACCTCAGGGTACTCGGTAAAATTACCCCTAACGATTTGCGGCTTCCATCCGGCAATGTAACGGTATGTGAGATGCACTTACCGTCAAAATAAATATTGGCTTTTTTACCAACCGAAACCTGATCAAATTGCATCACTAACCTTTCGTTTTCTTTAATTTGCGCTGGGCAATTTCGGCGATGCGCATCCGCAATGCATTCAGTTTTATAAAGCCGCCTGCATCTGCTTGGTTATAAGCGCCGCCATCATCATCAAAGGTCGCAATCGTTTGATCAAATAAAGTATTGGCTGAATCACGGGAAATCACACTTACCGAGCCTTTGTATAGCTTTAAGCGCACCACGCCATTGACATTACGCTGGGTATGATCAATTAAAGTTTGTAAAGCAAGCCGCTCTGGTGACCACCAATAGCCGTTATAAATGAGGCTGGCATACCGTGGCATCAAGTCATCTTTTAAGTGGGCTACTTCACGGTCTAGCGTAATACTTTCAATACCCCGATGGGCTTTAAGCAAAATCGTGCCGCCCGGCGTTTCATAGCAGCCGCGACTCTTCATGCCTACGAAGCGGTTTTCGACTAAATCGAGTCGGCCAATGCCATGCATGCCACCGAGACGATTTAATTCGGCTAAAAGTTCGTGGGGCTGATAGGCTTTGCCGTCAATCGCAATCGGGTCGCCTGCACGAAATTCAATTTCAATGACAGCAGCGGTATCGGGTGCTTTTTCAGCTGCAACAGTCCAACGCCACATCGATTCTTCAGCTTCTGCATTCGGATTTTCTAAGTGCCTTCCTTCGTAACTGATATGCAATAGATTTGCGTCCATAGAGTATGGAGAACCACCTTGCTTGTGTTTCATCTCAATGGGAATGCCATGCTTCTCGGCGTACGCCATTAATTTTTCGCGCGACAATAAATCCCACTCTCGCCATGGTGCAATGACCTTAATGCCGGGCTCAAGAGCGTAATAACCCAACTCAAAACGCACCTGATCATTACCCTTGCCAGTGGCGCCATGGGAAACCGCATCTGCCTTTACTTGGCGGGCAATTTCAATTTGGCGTTTTGCAATGAGGGGCCTAGCAATAGAAGTACCTAGCAAATACTCGCCTTCGTAAATCGTATTAGCGCGAAACATGGGGAAAACAAAATCACGCACAAATTCTTCACGTAAGTCGTCAATAAAAATATTTTCCGGTTTAATCCCAAATTGCAAGGCTTTGGTGCGGGCCGGCTCAAGCTCTTCGCCCTGACCCAGATCAGCAGTAAAGGTGACGATTTCACAATGATAGGTATCTTGTAACCACTTCAAGATCACACTGGTATCAAGACCGCCAGAATAAGCTAAGACTGCTTTATTGATTTCAGACATTATTCCACTCGTATTAAATAGGTTCGTACATTATCAAACAGGGCTACCCGCGGCAGAAATTTGCCCACACAATAAGTATTCCATCAAAGCCTTTTGGACATGCAAGCGATTTTCGGCCTCTTCCCATACGACGCTTTGGGGTCCGTCAATCACTGCGGCACTTACTTCCTCGCCCCGATGTGCCGGTAAGCAATGCATAAATAAGGCGCTTGGATTGGCTAGAGCCATCAACTCTTCTGTGACCATCCAATCTTTAAACGCCTTCATCCGCATGGTATTTTGATCTTCATACCCCATGCTAGTCCAGACATCAGTCGTTACTAAGTCGGCTCCCTTTACTGCATCACGCGGATCAGCACAGATCATGAGGTGATTTAAAGCTGCACCACTTAAACGCGCCCGATCAAGTTGGTATCCTTCTGGCGCCGAAAAGCGCAATTGAAAATCTAAGCACTCGGCAGCTTGAATCCAGGTATAAGCCATATTATTGGCATCACCAACCCAGGCAACGGTTTTACCTTGAATCGGCCCACGGGCCTCGACAAACGTAAAAATATCCGTTAACACTTGGCAGGGATGAAATTCGTTGGTTAAACCATTAATGACTGGCACCCGCGAGTTTGCGGCAAAGCGCTCGATGATGTCTTGGCCAAAAGTTCGAATCATAATAATGTCCGTCATCCGTGAAATGACCTGCGCAGCATCTTCCACTGGCTCGCCTCTGCCCAATTGCGTGTCACGTGTATTGAGATAGACCGCATGACCACCCAACTGATGTATACCAGCCTCAAATGACAAGCGCGTGCGGGTTGAATGTTTTTCAAAAATCATCGCCAGCGTTCGATCGTGCAAAGGGTGCCAAGTTTCGTAACGTTTAAAGCGCTCTTTTAACCAAGCTGTGCGCGAGAGCAAATAATCGTATTCAGCCCGTGTTAAATCTACAAACTGGAGGTAATGTTTTATTTGGCCTGGTACCTGCGGTTTAGCTAAGGAAGCTAAACTAGCATGCCCAGAAACAGATTTACTTTGCATCTTGTCCAAAATATCACCCACTAAAATAATAATCTTAAGCTTATATTGCTTTATCTTGACTGTCTTAACACGTGATTCATAAAACGCTGTTCATCCAAGGCATAACTGCAAATGGCAAACCCTTTAGACCCAGTGACTGGGCTGAGCGCCTATGCGGAGTCATGGCAAGCTTTCGACCCCTCGGTGACACTGGTGATCCTCGCTTTACTTATTCTCCATTCGCTCGACCTGTCGTAATTGCCAATGTTAAATTCGTTGTCATCGATACCCGCCTTCATGATCTAGATCCAAAGGCGCTGGACTTTGTTCTCAATTTTGCTAAAGACAATGGCCTTCCGATTGAGGAGGCTTGTGTCTTCGAACCTAAAACCTGAAGCTAAGCTTTAAAACAAAAACCCGCTCAAAAATGGAGCGGGCTTGAGTAGATTTACGAAAAAAGAACTAAGCCATCGCCTTAATAGCAGCTGATAAACGCGATTTTTGTCGCGCAGCAGTATTTTTATGGGCAATTTTTTTATCCGTAATTTTGTCGATAGTGACTTGAGTGGCGATAAATACTTTCGCTGCAGCTGCTTTATCACCCGCCTCAACTGCTTTACGAACAGCCTTAATAGATGTGCGTAACTTCGAACGCAAGCTCGAATTGTGCTCATTTTGTTTAACTGCTTGCCGAGCGCGTTTGCGCGCTTGTGCGGTATTGGCCATCTTTAAACCTGCCTATTCATTACGATTTGTCAAAATATACGAGCACTTGGGTGAAGCATTCAGTGATCGCTAAAAACCAAGATTTTACCTGAAAGGGCCAAAAAAGCCCAGTAGACCAATAAATAGGGGAAAATCAGCCCATGAATCTGCTTTCCGCTGCCGCCAAAGTAAGTGCTTTGACGATGTTATCCCGGATAACTGGCCTTTTACGTGAGACTCTGATTGCCCGTAGTTTTGGGGCCTCAGAGTGGACTGATGCCTATAACGTTGCTTTTAGATTACCCAATTTACTGCGTCGTTTATTCGCCGAAGGCGCTTTTTCGCAAGCTTTTGTGCCGATTTTGGGAGAAAGTGTCGCCCGTGGGGAGCCAGGTCAATCTAAGGTGCTCATTAATGCCGTTGCTACCCTCTTATTTTGGGCGGTGCTTTTTACTGTTGCGCTTGGGGTTTTGGGGGCGCCAATACTGATTTTATTGATCGCTACGGGTTTTACTGGTGGGCCAGCCTTTGAGGCCAGCGTGGTCATGACCCGGATCATGTTTCCTTATATCGGCTTCATCTCACTCGTTTCACTTTCAGCCGGTATTTTGAATACTTATCAGCGTTTTGCCCTCCCCGCTTTTACGCCCGTATTACTTAATCTAGCCTTGATCGTCAGCGCTATTTGGCTTGCCCCCCATCTGGAGCAACCGATTTATGCCCTTAGTATTGGGGTTTTAGTCGGCGGCCTACTACAGCTGCTGATTCAAATTCCAGCGCTGAAGCGTTTAGGTTTATTGCCGCGCATTGGCATTCTGCCGAGGGCTATTCACCAAGCTTTTATCAGCCCTGATGCCCGACGGGTTTTGCGATTAATGGGGCCCGCAGTGTTTGCGGTTTCGGTTGCGCAAATTTCGCTCTTAATTAATACCAATATTGCTTCGCGCTTAACCACGGGAAGCGTATCTTGGTTAACTTATGCAGATCGCCTCATGGAGTTTCCCACTGCTCTTCTTGGAGTAGCGCTCGGCACTGTCTTGCTTCCTAGCCTTAGCAAAGCCAATGCCAATCAAGATCTTAAACATGCTGAGGAATTGTTGGTTTGGGGGTTGCAGCTCACTTTTCTATTGGCTGCACCATGTGCATTAGCGCTATTTTTATTTGGCGAGC
>Ga0209084_1000816_pt1 | contig 28348 bp, 44 predicted proteins | sample C_130820_MF_Meta_FD_187309 | JGI IMG/M metagenome (GOLD analysis project Ga0209084, IMG submission 187309) | Freshwater microbial communities from Lake Croche, Canada to study carbon cycling - C_130820_MF_MetaG (SPAdes) (version 2) | ecosystem: Environmental > Aquatic > Freshwater > Lake...
TTATGTCCTAGTGCATATACACGTGGGTATGTGCTTTCACCAACTGTCACATTAGCAGAACCTAAGTTCTCTGATAGTTCTTCAAGTTCCATCGGAACAACATCTGCACCTAATGTACGGAATGTTTCAATAGCAACTGGGCTATGGCTTGTACGTACTTTCATGCCACGTAGGTCTTCAATCTTAGCAACTGTCTCGTTACCTGGAATAATACGGAAGCCACCTGAGTATGTAAATGCTAGGCCTTTAACTTTACGATTTTCTTGTAAGCTGTCTAACAACTGTTTGCCAACTTCGCCTTCGAATACACGGCTTGCGTGATCGTGACTCTTAAACAAGAATGGTAAATCTAACGCAAAGAAGTCTTTGTTAAGTTTACCTAATGTAATTGTGTAGGTCTGTGACATTTCGATATCACCAGCGTCTAGTAAGTCAACAAGATCATGCTTACCTACAACAACGCCATTGTTATACTTTTCAGCGTATTCACTTATAGTCATAACTTCAATTTCAAGTTGACCAGGTGCTCTAGTGTTTACTTCTTCAGCAAATACTTTGGCAGCACGGATAAACAACTCGATCGGTTCATGTGCTAGAACCCATTTTACGTGTTTTTTGCTCATTGTTAATTCTCCAATATTTAACGTTAAATTTGTGTAGGTCATGACTCCTACACGTTTATTTATCGTTTTGGGTTTCAGAGGAGTTATCTGCTACTTTCTTACCCCAATCTGTTGCATTCCAACCGCGCTCATGGAAGAAGTAAAGTATGCTGTTTACTACTAAGGCAAAGCTAACAACGCCAAGGCCTACCATCCAACTACCGCTTGCTAACCAGCCACCGACAAAGTTAGTGATAGTTACAAGAATGCGCCAAGTAATAACTTTAGCAACTGAGCGTGGTATACGCTCTTGAAATTTAGTTTTAAAGTTTAACATTTTTTTCCTTTTAGGTTACATTATTCCATGTACTTTCATAGAATTTTTTACTATCAGTGCTTGTTAATAAAAAATTAAGTAATACATCTTTTTCAACAAACACCATATGTTCTCTTTTTGTTTCATTATTTAAGTTTGCTAACCACGGGATATTTTCAAATCCGGCAAATTTAGGAAAGTAAAATAACTCATCTCCCCAGTGTTTAGCGTACAATAAAGGTTTTACATAAAACTCATATCGAAATACATCGTGTAATGGTTCCCCTCTACGGGTAATAGTTGGGTCGTTATAAAATTGCCAACTCTTTAAAAAATAATCAATTACCTCGTCGCTGATGACACTTGCAAAATATTCACTAGTGCTACCAAACGATTTAATATTGCCCGTTCTTTGTATTTTAGACAGCAACTGGATTCTTGATATCTCAGGATCGTAAAAACTATGATACAAATAATGTTTACCACTAGATTTTTTAGTTACAAACCATGGAGTATGTACTTGTATTATATCGTGTTCTTTTGGCATTTGATTAACAAACAAGTAATGTAAAGCATGGTGAGGATTTGTATCATGTGCGTTAGCTAAATGCAAACATTCGTCTCTGTTTTTCTCTGGATCGATTTCTATAATGTTAGTTTTAAAACTGTACTTACGCTCAATAATTTTCAAATTTTCAAATTCGGAATCATTAAATCCCTTAAGATGCATAAAGTAGCAGTCTATAGGAATGCCCTGAGATTTAAAACTATGGAGAGCGGTTTGGCTATCAAGCCCCGAGCTTAGACATAAAATAAGTTTATTGTTAATAGCATATAATCTTTGCGCTTCGAGATCGGACTCGTGTCGAATGTTAGTAGGTGGGCAAGTACACCCACGATACTCAACATAGAACCTATTATCTTCAAATCCATAATCCATCATATACTTATTAAGCCCAAACTAAATAACCGATGAAACTGACAAACTTAGCCTACGCTAAATTAAATTTAGAATTCGATAGAGAAGAATTTACACAAGAATACGACAAAGTAATAATCCCTCTATCCAAACGGCGAGCCAATTATTACGATCATATGTTAGAAACCCGCGAGTTAAACAAGGTGTGGGGAATGGTTCCTGACGAGATTTATGATCAATCTGATTGCGTCAACGTTACAAATCAGACAAAGCAATTTGTACAAGGTACACATCGTAGCTGGCTTGCATATCAAATGCTAGAGATTGCTAATATCGACACAATTGTTGATATAGCAACACCTACTTCAAAATCTCTAGTTGAATCTATCAATAAGAAAGATTGGGCTGCATCAAGAATGGCAACTTTAGATGCTGAGTATAAGTTAAAAGATGAGTGTAAGGATTTAAAAATAGTTAAATGGATCTATGAAAATTTACCTTTTTCTAAACTAAACAGTATATCGTGTGTTGCTCTACAACCGAATAGCTTCAGCGTTATACACCGAGATCGATTCTACCAAAAAACTGAAATTAATCCTGTACATAACATCATTGCAAGGAAAGGATATATTATTATCAATATTAGTATAACTGACGGTGGGTCACCTCTGTGGTGGTCATTAGATAACGACATGGTAAAAACCTCGTTTAAAGTCTACGATAAAGTTTTTTTAACTAATGATCATTTTTTACATGGAGTATCTCTTTGTTCTAGCACCCGGCGTCAAATCCGTGTTTGCGGCAAGCCAACTGATAATTTTCTAAAGTTGCTTGATTCTAACACAATTATTGACCTAGGCAATGATTATAATTACAGCAACAAAATAATCATATAAATACAAGAGAACTGGAGAATTACTATGGCAGATATTGTTATTGTTACACTTACTAAAAAGTGGCCCGATGCTGAATCATATACTCAGCACTACGAGGAGATTGGCGGAGGGTTGGCGCCCGTCGTAGATCATATTACAGAAAGTTATACACGCACTGGAAAAATACTTGATAGACTGTTTACTGAAGATCCCGAAACACTAACTCGTACCGTAAGAACTATTTTCTCTGATGATAATGCTCGAAAAGAATACACAGCTGATCCCGTTGTTGCTGAGCGAACACTAGTTATGAAACAATACGCAAAAAGTAAAGGCGTTACAGCAAAGTGGATATGTTGTGAAATGGACGGTAACACAAATATCCGCCAGTGGGAAGGCGATTGGTTAGAGGGCGTTGAATGAGAATTAGATGCAGTTTTTAAAAAATAACTACTTACGCACAGTAGGGACCGGTCCAACATTTAACGTTGAAATAGATCCCCCAAGTAATAAAACTGCTAACTATCATCAAGTATCAAAACAAGTAGCAGAACAAGTTTACGAAAATAAACAAGGGAAGTTGTACTTAATGTACAGCGGAGGAGTTGATAGCGAGTATGCATTAAACGTATTCCTATCTTTAGGTATTGATATAACCCCTGTTATCATCAAGCTAACTCCTAATTATAACATTCACGATATACAATATGCTTTAGATTTTTGCCAAAATAAAAATCTAAAGCCCTTAATACTCGATATCGACTTTGACGATTTCATCAAATCAGGAAAATGCATAGAAATTGCATTAGCCTCAAAGTGCGCCGCATTTCAGCTGACGCCCACTTTCCATGGCGTTAGCCAGCTTGACGGAACTGTAGTGATGGGAAGTCACGGACCTCCACATATGAAAAAACTAGACAGCGGTGAATGGGTTGTTGATGAGCTAGAAATATTTCATAGTGTTTTAACGCACTTCGAAGTTAATAAAATACACGGGTGTCCTTTTTTCCTAGCACATACTCCAGAGCAATACCTATCATTTTTACTGCATCCAATAATGCAGGATCTTGCAAATAATAAGATTCCCGGAAAGTTAGGTAACCATTCTACTAAAGGCATTGTGTTTAATCAAATTAGCGGATTTGAATTACAACGTAGACCAAAGTATACAGGCTATGAAACTGTTGAGTCAGCAGAAATTTTTAAACACGAAAACATAAAATGGTTTGATACTGTTAAAGATAAATGGTGGGGAGTTTACGAAGAAAATTATTTTGACCTAATAGCAAGGCTACAAAAATAATGTATGCAATTACATGGATCCCAGGATCAGATAGCAAGCTAGATAGCATCTTTGATTCTTTAAGAGAAGAACAATACCAAGATCGCACACACCGGTTGTGGGAAAACTATAGCAAAGAAAATTTTAATTTTGCTGTAGCATTAACAATATATTTTGAAAACGATGTTCCGTTACTATGCTCTAGTATTGCCAGCAGACCTTGTTGGCCAGGCAACATTTATCGTATTTTAAATCGAACATGGAAGCCTGCTAATAGATTAACTTGGCCGAATGGTGTTGGACAAAATTGGGCTATTACATTATCTAGTCAAATTAATTGGATTAAAGAAAATACAGAATGTAAATTGTATTTTATTAGTAGACAAAAAACTGGTTGGGAAGATTGGTGTATAAGAAGTTTTAAAAAACACGGACTAGAATTTAAAACAGATAACTATAAGTATCTAACTTGTCCCAACGAATGTGATTCTACATGCTGGCAGAAGATAATTTATAATGGATCGGAGGAATTATTGTCGCAATGGAATCGTCAACAAAACAAATTATAAAAAACATGTTTACTATACCCAATCTCTTGGGTAGTGTTATACCTCTTCAAATATTTGGAGTATGGGCTCTTTATAAATTATTTGAAGGCTCTGCACCAAGCTGGTGGATATTTGCAACAATAGTTGGATATATTTGTATTAAAATTTTAGGTGTAACATCTTGCTACCATAAAATGTTAAGCCATAAAGGCTTTACAACTACAAAATTCATGCGAAGACTAATGCTATGGTTTGCGTTAATATCCGGCCAGGGAAGCCCAATCTTTTGGGTGTTAGTTCACCGAGGATATCATCACAGGTATACAGACAAAGCGGGCGACCCGCATAGTCCAAAAGAAGGATTTTGGCATAGCTATGTTTTGTGGATGTTTAAACTTCAAGAAGGAAGTATGAATTCTAAATATGTTATTGATCTTTTAAGAGACGATGACTGTGTATTCATCCATAAACATTATACAAAATTGTTATGGGCTAGCCATCTAATAGTTGCGCTAATAAGTGTCGACTTGTGGCTGTATACTATGATGCTACCTGCGTTCATTACGTTCCATAGCTACAGCATACAAACAAGTTTAGGTCACAATCTCAAATTAGGTTACACTAATTATAAATTAGATAACGATGCTGTTAATTTACCCTGGTTATTTCCGTTCATTTTAGGAGAATGCTGGCATAACAATCACCATGAGGATCCGCAAAACCCTAACTATGGTGGAAGACGTTGGTGGGAATTAGATCCTGGCTACTGGTTAATTAAACTTATTAGAACTGATCACCAATCACGTTCATAAGTAGACATATAGTGTTTAATATAATCTTGTACACTAGGGTCATCAATACTTAATACGTTATAGTCACTGTCAATACCAAACCTTGCGTTAGGCCGTAGTTCAACAGGAACATTGCTAACATCTTGATGGAACATTATATTAGGAGCAAGGGATCCTAGTTTTAATTTAAAATAAAAATACCAATCATTTTTATCTAAATCATAAATGTACTTACGAGCGGCCATTTTATAAGTAGTAGCACCTAGTCCAATCTTCTCACCATTATTGTTATTCACCATAGACCAACGTTGAAAATCATCCGTGCTACCCCAATTCATAGCCCAATCATTTATTACACTTTGGTAGTTTTGTCTATCACTTAAGAATACAGATGTTCTAATAGCACAACTAACCCATTTAGTATTAAACAATAACCACCAATAATAGTCATGCAAACTTACAATAGGAACTGTTGCAGTTTGTATATTCTTTTCAAACTTATCATACCAAGATGCTCCTAGTTGTTTATTGCTAGGAATATTCCAGTGTTCGATAATCAAATCTTTAAACTGCGAATAATGAATATCACTCGATGTCATCTTATTGCGTATACTAGACAAGTGTGTTTGTGACTCAGCAGATAAATTTTGTATATAGTATTCAAAGTTCTGTTGTAGCTCTAAGAATCCCATAGTGCCAAATAAGCAATCGCCCTCGTCTGCGGTAATGGGTCTGTACCCATCTGCAATTAGATTATCGTACTTTGTTACAGAAGAGTCGTACATCTTAAAATTGCCCCAGATAAATTTTTTCCAAAAAGTTGGATTTTCAATCATTGAATATGAATTGGCACAAACTGCAATATTTTTTAATTCTTCTTTAGACAAGTTCTTTATCAAGGCGGCCATTATAATAGTACTGTCAATACCTCCAGAGTACATAACAGCAAATTTTTGATTTTTAGAATTAATTAAACCTGCAATTTCTATCGCACGTTCGTCACATATTTGGCCATATGATTTATTAAAACTAGGATCATAAGATGGCATCTCAAACCCTGGCGGAATATCCTGTGGCCAAGGCATGGACCATTCTCCGTTTCGACTAACAAATCTCTGGGGCTTATAATATATTCCTAAATCAAGCATAAACTTCCCACCACTTCCGGATTCTTGTCTAATGCTTTCCCAAAACTGTTCTTGATAGTAATTGTATGTAATACCGCTTAGGTATAATTTTTTATTTAAATCTAGCATTATGCTACCCACATTGTTTGTTGATTTTTATCTTTATCTAAGTTTCCAATGTTTCCTAAATCGTACAAATCTTTAGGTTGTTCTAATTGCATATTATAATAAAAAAATTGTCTAATTCCGGTTACTTCGCTTGAAGTATAACTTCTCCAAGAATTATGAATACGTTCTAATGCTTCTTCAACACTGTCTGATTCATATAATATTGTTTTAATTGAAGATTCAATGCCCTCATCGCTACTAGTTCCATCTACTCTAGCTATAAAGTCTTTAGGATATTCTCCATTGAAGAATGTATCAATATAGCTTCTTTGTGTAAATGAATTTCTAAAACATAGCGCGGCAGTTAGTGCGTGTACAACTCGTAAACTAAACAAAGCATACTCTTGTAGTTTTAATAACATTGCTTTGCGATCTGGCTCTTGGAATTCTTCAGGCCATCCTCTATGCACCATCATATTGGGTTTAATCTTCATAGCAATAGTTGATTGTCTGTGGGCATACACTATGGGGCCACCGTACTGCTTATCAACCATTTTATGTGAGGTTGTAAATTCTAAGCAATTTGAATTATCCATATCGGGAGTTACCTGATCTAAGATATAAACAACGTTAGAACACTTCGACGATAATATTCTCCCCGTTTCAAATACTATCCACGGATCATAGCTATCTACTAAGAAAAATCGATCTATGCCCGGAGAAAATAAGACGTAACTATTTTTCTTGCCCCAACTCATTGGATAATAAGTTTGGTGAAAGCCGGCATCGCCCGACATCCATGGTTTGTCTGATTCTGGTAAAGGAGTATGGCTCATAAGTGTCCTGTTGTATTAAAACATATTTATATGCGCATATTAATCATAAATAATTTATGTTAGAAACAATTACAAATATTGGCAAAACTATCGACTTATATGCCGGGCCATCAAAAGTTGCAATAATCGACCTTAGCTATCCTGAACCAAAATCAATAACTTACCAAGAACTTGATAACATGGCCAATGCTGTTGCCCGTGGCCTATCTAGTCAAGGAATACAAATTGGTAACAAGGTCGCCATGCTGGCCGATAACTCAATAGGATACGTGGCAACATTTTTTGGAATTATGAGAATCGGTGCAATACCTGTACTTATTAATAATAAATTAACACCGGAGCAAATATCTTTTATTGTAAATGAATCAGAATCAAAACTAGTCCTAACTAAATTTGATGAGTACCTAGATTGCGGTGAATTTGAAACGTACCAACCCAACGAAGAAGACCCTGCATTTTTATTATATACTTCCGGTTCTTACGGTGATCCAAAAGGTGCAGTAATAACCCACAAGAGACACGCTTGGTCTATTTTACGATATACAACTAATGATAAAGCATGGAGCTCTAAAAGAATTACTTTAATATCAGCACCTTTATATCATGCTAACGGATTAACAACTTTAGAAGGATCCGTTGCGGGACATTCTACAATAGTGTTATTACCAAAGTTTGATGCCCAGGTTTGTTTACAATCTATAGAAAAATATAAAATTAATACTATCTACGGTATCCCAACTATGCTTGCTATGATGATGCAAGAATCCAACATAAGTGATTTTAATTTAACATCGGTTAGACAAATTCGATTAGCATCATCTCCTATGAGTCAAAAATTAATTAACAATATTAATCGATATTTCCCTAATACTATCATTACTAACAATTACGGAATTACAGAAGTAGGGCCTGGATTGTTTGGAGCGCACCCGGACAACTTACCCCGACCCCCTACTAGTGTAGGCTATCCGTACCCGGGTATTGAGTATCGGTTAGTCAACGGTATATTAGAAATTAAAAGTCCTAGCATGATGACTTCGTACTACAAACGAGAAAACCCATCAATCACTAAGGATGGATTCTTTATTACTAATGACCTTTTTGAAGTAGACCAACACGGGTTTTACTATTTCAAAGGCAGGGCAGATGATATGTTTAAATGCGGAGGGAATAGTGTTTATCCAAGCCAAGTTGAAAAACTTCTTGAAAAGCATCCAAGTGTTGCTTCTGCATTCGTTCTAGGTTTGCCTGATGATATCAAAGGATACAGGCCTTATGCATTTGTTATTTTAGAAAGAGGTTCTACTATAACGGAAGAAGAACTAAAAGAGTATACCTTACAGAACGGCCCTGCTTACCAACATCCGAGACGTGTATGGTTTGTTGACCGTTTTCCTTTGGCAGGAACTAATAAAATTAATAAAAAAGAATTAGAAAATATAGCTGTTAGTTTGTTAACCAATCAGAAATAAAATTATTTTGTGACTAAAGAATTTAGTAGTTCTGTATTAGTTTTGTATATTTCTATGCTAATACTTTTTCGAGAACCAACAATATTATCCACGTCATGCAACACATTAGTTGCTATTAAATACCACTTGTTTTTTTCAAGGACTGCTGATTTCAACAGTTCTAAATTATTGTAATCAACAAATCCACTATCAGATTGTCGACCACCTTGAATTTTTGTACGAGACATTGGTTTACCATTTTCTCGATACCAACTGGTAATTGCATCTCCGCCAGTATCTATTATATAATTTAAGGCAAACTCTCTTCTTATATCAGAATGCACAATATGTGTACTAGGCACATTTTCCTTTGATGTTTGCATCTGAGCACCTATCACTGTCGATGACAGGTCCAAGTTTGGAATGTTTTGATTGAGCCAATTCATTAATGGTTTATAATTTTTAATATTTGCCCAACTATATCCGCAAGAAACAAGACTACGGTCACCTTTTTTATGATTGTGCCCATATCCAATATCATCAACAGCTATTATCTGGCTTGGATCTATGGAAGATCGAAACCGCAATAATTCGGTAGGGATTGGCGGGAGGTCAACTTGACGATAGTATTTCATTATGAAATATTTATGTGCTATGTCAATGGTAAAAATATTTTCACTCGCCGAACGCATATGAATAAAGTTAATAAAAATATCTAGAAGAACTGGCTACCCAGTTAGCCAATCAGAAATAAAATTGTCCTGTTGATAATAATCGAGTAATCTAAAATCTTTTGCCCGTATTTTATTCTGTTCTGAATCTATAGCAACATACGAATCAGCCGCATAATAAATTGTAGCAGACGGGTGTTTAATCTTTTTATCAAAATAATCTTGATCTTTGGTATAATCAAAAATTAATTTTTTAAAATCGTATTTAAAATCTGAAAGATTAGTTATTTTTGATTGCCTATGATTTATCGACCATTGTTGCAGTTGGGGGGAACTAAAGAATGTTTGTATGTCTACAGGTATGTTAGTTCTTAATTTAACTTTTTCAATTGCCCACTGCCAACGCCAACAAAAAGTTGCCCACCACGAAAAGTCATAAACAGTTTCTATGGCTCTGGGAGACTTGCTTGCTGTCAACATATAAATGTCATACCAACAATTTGCAGATTTATTAGACATTCCGTGATGTTCAAAAAATTTTACTATAACATTTCTTGTTGGTTTTTGTTTTAAGGAGTTGCCCCCATAGAGGTTGAAAAAATCTATGCCAAAATCTTGTCCGTACATGCAGTCGCCTTGCTCGCAACTTAAGACTATACCATCCACACCGGTAAATTTTATTCGTTGCATGAACTCCTCAGAGGCTACTAACTTAAAATTTCCCAATATATGATTTTGGTAAAAATTAGAGTATTCTCTTATGCTGTCTCTGTTGCAGACAACTACTAGTTGATCTGTTGTTGCGCCGGCCTGGATAAAGGAAACTAGCGCCATAGTAGAATCTATGCCACCGCTCCATAAAAAATAAATTAATTGTTGAGACGATAGTATATCATTAGCTCTTGTCAACGCACAATCTAATAAATCCATAGATAGCTGATTTGGAAATTCTATTATCTTATTTTCTTCTAGCACTACATTTCTAAAAGGCAATGCTACAGACTCTGTACGATCAACTAACCAAGATCCTGGTATGACTTTTAATATATCTTTATAGATGTCTATGTCAGGACGATTATTTAATAAATTTTTTTGATCTTTTATTTCAAAAGAACAAGATACGATCAATGACTTCATCTTCTAGCACCAAATTTAAGCTCTGTATCAAATGACTTTATTATACCTAAATTTAAAAATTCTTCCTCAGCATTAAGAGCGTTTACTTTAAAAACATACTTTCTCCATAGAGCATGTATTCGCATTAAGGTAATACCGACAGATTCGTAATTCATCCTCAACTCTTGATATGCTTCATCAACTGTTAACTCTGCTAGATCTGCCCATTCTATTATGCTTGCAGGATAATAATTATCAGATACCTTGTCTAGTTCTTTGCCAAGGTATTGGTAGAGTAACTCATCTCCGCAAAATGTTTTTACACGAGAAATATATCGATCGCATATATTTTCTAAATCTCTAAATCTTTTTGATCTAAAGTTTGCTATTTCTCTTTTAGAGATCCATCCTTCGGGTGGAACAAATTCGGATACAATAAATGATTCTGTTATTCTATCAACCTTAACGGGTTCTGCTACATTTGTTTCGCTGTCCATTCCAATCTCATCGACATAGGCCCTTTGCAATTTGTAATTTAGTGTAGTATCGTCTTGATATTTGTTAATATTATGATTTGCAAATTGGAAGTAGATAGTCATAGGAGAACTATTTGTTATTCCCTGAGAAACCGCATTTGCAACATTAGCACTTGAACAGCGTGCCAGTATTCCTTTAGTTTCTTGATCTACAACTAAAAATAGATATTGTTTAAGACCGTTCAACATTAAACAATGCCTCGATAACCTTTAACAGACAGCCCGAAAGATTGTACTCGAAATAATAAATCTTGATGGATGCTGTTGTAGAAATAATCGGCAAAGTCGCTAGGATCAACTTTATTGGGTTTTGTATTTGGTTTAGATGTAGGAGTATCTGTCAAACAGGGCCGTACTACCATGATGTTCGGCCACTCTGATTTATTAGATAAAAAATCACAAGCATCTTCTAGAGCTACTTTAGCATTGCGATATTTTATATCCCTAAAATCATTTTGCCATCGGCTCACAATACTACTGGACATGTTAATGATTCTTTTTTGTTTACCTTCCCATGCTTGCCACAGTTCAAATAATAATTCGCATTGTGCGTAAGTTGAATAGGCATTGTTGATGAAAAAATAGCAATCTTGAGATTCTTCAATAATACGCTTTCGATCTTTGGGCTTTGAAATATCATATCCATTGGATCTACTAAATCCAACGACTTGCCAACCTTCGATAAAAAACTTGATACTGAGTTCTTTGCCAATTCCGTACGTATGTCCTGTTATTGCTATTTTCATTATTCACACCATATTTTTAAAAGTAAATCGTGATAGCGTTTTATCTTATCACGGCATTGATCGTATACTTCCGGAACGTTATTGAATTTGTTCATTGATTCTGTGTGGTTGTAGCCTAAACTGCGCATGGCAGAATAAAAGAATAGATTAACGTTTCGTTTACCATTGTTGTACTTGTATGTATACGGATTGAGATTGTTAGATTCGTTAAATTGAAAATTCATGTCTATTGCTTGGTAGACATCCATAGTATGATGTTTCCAGTAATAGGGATCAAATGATAATTCCTCAAATCCATATTTCTTTGGATTTACATTTATTCCCGCAAAATCAAAGACCCCTGACAGATCGTCTTCATAGGGCATGACTTCTAATACATTTCCTAATACAGCATTAAAATAAGTTTGTTCACTGATAAATTTATTAGTTGCTGTTTGGCTTTCAATTGTTTCCCCAGGAAGTCCTATAATAAAGCAACCTTTAAGATGTATGCCGCCGTGCTTTTCTCCTGCACGTTTGTATTGGTCAGCAAGCTCTAAAACTCTCTCCGGCTTTAGACCCCTGCCCATTTTTTTACCTACTTCCCAATTGAGGGTTTCGATTCCTATAATTAAACTGCGACCACCACTATCTACAGTAAGTTCTGCAAGATCGGCATACTTATGGCTAAGGTCAAATCTAGCATAGCCATTCCATTCTAAAATAAAGGGCAAGGTCTTGACCATTGCATGAAAATCTTTAACATATTGATAATCATCATTAAAGCACTCGCAGGTAAAACTGTAACCTGTAGTGCCGTGTAGCTCGTAATTACGCATGAATTCTGCACGAGTTTGCTCCATAGACTTTTTTTGGCTGTGTCCTTTGTCGTAATTACAATACTTGCAATTAAATGCACAGCCCCTAGCGTTTTCAAAAGGCAACCATTCTCCGGGAAGCACAGCATCTTCTATATCAAATGTACTATCTGGAATATCATCCTTATGATGGCTGTATTGTAAATGCAGTGGAGGAATGTAATAATCTATATCATTCTTTTTGTGAACGTTGAGCGCATATTGTCCTAAAGATCCTGTTGTAAATCGTTTCATCAGATCTCCTATGAATAAATCAACTCGTCCCAGGATGCAAAGATCTACTTGTTTTAAGGCATAATTATCGGGAAGGGCTCGTGGATCAAATTTGTAAATCCAATTTAATCTTTCACCACCTAAAACAATCTTAGCTTGAGAATTCTTTTTGGATATAACATTCTTTACACCACTAAACCAAGAATTCATGTCATCATTATTGCCCTTCCAAAGAAACAGCGAGCTGGCTTTTACATAATCCCACCAGCCTTGTTTGGTTTCTGCTGTTTCTGTAGTTATATGCTTGCTCATTTCGGATCGAGCCCAAGCAAAATCCGTAGGGCTAGAATATGTAAATGTTGTGCTAACCATTATGGCCTGTAGCCTATCACTAACGAAGTTTTCCAAATACTCAAAAAACTGTTGATCGTTTTCAAAACGAGTGAAGTAATCGATTACAACAACATCAAACCCTGCTTGTTTGAGATGATTTTTAACAACATATGGACCCATATATCTTACAGTATCTAATTGGTACGGGTCTGATAAAATAATAATTTGTGGTGGTTTTAACATGAGGAAAATATTTATCGATACCGCAACACCCTAATAAATAACATGCTTAAAAGGAACAAGGATGTTTACATGGACACCAATTGAGGGACTACCACATCCCCCAAAACATTTTATAGATCGGGCAATCACAATTGCCAATGAGGGAAAAGAAAAACACAAGAATATTACCACAGGATACTATCCCGGTGGTGCCGAAACTCATGTTGATAGGACTGTAGTTTTAGAAGGTGAACAATATTCTAGTCGTTATCAAGTAGGTTATGAAATCGGGGAAGATTTTAACCAATGGGTACGGGATCATATTGTTGAAGATTTTGTTAACGCTACAGTGCGCAGAAGCGAGGGCAAAAGTCCTTTACACGGAGCTCACATTGACAACAGCCGCCGTTGGGCCATTTGGTATATGATTGAACGTGGTGGAGAAGATAGCAGGACTAGATTTTATAAACTTCCAGGATCGCCTACAGAATGGCCGTTAGAACATCGAGTGTTTAATAATATGGACGAACTTGTAGAATTTGATTCAGTTAAGTGGCCAATGAATCAATGGTTTGTAATTAATACCAGCATCATACATGCCATCACCGATGTACATGGACCTAGAACCAGCATACAAATTGGTACTATGGAATTACCTTTTAAATTTAAATGAGAGAAAAATGAAACAGTTATCTATTTTACTTTTATTGGTTGTTAGTGCATTTGCATCTGCACAAGTTCCTGCTGAACTTAAGGGACAAACAATTACAATCATTGTTCCCTACGGACCCGGCGGTGGTGCTGATACGTTTAATCGAATGTTTGCAAATAAAGTTAAACAGAATACCGGATTAAACATTGTAGTAGCAAATAAGGCAGGAGCATTTGCCACCATTGGAACTAGAGAAGTTGCTGACTCCAAACCTGACGGACTCACTCTACTAGGCACAGACAACGGCCCAATTGTTTTTAACCCGTTGGTTCATCAGCAAGGAGCAGTCCCTAGAGAAAGTTTTAAAGCTATTTTAGTTACTGTCATAACTCCCCAAGGTGTGTATGTAAGGGCAGATAGCAAATACAATACGTTGAATCAACTATTACAAGATATAAAGAAAGACCCAAATAAGTTTACCTACGGTTGTGCTTATCAAATGTGTAATTTATTTTTAGAAAGACTGATGCATCAAATCAATTCTACAGTTGTATCAATTCCATATAAAAGCACTCCGCAGGTATTAATGGATCTAGTCAATGGGCAATTGTCGTTCCTTGGTACAAGTTCTTCGGATGCGCTAGGGTTAACTCAAGGTGGAAAAGTCAAACCAATTGGGTTTGGAACAGATCACCCGGTTGACATTTACCCTAATGTTCCGTTGTTTAAAAATTCAGTACCAAACTTTACAGCTACAAATTTTCACGGACTATATGCTCCAGCAGATACCCCACAACATATTATTGTCTATCTAAACAAAGTATATCGAGAAGCAATGCAGGATTCTGAAATTCAAGAACAATTAAAATCTCGTGCTGTTATAGCCTTTGATAGCAATCCAGACGATGCTGAAAAATATATTACTAGACAAATCAATAATTGGAAACCCGTTGTAGAAAAATTCTATAAGGCGCCTCAATGATATTTACTTATTGTTATCTTGATTTACCTGATCCTCCGCAGTCGATCATCGATGCTGCCTATGCTGCCTTAAAAGATCGTGAAGAACAAAATAGAGTTAACGCCCTTAAACAATTACCTGGCTACAGCGAATATCAATACAGAACAATTAAAGCCAAGGATGGATCTACATTTACTACCGCAGGCACGCATAGATATGCAATCAGCACAGAGTTTGAAGATTGGGTAAGGGAATACTTTCAACAAGAACCTAAAGGTTGCGGAATATCTATATTTGACAACATTGGCCCTGCGTTAGCCCCCCACGTTGATGCCAGCAGAAATTTTACTATACAATATCTTTTAGACCTAGGCGGGGATAATGTTGAAACTGTTTGGTACAAAGAAAAAGGTAAAGACATTGTACGACCAGATCTAAGATCAAACTTTGATCCATCTGCTACTATCGATAGTTATGATCGTGTAGAAGAAATTGATCGAGTTAAATTGCCCTTGCGTAAGTGGGGATGCCTACATGCAAATATATTACACTCAGTTGAAAATGTAACAGGACCTAGACTTGCAATTCAAATTAGTAGAAATACACCACCGGAACATATAACATGGACCTATACCTCAAAGATAAACACATTTTAATTGCAGGCGGTAGCCGTGGTATAGGTAGAGCCTGTGTTGATGCTTTCTTAGAAGAAGGAGCAAGAGTGTCTGTGATCTCTAGAAATGCTTCTATACTACCGGATGGGGTTTTTCATATATTGGCTGATCTATCAGATGCTGTTCAAGCAAGAGAAGCAGTTTTTAAGTTAATTGACAAACAAGGCAATATAGATGTACTAGTTAACTGTGCAGGTTCTGCTAAAAAAACTCCGCCGGAAGAAGTTATGCCCGAACACTACAGGGTAGCTATGGATGCAAAATTTTACACATACATTAATGTAATAGAACCTGTAATTAAAGAAATGGCTAAAAATGGTTCTGGATCTATAGTTAATGTTGTTGGTCTAGGTGGGAAAGTTGCAATACCAACACACTTGCCTGGAGGCAGTGCAAATGCCGCCTTATTATTAACAACTGCCGGATATGCTAATGTTTATATTAAAAAAGGAATACGTATTAATTCTGTAAATCCTATTGCTACTAATACCGAACTACTACAAAGTAGTCTTGAAGCAGATGCTAAAATGAACAATATAAGTATTGACGAAGCACTTACGGCTGCAAACAATCGAACTCCGTTGGGAAGAATTATAGAACCTACAGAAGTTGCAGATGCCGTTTTATTTTTATCGTCTGATAGAGCAAGCTATATAAATGGGAATATGCTTTATCTAGACGGGGGGATGTATCCATATATATGAAAAATGTTGACGTAAAAATCTATGACAGTGTGATTCCAGACTCTGTAAGACAAGAAGTCTGGAAGTACATTAATAAACAAAAATGGTATGCTACTTGGAAAGTGGTAAGACCTTACATGACTAGTTATATTCCAGAAGAAGAAGGATTTATGGACGACAGTCATAAAATTATGAGTTTACGATTACCAACAATGTGGATGCATCGAACCTGTTTTGCTAGCGATGAGTCTAGTCTCGAAAAAAATCATCCTGTTATATGGGAATTGTGGCAAAGAATAAATTTAGCTCTTGGCAACAAATATACAATAACTGGTTGTCCCGAGGACATGGCATTATGGCCCGAAGACCATCAAGATTGGAAGGCGCCGTCAACCCAAGATACAAATTTAGAACAAGGATGGAGAGTATACACTAATGGGCAATTAGACGAATCTGTAAAACGTAGCCACGGTGTACATCGAGACACAGTTGACGAAACTGATGATCAAACTAGGACTATACTATATGTTGCTAATTTAGAATGGTATCCAACTTGGTTTTCTGAAATTGTATTCTACCCAGATGATCCTGCTGGATTAACTGGGGACCGTCAACAATTTCAAGGACAACATAAGCTAGGACAAGAAAGAGGATTTAAAATAGGCTGGGCCGATGAAGGAAAAATTGTAAGTTCGGTTCCCGGAAGGATTATAGATTACGATGGGCGGACATTACACACAACAAGACCTGCGGCTATATGGTCTCGGGATATAAGAAAAACCATAGCATTTAGAGTACGGTTAAAAAATTAATCATCAACACACATAATAATATGTATTCGATTTTCTGTATGAGCGTTTATAAAGGTGTGTGGTTTTGTTGTATCAGTTAAGTATACACTGCCCCGGGGCATATGATGGCATTCGCTTAATGTTGGCCATATCATCCATGCTTGAGAATTAGTAATAAGTGGTATATGTATTCGTTTACTAGGATCAGCGTGTATCGAATAACATTGTCTTGCTGGCATTGACATTATCCTAGTTCTATAAGCATTATGCCTTAAAATTATTTCTTCTAATTCTGATCCCTTTAGTTTTGGATTAATATTACAATACTTTTTTTCAGATTGGATTTCTAACTCTTCGATTCTACCAATACCGGTGTGCCAATCTTCTTGTCCTTCTTCTAGAGTTTGACAAATTATTTGGTTGTTTACAAATCCAGCAGTTTGTATAATATCATTAATTTCCGTTAGAATTTTTGGAAAATTTTTAATTTGGTACAATTGGTGAACTAACATGAAAGTATTTATGGTAAAATTGATATTGACATTATTTCAAAATAGCTATATAATTACAATGTGGACGTGAGTGGAACTTGGTATACCTCCTCCTAGTAGCTTCGGCGAACGGAGGGTTTGGGCCTAGCCCTTAGGGTGGCTTTGTAGGTTCGAATCCTACCGTCTACACCATTTTTAAATACACACACAGAGGCAGGTATGAAAAAGGCACTAGCAATACTTTTAGCAGTAGTAAGTTTATCAGCGGCAGGAAAAGAAGATTGGGCAAATCCCGAAGCACCATTTAATGCCCGAACTCTTAATACAGAAAAATCCTCTATCACTTGGTTACGGGTAGATAAAAATAAAGTACAAGAGACCTGTGAAGCTGAAAGTAAAAAACGTAGGTTAGGCGGTTTTGGATATACCGTGTATGCTTGTTCATTTTGGGAAATTAATACCTGTACTATTATTACTAGTAACACTCCCACTCTGCACGACTTAGGCCACGAAATGAGACATTGTTTCCAAGGAAGTTTCCATTGAACAAAAAAGTAGCATCAAGTCCCGAACGGCACACCTTTCAAAAGGAAGGTGCGATCCGGCGGGCAGAGGAAAAGGGCGAACAACCTAATCAAGCATATATTGACATGTGGGATCAGATCAAGATCGACGAAGCTAATAAGATTCACGATCCTGCTTGGCAAAAGAACAATATGGAATACGATCTCCGTAGCTCAAAAGAAATGTGCGATAAAGTTAAAGCCAGTGATAACTATGCTCAAAACTTATATGCGGCCATGTGTAATATGGAATGGAGGAAACGAGATTTGTGGCCCGAAATGAAAGAAGAAAACTGGCACTGCTCTTGGCGCCATGCTGGCGGTATAATAGCTGATATGTGTGGAGAAGGTGACTACATTGATTGGTACTGCAGCGGCATTGGGAATCAAGAAGCCGGGTTTGGGCTAGATGGATACGCCCCTACTCCAGACCCTGACGGACGTGACTATGTTCCAGAAGGGGTAGTAACTGAAGAAATTGAATTGGATCTAAACCTATTAGGTTGGAGACCAGTTCCCTGGAGTGATGATGAATAACGTGGTAAATAACAGCATGGAAAAACATACATACAACGTAGAAGACATTTTTGAAGACATACCTGGAGATCCAGATAATGTTATAATGAAGCTTCCGCCAGAACTACTTGAACGCAACGGATGGAAAGAAGGGGACACATTGAATATTGAAATTGAAGATGGCGCTATAGTCATCAGCAAACCATAATGGCCAAAGACGATATTATTGAATTAGTTGGTGAAGTAGAAGAAGTATTGCCCGGAAACATGTTTAGAGTTAAGGTAGAAAACATGCCTAAACCTCTACTGTGTTACATGGGTGGTAAATTGAAGCAACACAAAATCCGAATTATTCTCGGAGATAATGTAAGAGTAGAAGTCAGTCCATATGATTTGACTAAGGGCAGAGTAACTTATAGGTTGTAACAATGAACAGTATAATGGAAACCGTTTGCTTAGTTTGTAATCGAGTTAAAGCTAAAAGCAAACCAAATATCAGTTTCCAGAAATTACTAACACAGTTGCGTCGAGAGTTTCGAGAACAAGAACTTAATCTTAAAATAAAATCCGATAGAGATAAAAAACTTAACTCAGAAGAATTTTATGTTAACGCATACTACGATGCCGAAGAAGACTACAATAATGAAATACCAATCGAAATAATTGTACATCATAACTTTAATAAAGTGATCTTGTGGGATCAGAAACAAATAACTGAATTTCTAATTCAAATATTCGACGCTACTGTACACGAGTACAAACATCGACGACAAAGTGTTAAACGTAAACATAAAATTTACTCTAATCATACCAAAAGTCCGTATAAAGATTATCTAGCAGACCCGGATGAAATTGATGCGTATGCTGTCAGTATAGCTATTGAACTTTGTCGAAGTTTGGGCAAATACCGTGCCATACGCTATATGACCAAGTTTAATAGTTTATGTAAGCTCAAATTTAACGATCAATATGTTAGCCCATGCCTGAGCGCATACTATGGGCTGTTTCATTCCCTAGATCATCCAATATTAAAACTCCTAGCCAAAAAGGTATATGTTCGTCTACAGAAGGTTGACACTGACTGCATATTCGTGTAAAATACAAAGTATATTAACTCACGTAGCGAGCGAGCAATGTCCAAAAAAGAGTTTCCTACACAGCAAGTATTAGAGTTAGCCTGTGCCGCACAGCGTATAAATGGTGCGTATCTCAAAGAACCAGTGCCAGTATTAGCGGCAGACTTTACTTATATGTACTCAAAACAATCTAATAAGATGTTAATGCTGTGTACTATAGTACCTGCTAACTGGACCGCTGATCCAAAAGATGCTCCGATGCCGCTTCGGATCCTACCTGAAGATATTTCTCTAGCAGAAGAAATCAAAAAACATTTTAGAAAATTCATGTTCAGCGCCATTGAGGGTGAAAACGAGTTCCAAACAAATATTAATAGTTTTTTAAACACAGAGTCAATCGAAGCAAGGAACTTTGGCTACATTGCCTGTTTACCTAGCGTATATGCTAGAGATGTTGCTCAAACTAAGATTAAAAAAGTTTCACGAAGTGTGGAAGAAGGCTACTTGGGATTAATTGGCGATACCCTTAAAGATTTGGATTGTGAAATACTTGAATCAATTAAGTCAAAAAACTTTGAAGGTTACAATATTTCTGCTATAATTAACAGTAGAATGTGCTCTTGGCTAAACAAAACTAACCTCAACGTAGGTGCGTGTGTTATTGTCAAAGCTAAAGTTAAAGATCATAGCAAACACTGGAAATATCAAAACGATGTTACCAGACTTAATTTTGTAAAGGCAGCGCAATGAAACAAGAACTAGATAAGTTGTTGTGTGAGAAGTATCCAAAGATGATGGTCAACCGTACAAAACCTATGATGGAAACTTGTATGTGTTGGGGCTTTGAATGTGGTGACGGTTGGTTTAATATTTTGGATCAACTTATGGGTAATATTCAACATCACATTGATTGGAAAGAAAAACAACGTAAGTGGGCTATTGATTACAATTATATGGCTGCACAATGTAAAGCAGGCAATTTTGATTTGTTTGAAGAAGAAAATAAAAATCTTACCAACGAAGAATATAAAAATGAACGCCTTGGAGAAATTATTGCTGGGGACTTTAGAGAAGTACCCCATGCTATTCCCCAAGTAACACTTGACCAAGTTAAAGAAAAGTTTGGCACCCTACGTTTCTATTACACAGGCGGTGATGATATCATCGACGGTATGGTTCGTATGGCAGAAAGCATGACCGGAGTTACCTGTGAAGAATGTGGTAATCCTGGTGAACAGCGTGGCGGTGGCTGGATTCATACATATTGTACACCGTGTGAACTAGCCCGTGATCTAGCACGGCAAAAAGCAAACGAAGAATACGAATTTAAAAAATTACTTAAAGAAGGAAGCGAGCAATGATTACAATGAAAGAATGGATGGAATTGGTTGATTATAAAATCACCGAAGGTAGTGATTACATGTGGTCGTGTTACGGCCCCAACAGTTACACCCTAGACAGTTGGAACGGTGTCCACGGTACAGGTGGATATAGTTTTAGTATCGTGTTTAGCACTAAGAGTCAAAAGGTTTATGAAGTCAGTATGTGTGACTACACTAACAATCGTGCTTATCGTATGATTAATCCTAAAAATGTTGAAAAGCATCATAGGGAAGCCGAACATAGAAGTGTACTAGAGAATCAGGCATGGGACGATGTTAACTATGTTGATTTGGACGTAGCTGATGATTTCTTCCAAAAAGCACTTGCTATTCAAGCAGGCGAAGATTATGATACTCGAGTACTAGTTCCGGTTGACTTTTCGGATGAAGAACTGTTACAATACATGAAACTAGCGCATGAGCGTGATATGACCTTTAACGAATTAGTTGAAGAAGCATTGCGACATGCTATCGATGAATACGAAGCTGGCAATCTCACCAAAGAGGATGCCCGGCGTTTTGTACTAGAAAGTCAATGCTTGCCTTGGCCGTTTGAGAAAGATAAAGATGAAGATAAAACTGGTTTCTGACCTCCACTTGGAGTTCAGTGATATCAATATTGTTAACGATCAGAACTATGATGTGCTGATTCTGGGTGGTGATATTTGTATCGCCCAGGATCTGCACGACCATCCCGAGCCTGCCAATACTGCGGATCAAGCCGCTATTGCTAACGGCACTGGGTTGGGTCGTAGACAAGAAAAGGCACAGCGTTTTAGAGATTTCTTCAAGCGTTGTAGTTTTCAGTTCCCTCATGTTATCTACATCATGGGCAATCACGAATTCTACAACGGCAAGTTCTATGCGGGCATTGATTATATGCGTGAGGAATGCGCCAAGTATCCTAACTTTCATATGTTGGAGCAAGATACTTATATTATTCAAGATAGAAATAAAGAAACTGGCGAAGTCTCTGACGTTGTGTTTGTGGGTGGAACCTTGTGGACCAACATGAACAAGCGTGACCCGCTGACAATGCATGCTATCGAAGGCATGATGAACGACTTCCGTATCATCAAGAACGACAAGCGAAACTATGCCTCTATGAGTGCGTTGGATGTTGCTATCAGACACGATCGAACTCTGAGCTACATTAAACTTGTACTCGAAGAACACCGAGATACTAAATGTGTTGTGGTTGGACATCATAGTCCGAGTTTCCAAAGTTGTCATCCAACGTATGCTAGCGACACTTTGATGAACGGTGGCTACCACAGTGACCTGAGTGAGTTCATTTTGGATCACCCACAGATTGTTTTGTGGACACATGGACACACTCATCATCCGTTTGATTATGTGATTGGTGACACTAGAGTTGTATGTAACCCACGTGGTTACCAAAACGATGGTTACGACGAGGATACTGGTTGGAACCCTGATATTTTATTGGAGATTTAAATGAGTGAAAATACTACACCGATGACAGTTAGTGAAATGCTAAGAATGACTAATGAAAAAACTAGTTCATTTATGCTACAGGTAGCAGATCACCTGGACACCCTAGAAGCAGAAGTAGCAAGACTACAAGCTAGGGTTACTGACCTGGAAAGGCACACTGATGACCTTAAATGAAACTGACTTTAAGCTATTTAAGAAATGGCTTAGAAGTCATCTTAAGTTTGGGCCTGTCACTATAACCTTTACCAAAAAAGATGGTTCAGAGAGAGTGATGAAATGTACTACTAATCCTACTTACATTATGTTTAAGGATCCATCAATTCTTGAATCCAAAAGAGAAAAGAAAGTAAATGAAGATGTTATGCCAGTATACGATTTAGAATCAAACGCATGGAAAAGTTTTCGTTGGGATTCAATTAAAAGTGTTATGATAACTATTGGAGAAGAGCGTGAGCACCATTACGAGGCACAGTGATAATTGTATCGTAGTCCAAGAAAAAACTGGTAAAGAAGTAACAGCAGAAGTTATGGCGTTTCATGAAGGCCGCAATCTTACTGTAGTAATGAATAAAAGTGTTAAGCTGTTGATGAATTGGAACGGACGAGTATATGAAGGACGGATGGCCGGACTAGATTTTGTCAGTGACGGCCCAGCTATTCTTAGGATGTATTCCGGTAGCTGACCTATATCAATTTATAATCGATTCTGCGACACCGTTGTTAACGATAAATTAAATAAGCATGAATAAAAAAATTATAAGAGTAAAACAAGCGGACGACGCTCCGTTTCATCTTACATGGATTATTAACAACATTTGTACTAACGCATGTTCTTACTGTCCAACTAGTTTACATACGGGCAAAAATCATAATTATGATTGGGGAAATGCTAGAAGATTTTTTCAAACATTATTTGAAAAATATCCAAAGGTACATTGTAGTATTGCAGGCGGTGAACCTAGTTTAAGCCCATTTCTTCCAGAACTAGTTAAAATATTTTACGATCATAATTCAACAGTTGGCATGACCTCTAATGCAGCAAAAACAGTTGGATATTGGAAAGAAATAGCGCCATACTTAACATACATTGGTTTTTCATGGCATCCAGAGTTTGTCGATGATAAATTTTTAGAAAAAGCATTAACTGTGGCTGAGCACACGCCTGTAACAGTAAGAGTGATGATGCATCCAGCACACTGGGATAAGTGCGTTAAGGCTTATTATAAATTTGTAGATACTCCCGGTTTTGAAGTGGAAAATGTCAGAGTGTTAGACTGGGGAAGCGATACAGATCGCTCTGCATCAAAGTATACTCCTGAGCAATTAGAGTGGTTTGATAACAATTCAAGAAAAACCAAAATGATCACTCATCAAGTTTATAATCATAAACCTAAACTTGGCAACGATGTCGACTTTCAAATGAACAACGGAGAGTTTGAAAGAAATCACACAATTGATTATATTAATAAAGGAATGACCAATTTTTATGGATACCAGTGCGAAATTGGTCTTAAATCATTATTCATCGGGTGGGATGGAAAAATTCGTAGGGGCAATTGTTCTACAGGTGGGGTCATTGGAAACATTAATGACCCCAATAACATCATGTGGCCCGATAAACCTATAATTTGTGATTTAAATATTTGTCACTGCACAACTGATGTGAAAATTAACAAATGGATTTAAATGAAAGTTACCCTAGTAATTCGTAACGTTAAACAAGGTAGATACTAAAATGTCAGCTTACATGGCTTATTTTGATACATTGGGTTTTGAATGGATCTTTAATGTAACCGAATACGAAAAGAAAAAGTTTTGGGCAGTGTTAAAGGGTGACGAGAAGGTTGACTTCCCTATCCCCAGATATGCTATAATAAGAGCACAGGCCAACCCGCAGAGATTTCCAGAGATTTGGGCATTTGAAAGCGAGATTAGTCTAGACGAGTTAAAAGAGTACGCCAAAGAGCAACCACAGGAATTAGCAGATGCTGTTAGGCGCTGTGGACAGAATGTATTTAAAACACCTAAAACTGAGAGTATTATTGTATGAAAATTGGACTTAGCTATAGCCGTTGTATTTTGGACATTGTCGAAGGTCGTGTGGATATCAATGATGTACTGGTACTAATCACTCGTACGGATTTTGATCCGAGGGACGACGATCAGTGGCAAGGCATTTGGCAAGGATATTGCCTTGGCGGATTGAGTAATCCTGAATGGGGCAATTATAATTACAATAGCAGTGATGATCAAGATAAATTCCGTAGTGTGAGTATCATGCTTTACTCAGACGGCAAGATTCATCAACCTCGACAATTTGGAGCCCATCCTCGGAGGCGTCCAGAGATTTGGTTAGAAACCGTACTGCCAAATAGCGAGTTGGAAAATAATCCAGCCGCAAAAGCCGCTTGGGACAAGTTTCAAACTGTCGCAAGTCTTACCAACGTGGATCTAGATGAAAGCTATAGATGAAGATTTCTCTAGTTGTTCTAGCACTACTGCTAGCCGGGTGTAATGAAACATCGTCAAAAGTATTGACCTACGACGAGTTAGTTAACTACCCAAGTCAATGCGCCAAAGCTGACGCACAGCTTCGCGAGCTTAAAGAAATACAACGTGTTAAAAACTTTGACCAAGACCCTGACAACTTAAACCCTGCTGATCGTGCTTACAATAGTCGTTTGAAAGCTAGCATTTGGTGGTATGCGTATAGGTGCGAAAAATGAAATACTTAATTTTACTTGCGATGTTTCTTAGCAGTATTGTACTAGCTGATGAATGTAAGGTTCGATCGGCTAGCCAATTATCTAACGAGCGGGCAGTTGGTCCAATTACCAATTTAGTAAAAAATAAGACATACGGCAAGTGTGTGGTTAATTTTGATATCACTGTAGACGGAGTTACTCATCATCTAACCGAAACCGAATCTGGCATGGAACAAGAAGAAAGTCTTTGTTACTACGCCCGAGAACGTGCTCGCAAAAATCTCCTACTGGACTTAGGTGGTAAGTTTAGCACCGAAGCTGTTACTATCTGTAAAGAAGGCACCACTACAATCCAAAAGATCAAGAAGGGTGATCACATTTTGGAAAGCGAAGTTGGCAAATCCAAAATAGACAAATACTTTACATACAATAATGCTCGATGCCGTATGTTTACAGAGCGTAATGAGTTCAAAGGTGAACTAGCTGTGTATCACGGCGTGATTTGCCAAATTGATAATAGTGATACAAATTGGATGGTAGTAGACAAATGGTAAGATTGAGTATTGACAACTACTAACCAATCAAGTATACTATACACATATTAACACACAGAGAGGCGTATTATGAAGGCATTTATTTTAGGCACAGTCTTTGGACTAGTACTAGCGACAGTTGGATTTTCCGGCATTGCTCGTATTATGGACAAAGGCGTAGACACCGTTAAAACACACAGTCAGGAGATGGCAAAATGAAAACTTTTTCAGTATTACTTGTTGTAATGGCACTTGCCGCTTGTAGCACCGTAGCCGGTGTTGGGCAAGATATTAAATCGTCCGCAGAATGGACAAAAGATAAAATGGGTGGGAAATAACATGAAAAAGATTTTTATTGTATTGCCAATTGTGGCGGCATTAACTGCATGTGGTACAACTGATGTTTATCAAAAACGTGCTGACAACGAACGTGAATACAAAGAACGTATGGTTGAACGTGCTATTGACAAAGCACCTAAATGGATGACCCAAAGTCCAGTTAGTAACTCAGCAGTCTATGCCGCAGGTACAAGTGCTAGCGGTGATTACTCGATGGCTTTTATTAAAGCTAAAGCAGATGCCTACGGTAAGATTTGTATGGCCGCAGGTGGTACTGTTAGTCAGCGCACAAAGATTTACAAAGCAGATACCGCAGATGCTAGCTCTGAATTGAGTGAAATGGTCCTGCGTACCAGCTGTAAAGAAGTTGATCTTACAGGTGTTGAAGTACAAGAAAAGAAAGTTGTTTCTCAAGGTACTCAATTCCGTGCGTATGTGCTAGTCGCATTACCAACAGGCGATGCTAACATTTTAAAGAAGGCTAAAGAAAACGCCAAGCTACAAGAACAAGTAGCCAAACGTGCTCCTGAAGCATTTAAAGAATTAGATAATTAAAAGTTAATATATGATAGTTTTGTTAATTGGGGATAGTCATTGCTCTGGAATAAGCTCAACACATCCCGAGTGGGAACACTGCGCTATTCCTGGCATTACTAGTAGTAGATTTAATCGTGATCACAATATAGCATTTAACGCAGATTGTATTGTTATTAGCTTAGGTGGAAACGATCTTAGATTTCCACATCCACCTAGTGATACTAAGCAGGAACTATTGGCCCTGCGTAACAGGATAACTGCAAAAAAAGTTATTTGGTTTCTTACTAAAAACTTTGATGAGGTTAGAGAATTACAAATTCAAATAGCCAATGATCACGGTGATTTAACTGTAGACAGCAGAGAGTTTGAAGTAAGTCCAGATGACTTACATTTAACCTATCAAGGATATATGAAAGTTGCCGATAAGATTATATCAGTTACTGCTAACAGCAAGGAAGAAGAATGATCAAACAGTTTATTAATATTGTGGAATCAATGGAAGGTATTACCGACGATTGGTTCAAGCATGGCAGTTTTGAAACATTCAAACATCCTACACCAATACATTATAAGACTGCTATTGCTCCTGGCACTATAGATACCTTGGAAGGCCCGATCGATTATATGGCGGGCTATAAGATTATCACAGGACCAAAAGGTGAACGCTATCCGGTTAATCCAGAAAAGTTTGCCGATTATTATGATGACCATAAAGATGGCACTGCTACTCCTAAGAAGATCCATAAACACGCTAAGTTAGCAGACCATGACGGTGTGGTAAAAGCATCGTGGGGTGATTTGAATTACAAGTCTGGCGAGGACTACATTGTGCGCCACGATGCTGGCGATTATGGCGTGGTAAAGAAAGACATCTTTGCTCAAACCTACGAGTTGCCAAAATGATCCGTCTTTGGTTATCAACGGTGTTGTAACTCCAACAGTACAAACTAACGGAAAATAATATGTTTGATTGGTTTAAAAAACCCGGATACTCTAATGTACTTCCATTTCCGGAACCCAAAGCAGTTCCGTATATTGAACCAGCTCCGAAGGAAAAAGAGTCGACTACATATTACAGCATTGGTCACACAGATGACAATCGTGTATCCATTAGAATGGGTTATACTACACTCACCATGAATTATGATGGTGTACAGAATCTTATCGACCAACTTGAACTTTACAAGAATCAATTACGCCAGGAAGAAGAATGAAATTCTTTGAGCCGTTACGTGATGACCTCATGGTACAGCAACAGATTGCCAATAGTTGGGAACACATGGTTGGGGTGATCATGCTGAATCAAACTGGTCGCAAACCTGTGAAACTGACACTGCCAGAGTTCCTATACTGGTTCCCTACACCACAGGCACTGATAGCCGCTGATGAGGATTTTGTCAAAACTATACTGGCGCCATTAGGCATGATGAATGTTAGG
>Ga0209084_1000817_pt1 | contig 28321 bp, 40 predicted proteins | sample C_130820_MF_Meta_FD_187309 | JGI IMG/M metagenome (GOLD analysis project Ga0209084, IMG submission 187309) | Freshwater microbial communities from Lake Croche, Canada to study carbon cycling - C_130820_MF_MetaG (SPAdes) (version 2) | ecosystem: Environmental > Aquatic > Freshwater > Lake...
GTTTTGTTTTTATTTCCGCGAAACTACCGATTCGGACAAAAGCTGGAGGTTACGCCATGACAACTGGCAGACCACCCAAGCCAGCCGAACTCAAGCGCATCACTGGCAATCCCGGCAAGCGTAAATTGCCAGAGTTGAGCGTGGTCAGCATTCTTCCGATGGCTTCTTCCATACCAGATGCGCCAGAAGGCTTAGGCGTTGAAGGAACCGAACTCTGGGAAAAGGCTTGGAGCCACGCAATCACTTGGCTCTCGCCATCGAGTGATCTTCACGCCATCGAGAACGCGGCAAGGCTTGCCGATGATCTCGCCTCAGCTCGCAAGAAGTACCGAGCAACACTTGAACCAGCAGATGGTCGATTGCTCGTTCATCTCAACAAAGCATTCGTTGATTCTCTTTCCTCACTAGGCTTTGATCCAACTGCTCGCAGTAGGCTTGGAGTTGCTGAAGTGAAAGCGATCAGCGCCATCGACAAACTTCTCGCCAAGCGGGAGGCTCGCAAATAATTTCAGCCGGGGGGCATCATGGCAGGGAAGAAGGCAATCAATGGATTCCCACCCAGATGGCTCACAAAGGTCGCAGATGCCGATCTCAAGCGATCACGCGGAGATGACATCTCAGACTTCGCAGAAGCACTTTGCAAGATCACCAAGGACTCAATCGCTGGACACGCTGGCGAAGATCTTATCTTTAGACCTTGGCAACGCGAACTCACCAAGCAACTCTTTGCAGTCAAAGCCGATGGAACCTTTCGTCATCGAGTCGGACTCATCGGGCTTCCGCGCAAGAATGGCAAGTCTGCTTGGCTCAGTGCTGTTGCTCTTGAATCGCTAGTTCTCGGAGCGCAAGGTGGAGAGATCTACTCATGCGCTGCTGAAAAGGAACAAGCAAAGATCGTGTTCAACACCGCGAAGGAAATGGTTCGCCTTCATCCAGAACTTTCAGAGATGTTGACTGTCTATAAGGACACGATTCACAATCCAAAGACTGGCAGCGTTTATCGCGCTCTCTCTTCCGATGCCTTCTCCAAAGAGGGCTTGAATCCGACTCTCGTGTGCTTTGATGAGCTTCACGCTCAACCCAATCGCGAACTCTTCGATGTTATGTCACTCGCTATGGGCGCAAGAATCGAACCAATGCTTGTTGCAATCACAACTGCTGGAGTCAAAAGTGACAACAGTGGCAAAGATTCAATCTGTTTCAGTCTCTATGAATACGGCAAGCGCATCGCACTTGGCGAAGTTGATGATCCATCATTCTTCTTTGCATGGTGGGAAGCCAACAATGAAGGTGACTATCGTGATCAGAATGCTTGGAAAGAAGCGAATCCCGGCTTTGGTGACATTGTTGCTGCTGATGACTTTGCTTCTGCAATACTTAGAACACCAGAGGCTGAGTTCAAGACAAAGCGACTGAATATCTGGTCATCGACATCCGACACTTGGCTTCCTCACGGAACTTGGGATGCTCTCGCTGACTCTCGTGAAGTTCCAGACGGCGTTGATGTCGTTCTCGGCTTCGATGGATCGTTCAATGGTGACTGCACCGCAATTGTGGCAGTGACAGTTGAAGAAGTTCCTCACATCTTCCCGATCGCAGTCTGGGAGAAGCCAGATGAGGCGGATGCGACTTGGCAGGTTCCAGTTCTCGAAGTTGAAGATGCCATTCGCGCTGCCGCAACTCGCTTTCAAGTCTTGGAGATCGCTTGCGATCCCTATCGATGGGCAAGAACATTTCAAGTCCTCGATGATGAAGGTCTTCCAGTAGTAACTTTCCCGCAGACTGCTTCTCGCATGACCCCAGCGACAACTCGATTCTTCGAGGCTTGCGTGAATAAGAACATTACTCACGATGGCGATGCTCGACTTGCAAGGCATATCGGCAACGCTCAACTTCGCACCGACAATCGAGGATCTAGACTCGCCAAAGAAGCAAAAGGCTCAAAGCGCCGAATTGACTTGGCAGTCTCCTCAGTGATGGCTCTTGAAAGAGCAAGTTGGTGGCAATCTCAAGGTGGCGCATTGCCACAAATCTTCGACCCATTCTCGATGGAGGCTCCAGATGCGTGATCAGATCACAACCGCAACCGAATTGCTCGGTGCAACAATGGTCTCAGTAGGTCTTGGAATCATTCTCGGAATCGGTGCAGCTCTAATCGCTGGCGGAGTGTTTATTCTTATCGGATCAGTGTTGGCAGACTTGGGAGGCAATAAGTGAGCATCTTCAGTCGAGGAATCCAATCCTTCACAGTCGGTCGATACCCTCAGTTCAACAACTATGTCTCACCATTGAGTCAACTCTATGGTCAGACCTCAATGACCTCTGCTGCTGGCGAGCGCATCGATGAGTGGACTGCTCTCGGCGTTTCATCAGTTATCGGCGCAGTTTCACTTCTTGCAGATTCAGTGGCTTCAATGCCTCTTCGTTGCTACACCATCGACAAGAGTGGAAAGCGCTCAATGCGACCACTTCCAGATGTTCTTGCAGATCCAGATCCAGAATCAAACACTTATGAATTGATTCATCAGATCGTGGCTTCGATGGCTTTGCATGGCAACGCCTATGTCAAGATCGATCGCGATCGCTTGGGCAACATGATTGGTCTCGTACCTCTTCACCCTTACCAGATGCAGGTTCTTCCTACTGGTGACATGACAGGTCGCAGATACCTTCATCTCGGCAATGAGATGAATCGTGAGGATGTTCTTCATCTTCGCTGGTTCACTCCGCCTCAATCGTTAGTTGGAATTAGCCCACTCAATCAAGCTCGAAATCTCATCGGTCTTTCCATCGCTATGGATCGCCACTTGGCGCAGTTCTATGGCGAGGGCGGAACTCCTTCTGGAATCCTTGAGACAGATCAGAAGTTGAATCTTGAACAGGCTCGCGTTATTCAAGCGACATGGGAAGCAACTCATCGCCGCCATCGCAAGCCAGCAGTTCTCTCTGATGGTCTCAAGTTCCGACCAATCACAACTTCTGCTGCTGATGCTGAGATGATCAAGACTCGCGAACAGGTGATTCGTGATATTGCAAGAATCTTCCGCATCCCAGATCACTTGATCGGTGCGATGGGAGATAATCAGACCTATCAGAATGTCGAGCAAGCATCTCTGAACTTCTTGACTCACACAATTGCTCCTTGGATTCGCCGCATTGAAATTGCAATCTCAAAGGTCTTGGATCCAGAAGATGATGTTGCATTCGATACTTCAACATTACTTCGCACTGATGCGCTCACTCGCGCTCGTGTGAACATGGTGAATGTTTCAATGGGCGCTCGCACACCGAATGAAGTTCGCCAGATCGAAGGCTTGGAGCCTTACGAGGGCGGAGACAAGTTCAATCAAGCACTTGCAGGAAATGTCACCGCAGGAGGAGTCAATCCTTCGCTCGGTGAAGATGCTGATCCTTCTGCACCAGTCATGGGGGTTCTTGAATAATGGCTGAGACATTTCGCGTTCCTGCTGGCGTTCAAGATGAAGCAAAGAAGGCTTTGGCTTGGATTGCTGATGGTCATGCTGGCTCTGGATTCACCGCAGTTGGCAAGAAGAGAGCAAGTGACTTGGCTGCTGGTCATCCAGTAAGTGCTGAAACAATCTTGAGAATGTATTCATTCTTCAAGAGACATGAAGTGGACAAAGAAGCAAAAGGATTCAACTCTGGCGAAGATGGCTTTCCATCGGCTGGAAGAGTGGCGTGGTCGGCTTGGGGTGGCGATGCTGGCTTTGCATGGTCAACAAGAATCAGAAATCAAATCTCGAAGAGCGCAAGAGCGCTTTCCTTGATGGCATCCGAGGAGGGTGAAATGGCTGACATGAATGAGGTTCCCGATCTAAATGAGGAACTGACTGAACTTCTCGCAGATGTTGTGAGCTTCTATTTCCGCGCTCATGGCGCTCACTGGAATGTCAAGGGAGCAGACTTCAGCGAGTATCACAAACTCTTCTTGAAGATCTATGAGGATGTCTATGAGTCAATCGATCCAATTGCTGAGAATCTTCGCAAATTAGGTTCGATCGCACCATTCACACTCGGTTCATTCATGGCGCTTCGTTGCCTTGAAGATGCACCAACAATCTTGCAGGATCCAATTGCTCTTGCCAACGATCTTCTCGTTGCCAATGACATGATTCTTGATGAACTCTCAGATGCCTTCGATTGCGCTTCTGCTTACAATCAACAGGGAGTTGCTAACTTCCTCGCTGGTCGCATTGATCAGCATCAGTTCTGGAAGTGGCAGTTGACTGCTTCACTTGGTCAGGAAGTCACTCAGCCTTCACCAGATCCAGTCGATGCCCAAGGTGTCGATGAAGATGATCAATATGATCAGGTCGATGATATGTTGTCAGAGCAAGGTCTTGCTCCAATGCCAATCATGCCTCGCATGGCTTCTGGCGCTTCTGATCTTGATATTGCTCCACGAGATACCACTTGGGATGCAGCAGCAGCCGACAAGCGCGTTCAAGAATATGCTGGCGGCAAAGACAACATGGATTGGGCAAAGTACGGAAAAGCCTTCTTCTATGTTGACGAGACCAACAAAGAACTTCTTGGCTCTTACAAGTTGCAGTTCGCTGATGTCATTGATGGTTCACTTGTTGCAGTTCCAAAGGGAATCTTCGCAGTTGCTGGAGTTCTCAACGGCGCTCGCGGAGGAGCAGATATTCCTGCATCCGATGCAATGGAGATCAAAGACAAGGTTGCAGCATATTATGCTCGCCTCGCCAAGCAGTTCAACGATGATTCAATCAAGGCTCCTTTCGAGGGTCGCGCCTCCGCAGCTCGTATCGGAGAAGGTTCATTCGTATCTTGGAACACTTCCAATGGTCGCGCCAAGGGCAAGGTCGAGAAAGTTGTCACCAAGGGACAAGCAAAGTCTTCTGAAGGTTATGTCTTGGAGACAACTCCAGATCAGCCAGCCTTCATGATTCGCATCTACAAAGAGCAGGGGAATGGTTGGATTCCGAGCGACATCACAGTTGTTCATCGCCCAGACATTCTGACAGTTATCACCGCCCTACCTGCCCCTCGTTCGGAGGAAACTGACATGATCGAACAACGCAAGGCAATGGCTACCGCAGAGCGCATCACAATGACTGCTGAAGTTCGTGCAGTTGCAACTGATGATGGTTCAATGAAGATTGGCGGCTACGCTGCAACCTTCAACTCAGAAGCCACTGGCTTGAACTTCCGCGAAGTTATCGCACCCGGCGCATTCACTCGTGCTCTTGCATCAGCAGATCCAATCTTCCTTCTCGTCAATCATGACATGGAAGGAATCCCACTGGCTTCAACTCAGTCAGGAACCCTCAGCCTTCGCCAAGACTCAACTGGTCTCTACATGGAGGCAACCCTCGATCCTGCCAATCCAAAGGCGCAAGAACTTTCCTCAGCAGTTCGCCGAGGAGACATGGACAAGATGAGTTTCGCATTCACAGTCTCTCCAGAAGGACAGACCAAGGATGCGGGTCTTCGCACCCTCACAGACATTGAGCGACTCTATGAAGTCTCAGTTGTCACACTCCCTGCTTACGATTCAACATCAGTTGGAATGCGTTCAGCAGAAGAGATCGATCTTGAACTTGCCAAGCGCAAGTTGAGCCTCAAGGTCAAACAGTATTCCTTGACTCGAAAGATCAAGGCATAACCCTCGGCGCATCCGCCCCGACTGGTTCAACACCCAATCCAAGAGAGGAGACATTCAATGTCTCTAGCATCAAAACTCAAGGAGCAGCGCGATGGTCTTGTTGCCGAGGTTGAAACAACTCTCGCAGCAGAAGATGTCACCGCAGAAGCTCTAGATGCAGCATCAGCAACACAGGAAGCAATTTCTGCACTTGATGAGCGCATCGCAACTGCCGAAAAGGTAGAAGCTCGCACCGCAGCACTTTCAGAGTCTCGCAAGGAATCTGGAGTCAAGACTTTCGGTGGCGCAGTTGTCACACGCGAAGCAATGACTTATGACAAAGATGGTCGCAACTCATTCGTTCGTGACATGATCGGTGCGAATCTTCGCAATGATCGTGATTCATGGGCTCGCCTACAACGCCACCAGCAAGAAGTCGCAATTGAATCACGCGACATTTCTCGCACTGATGGTGCCGGCGGAGATCTGGTTCCACCAATTTACTTGATCAATGAATATGCTGAGTTCGCTCGTGCGGCTCGCGTAACTGCTGATCTCGTCACCAACATGGCACTTCCAGCAGGAACAGATAGCATCAACATTCCTCAGATCACAACAGGAACACTTGCTGCATTCCAGTCTGCTGATAACACTGCAACAACAACACGCGACATGGTTTCATCAACTGTCACCGCGCCAGTTCGTACTATCTCCGGATATGAGAATGTCTCAATTCAGCTCGTGGAGCAATCTCCTCTTGCTGGTGGACTTGATCGCTTAGTATTCGGCGATCTAATGGCTGACTATGCACTCCAACTCAACACCGCAGTTGTCGGTGCTGGCGATGGAACATCAGGAACACTCAAGGGTCTTATCACTCTTGGTGCTGATACAACCAACGGAATCCCAACAACATGGACTGAAACAACTCCAACAGCAGTCAATGGTCTCATTGCACTTGCAAAGGGTATCTCCAAGGTAACAACCAACCGATTCAAGGCTGCTGAAGCAATCGTCATGCATCCTTCAATGTGGTACTGGTTCGCATCACAGGTTGACGGATCAAACCGCCCACTCGTTGTCCCAGTGACAGGTGCTTCACAGGCATTCAACGCTGCTGGAACAGTTACAAATCCGGGCGCTCCTGCTGGTCTCGTAGGTACAATCCAAGGTGTTCCAGTCTTCATTGATGCAACACTTCCAAAGACTTACGGCGCATCAACAAACCAAAGCCCAATCCTCGTTGGTAAGTTCTCAGATTCTTACCTCTTCGAGTCAGGCGTGAAGACACGCGTTCTCCCAGATGTCTTGTCATCGAACCTCACAGTTCGTTTCCAAGTCTATGGATACGCTGCTCTCGCACACCGCTTCAACAAGTCAGTTTCTGCAATTTCAGGAACTGGAACTGTTGCTCCTTCAGGCTACTAATTAGCCTAAGCCTTGGCGCTGGTCTTGTCTTCGGATAAGATCAGCGCTACGGCGCAACACAATTCCTAGGGGGGAATCGAATGCAATCTTTATTCTTAGAAGGTCTTCAATCTGCTCGCGAGATAGTGCAGAACAAAGGCATCGCTCATCTTGAAAGCATCATCGCAGAACTCGAAGCGGGAACAATCGAGACAACTGCACTTGCTCCAGAAGTGGAAACACGATGAGAGCCAAAGATAAAATCTGCATCGGCATGGTCAACAATGGAACTATTGATTCGATGCTCGCTCAAGACTTGATTCACATTGCTATTCATCCAAGTCAAAGATTCCACAACCTCGTTCAAGTTGGGAACATTGGATTGACAACTCGCTCACGCAATCTTGTTGTCAAGACATTCTTGGAGACAACAGAAGCCGCTTGGCTTCTCATGATTGATTCAGATGAACGCCTTTCCATTGATGCCTTCACCAAGTTGGTTGATGCAGCTCATGACAAGGATCGCCCGATCGTTTCGGGTCTAGTATTCGCAGCCTTCTTTGATGGTGAAGATGCGCTTCGCCCAGTTCCAACAATTTATCGAATGGATCCCGAAAAGGGTCTTGAGGCAATCGATGCTTACCCAGAGGATCAACTCATCGAGGTCGATGCGATTGGCACTGGTTGCATCTTGATTCATCGCAGCGTTCTTCTCGAAATGCAGAAGCAAGCCACTCCCAATCAGGGCAAGAATTGGGCTTGGTTCGTAGAAGGTGCAATTGAGGGAACCTACTTTGGCGAAGATCTACTCTTCTCCAAGCGCCTCAAATCGATGGGGTTCAAGATCCACGCTCACACTGGTGCGATCCTTCCTCATCACAAACAGTTCTGGTTGGATGAACGCCATCACACACCGATGCGCGATCATGCAATTCAACAAGCCAAAGCAACAGAGTCGGCTTGACCCCTGCAAGTCTTCTCTGTTGCCCTACTATTCAAGGAGTGATTCATGGCGCTTACTGGTTCCTATGATCTCGGTGATAAGGTCTATCTGACTTGGAACACTGTTGATTCTTCAGGTGCAGCAGTCAATCCCGGCACTGTCACTCTCAACATCACTCAGCCGGATGGAACTACTTCCTCAGTCTCCACAACTGCTGGAGCGACTGGCTCCTATACTGCATCCTTCTTGCCAACTTTGGCTGGTCGTCACATCTTGGCATGGGCTGCAACTGGTTCCTATCCTCAAGCCTTCTCAGACATCTTCGAGGTTCGTGACATCAACGACATTGGGATTGTTGGTTACGATGAAGTCTTGGAGTTCCTCAACATTCCAGCAGCGAGCGCAAATGAGAATGAAGTTCGCCGATTCATCGATGCTTCAACAGACTTGGCTGAGACTTATGTTGGGCAGGTTCTAGGTCGCAGAACATACACAGATGAGCTTTACGATGGCGGAACTGAGTTCATCAGAATCCGCAATCCAAAGGCGATTTCAATAACTTCAGTCTATGAGAACGGCGCTTTGGTCTCATCAAATGCTTATTCTCTCGATTACACTGGACAACGCCTATATCGCATCGGTTCAGGAACGCTCTATGCGACCAATTCTTATGGATACTGGACTGGCGGCATGAACAACATCAAAATCACTTATGTTGCGGGATATGTCAATCCTCCAATGAGCGCCAAGCAAGGTGTCTTGGAAATCATTCGTCATCTCTGGCAGACCCAGCGTGGAGCGATCAATGTCATGAGTCGCACCAACTCTGGCGATGAACTTTACTCAACCCCTACCTATTCCCTACCGCGCAGAGCGATGGAACTCCTCGATCCAACTTCATTCCCGGGGATGGCATAATTCATGGCAACCTCAACAATGCCAGCCTTCACCAATGCAGTGATCAATGCTCTCAAGGGAGCATCTTCATTGACTGGCGTTCGCATCTTCGATGGCATCGAGATCGATATGTCCTACCCCGGCGATGCAATCGCAGTTGGTCACGATGGCAACCTTGAAGGCGATGAAGTTTCGGCTTCTTCGATTCGTCAGGAATATCGCCCACTCGGAGCAATCAACAAGTTCGAGCATGGATCGCTGAGTTGCTTCCTTTGGTCAGCCGATGGAACAGTGGATATTGCAGCTCGCAGAACTCAAGCCTTCGCACTTCTTGGAAGCGTTGAGTCAGTAATTCGCGCCGATGTTTCCTTCGCTGGTCTTGTTCAATTCTCAGCAATGGAGCAAGGCGAGATCCGCTACCGCCAGACAGTCAATGGAGTCGGTGTCGGCATACTCTTTACAATTACCTATCAGAGCAGAATCTAGGGAGCAATCATGGCAACAATCAAAAACATTTCGCCTCTTGGCGATCTTATTATTCCAGCCCTCAACAATCTGATTGTGAAGGCTGGCGAGAGCGTTGATGTCTCAGATGAGGCAGCAGCATCTCTCTTGGAACAGTCTGGCAATTGGGCATCCTCGGCTGCTCCTGCTTCTGCTCCAAAAGATTCAACCCCAACAACCTCACCAGCAGACTCAATCCCTGCTGCCAGTAACTAGGAGATAAACAATGGCAATCGGCTCAGGTATTGGTTCGCAACTAGGGATTGCAGCCGAAACAACATTCAACAATGCAGTGACTGTGACTCGCTTCTATGAGTTCACATCAGAGAATCTTTCATACAACAAGAAGGTTGCAGTCGGCATGGGTCTTCGTGCTGGTGGACAACTTCCACGCTCTCAGCGCCGAGTGGTAACAACAACAGATGTCACTGGTGAAATTGTTCTTGATCTTCCAACTCGTGGACTTGGCTTGCTCCTTGCTCAAGCGATGGGAACTTCTCCATCACCAACAACAGTCACAACTGGTGTCTATTCTTACTCATTCACCCTTAGTGATGTCTATGGTCGCTCATTCTCAGCTCAAGTTGGTGTTCCTCAGTACGGTGGAACAGTTACTCCAAAGACAATTGCTGGCGCAAAGATTCAAGGCTTTGAGTTAGCAGTTGCAACAGGTGGAATTGCCACTGGCAAGTTCATGGTTGATGCTGCATCACTTACAACTTCAACATCACTTGCAACCGCTTCTTATTCAACAACAGGAAACCTCTTCCACTTCGCTCAAGGTGCAATCACCGTTGCTGGCTCATCAGTTGCCAACATCAAGGACTTCACACTCACTGTTGCGAACACTCTCAAGGGTGATCGTTTCAATCTCGGCAATGCTGGAATCAAGGCAGAGCAGGTAATCAACGGATTCCGCAAGATTTCTGGAAAGATGACTGCTGAGTTCACAGATACAACACTCCTTGCTGCTTACCTTGCAGATACAACAACTGCTCTCGTTCTCACATTCACTGGTTCAACAATCGCTGGTGGACAAGCAGAGAAGTTGACCATCACAATTCCTGCTGCAAAGTTCAATGCAGACACACCGAATGTTCCCGGTCCGGGAGTCATCGATCTTGCAATGACCTTTGAGGCTTACGATGATGGCACAAATCAACCATTGACAATCGTTTATCAGACCGCAGACTCAGCTCTCTAATCTAAGAAACAGGGGAAACAATGTCAACAAAAATCGAACTCGGAAATGGCGGCTGGGCAATCCTTCGTGATCCAGCCGCAGTCCCAGTCAAACTTCGCCGACCAGTTGAGAAGATGCTCATGGCAGTCGGTCGAGGACAAGCAAAGGCAGCGCTTGAAGCAAAGCAAGAAGCGATCGCCAATGCCAAGACTGGTGACACAATTGATCCATCAGCAGTTGCAGCAAATATGGATTCGACAGTAATTGATCAATTCTATGAACTCAATGACTTGCTCATTGTTGCTCGCGTGGAATCATGGTCATTGGATCTTCCAATCAGCGTTGATTCACTTGGCGATCTCACTCAAGAAGATTATGAGTTGCTCCAGAAGGTTGCGGCACAAAATGTCACAACAATGGTTCCCAACTTTGGATTGAGCAACAACCCAGATTCCCCCACGCCTCCCTCCGGCGAATAGCGAGAGCGCTTGAGGGTGGAGTAATTCGCGAACCACTTCCAGAAGAATGGAAGATCTACCGACTTTGCACAATGCTTCATTGCACTCCTTCTCAGCTCGAAGAGGAGTCGGGAGCCACGCTAGACTGGCTTCTTGCAATTGATGAGACAGTCAATGTCTCTCGAAATAAGATGGCAAATGGAGGTGCATGATGTCAGAAGCAATCTCCGCCATCTTTCATGGTGTCAAAGAGTTCAAGGCAGTCACAGAAGAAATTGAAGGAAGAGTTGACAAAGCAACCCTTGCAGCTCTTCGAGTCAATCAAAACAAATTGAAGACCGCAGTTCGCAAGAATCTTCGCGGCGCTCCACGCTGGACTCAAAAGGGAGCGAACAAGATCACTGGCAGGAATTATCAAGTTCCCGGAACTAATGGACAACACAATTCCCCACGATCTGGCGGCGCTGGAAAGATGACTGGCGTTCTTTACGCTGGAGTCGGAGCAGCCAAGCCAAAGATGGTTGGCAACACTTGGGTTGGTGGCGTTGGAATTGGCGCTGCTCCTAACAATGTCAAGAAGCGACCATTGGAAGCGAAGTTTCCTTATTTTAGACCAGCAGTTGAAGCAGTTGAACCAACAATGCTTGAGAATTATCAAAAGGGCTGGGATTCAGCCATCAGCCGAATGGGAGGGATCCTCTGATGTCGATGCTTCCACCAGTCTTCGTTGAACTGAAGGCAAATGTCTCTGAGTTCACTGCTGCAATGGGTGAAGCTCGTGCAGAGATGACCTCTGTTGAAGCAAAGGGAACATCTTCATTCGACAAACTCGCTGGCTTTGGTAAGGCTGCTCTCTTTGGTCTTGGCGCTGCCGCAGTTGGCGTTGGTGGTCTTAGCATTGAAATGGCAGACAAGTTCGAGGCTTCTCATGCCAAGTTGGAACAAGCGCTCAAGAATGCTGGTGGCAATTTTGAGGAATACAAAGACAAAATTGGCGCTGCTCAAAAGCAGATGGAGCAATACGGATTCACCAATGCTGACACTCAAGAGGCTTTGGCTAATCTGACAACTTCATTGAAAGATCCACAGAAGGCTTTGGATTCGCTTTCACTTGCCGCAGACTTGGCAAAATATAAGCACATTGATCTTGCAGAAGCAACACTTGCAGTTGCTAAGGCTCAAGAAGGCTACATGAAGCCATTGAAGCAACTTGGAATTGATCTTCCAGTCACTTCTGCTGGTGCTGAATCTCTTGCAAAAGCCAATGACAAACTTTCCGCAGCAACAGATGCTGCCTCTGCTTATCTGAAAGCACATTCAGATGCAACAGATGCTTCAAGCAAGTCTCATGATGCTTATCAAAAACTCTTGGACAAAGTAAGCGCTGCTCAAGCCTTGGTGAATGTCAAGGCTTCTGCTGGAACCGACATCATGAAAGGCTTGGCTGATGCCATCGGTGGTCAGGCTGCTGCCCAAGCCGAAACATTTTCTGGCAAGATGCTTGCTCTCAAAGCAACTTCTGAAGATGTTGCCAAGAACATCGGAATGGCTCTTATTCCTATCCTTGAGAAGTTGATGGAAGCAATCAAAGGTGTCATTGATTGGTTCGTCAAACACAAAGTAATTGCAGAAGCAATAGGCATTGTCATTGGAACAGTTCTTGTCGCTGCAATTGGCGCTTATCTAGTTTCCCTCGCTCAAGCAGCAGTTGAATCAACAATCAACTTTGGCAAGATGATCATGGGTTGGGTCACGACTGGCGCTGCTGCTACCGCATCGGCTGCCGAAACAGTTGCTGCTGCACTTGCAATCAATCTTTCAACAGGTGGAATGGTTCTTGCAATTGGCTTGCTAGTGACTGCAATTCTTTATCTTGCCACTCATTGGAAAGAAACTTGGGATGGGGTCAAAGAAATCACCAAGATTGCTTGGGATTGGATCAAGGAGAAGGTTGATTTCATCTCTGGTCTATTTTCTGCAACTGCTCCAATGGGAATTGCTCTTGCATGGCTTGGAAAGACTTGGACATCCATCTGGGATGGAATCAAGAGCGCAACTTCAGCAGCAGCGAACTTCATCGATGGAGTTGTCAAGGTAATTGGCAACGGCATCAGAGGATTCGTTGATCTGATCAAGATGGAAATCAATGGTCTCATCTCTTTGGTCAATCTAGCGATCAAGGCAATCGATGCCATTCATGTCACCCTGCCATCTTTCCTCGGCGGAGGTTCAATAGGATTCAACATTCCAACCATTCCACTGCTTGCAGAAGGCGGAATCGTTACATCACCAACTTTGGCGATGATCGGCGAGGCTGGAAGCGAAGCAGTCATTCCTCTCAGTAAGATGGGCGGAATGGGTGGCGGAATCAATGTTGTTGTCAATGTTCAGGGTTCAGTGGTTCAGGAACAAGATCTTGCAGTCTCGGTTCGCGACCAGATCGCAATCTTGATGCGCCGCAGAGGACTCAATCCTTCAATCTTGGGAGTGTAATCTATGGCGCTTTACGATGGATCCAATGCGCCAACGATCACAGTCGAGTTCGACACATCGAAGCTCGGCGCTTTCGTTCTAGGCATCTCCCCACTTGGCGGAACAGATGTTCTCTCAACTGGAGCAACAGTCTGGTCAGCAATTCCAACAACTGACATTCGTTCGCTTTCAATTCGTCGAGGTCGCACTCGTGAAGATCAGGCAGTTCAGGCTGGCGCTTTGACATTGGTGCTGGAAAATAGGACTTCAACCTATGATCCAGACAACACTTCTTCCATCTACAACTGGGATGGTTATTCAATCCTCTCAGCAGGTCTTGGCGTAAGAGTCTCAGCCACTTGGTCTGGAACAACCTATGTCATCTATCGTGGCTATCTTGAGCAACTTGATGTTGATGAATCTTTGGATCCAGTTGCAACCTTCCAGTTCACAGATGCAATGGCATGGATTGGGCGGCAACAAGTCGCTGCAATCTCCAGCTCTTATTCTGGAGACACAACATCCACTCGCCTTGGTCGCATCCTCGATGCTGCTCTCTGGGATTCCTCACTTCGCAACATCACTGGCTCTCGCACCATGCAGCCAACAACCTTTGGAGACACTGCTCTCGCTCTAGGCGATCAGGTCGCTCGATGCGAGTTCGGTCGCTTCTATGCTGACAGATTAGGAAGAGTCACTCTTCTACCTTATGAATCCCTATTCACAACGCCTTCTCGAATCAACTTCTCAGATGCCAGAACTGCTGGAACTGTTGAATATGACACGATCGTGACCAATCCCGGCGCTAAATATATCGTCAATCAGGTCACAATCAATCAGACAACTAGCATCTCTCAGACTTATTCAGACACTACTTCTCAGGGTCGATTCGGTGTCTATGCAAAGTCCTATGATGCTCCATTGCTCGACAATCCAACGGCTGGAGCGCTGGCAGCGATTATTGCTGGCAGATATTCCTTGCCAAAGACTCGCGTTGATCGCGTTGAGTTCGATGCAATCGGCTTGGATTCCTCAGTCTGGGAATCCTTGCTTCAGACAGATCTTGGGGACAATTGCACAGTTCAACGCACAACAGTTGACTCAAGAACTCGAATCTTCACTTCGTTGGTAGAATCAATCCAATATGACATCACTCCAAGCAATTGGCGTGTCGGCATGGATCTTTCACCAGCAGCAGGTGTTGCGTACTTTACAATCGGATCGTCAATCCTTGGTGGATCAGACATCCTCTATGTCTAGGAGATAAACATGGCAGGTGCAGGATACAAACTGTTCGTCAACGGAAACACCCTTTCCGCATCGGACTTGAACACTTACATTCAACAACAGACAGTCATGGTCTTTGCAGATTCAACTGCTAGAACTACGGCGCTCTCTGGAGTTGTCTCTGCTGGAATGATCTCCTATCTAACAGGTACAAACTCTCTTGAGACTTACAATGGATCAGCGTGGGTTGCCAACGGTGTTGGAGATGTCACCCTAACTGGAACCCAGACTCTCACCAACAAGACTTTGACTGCTCCAGTCATTTCCACGATCTCCAACACTGGAACCTTGACTCTTCCAACCTCAACAGACACTTTGGTTGGTCGCGCAACAACTGACACTCTTACCAACAAGACCTTGACTTCTCCAGTCATCAGCTCGATCTCCAACACTGGAACCTTGACCCTTCCAACATCTTCAGACACTCTCGTTGGTCGAGCAACAACAGACACATTGACCAACAAGACCTTGACCTCTCCAGTGATCAGCTCGATCGTCAACACTGGAACCTTGACTCTTCCAACTGCAACAGACACTTTGGTTGCTCGTACAACAACAGACACACTCACCAATAAGTTCTTCCAAGCACCCAATGAAGTTGTTCAGATCATTGGAACTGGCTTTGCTGGTTACACATTCGATGTTCTAAGCGGTGGAGTTGTTTATATTACGGCAGCATCAACTGCCAATGGAACGATCAACTTCCGAGGCAACTCAGGAACTGCATTGAACTCAGTTCTTGCAACTGGTCAATCGGTAAGTTGCGTTCTAGCGATTACAAACACGACTGCATTTTATCCAACGGCTTTCCAAGTCGATGGATCAGCAGTCACTCCAAAATGGTCAGGTGGAACGGCTCCAACGGCAGGAAACGCATCAGCAATCGATGTTTATTCATTCACAATCATCAAAACTGGCTCGGCTGCTTACACAGTCCTCGCTGGTGGCGCAACTAAGTTCGCATAGGGGGAAAATATGAGTCCATTATTGACAGGCTTCGCGTTCGGCGGAGCTGCTGGTATCCCAAAGGCTACCTATACGGCAACAACAGGATCGCCAACGATCGACACATCAACTCGTGCTGGCAAGACGATTATCAAATACACAGGTTCGGGTTCCATCACAATCGGCGTTGCTGGCACTTGCGAAATCTTACTTGTCGGCGGTGGTGGTGGTGGAACTGGAGCCGGAGCAGGTGGCGTTGTATATAACACAAGCGCAATTCTCCCCGCCGGAACTCTAACAGTAACACTTGGCACTGGTGGAACAAATAGCACATATCCCGTTGGAGTAGGTCTTCCAAGCGCAATCGGCTCAGGTTCAACTCAATACATTGCATTGGGTGGAACTAACACAAATGGAGTCACTAGCGCTAGCAATCTCAATATATCTGGTGGATCAACTGCTGGAACATTTGGTTATTCAGGTGGATTCAACAAAGTTCCGGGAAACGCTCTATTTTCTCAAGGAAATCTTGGTGGTCAAGGAGGAACTTACAATTCAGGAAATGGTGGTCAAGGCGGTGGCGGTGGTGCTGGATCTGCTGGAAGCGTAGGTGGAGCGAATAATGGTCTTGGCGATGCAAATGGTGGATCGGGTGGAACTGGTCTTTCAGTTCCAATCACAGGAACATCGATAACTTATGCCGCAGGTGGTGGCGGAAGTGGTGTTGGTGGTGGAACACAGGGAACTCCTACTGGTAACGGAACCGCAAATACTGGCAATGGTGGCGGTGGCAATGGTGGCGGCATTGGCGGTCTTGGCTATGTTGTAATCGTTCTAGGATAAAGGAAAAGACAATGGCATATTTCGCAAAAATAAATGCAGAAAATAAAGTCACAAACATTCAGCCAATATCAAATTGCGCCATTGGTGGTTGCATTGGCAAAGATCATTGGGATTATCAAGAGGAATATCATAAAAATCACGACAAGGGCATTGACTTTCCAGAATCAGAAACACTAGGTCAAGCAGTCCTCGCTGAATCAGGCTTTGATGGCACATGGCTTCAGACTTCCTACAATGGAAAGTTTCGTGGTCAATATGCTGGTATCGGCATGACTTACGATCCAGACAAAGATGAGTTCGTAGCGCCAGAGCTATTCGATCCAACTCCCGCTTCATAATTTTCAACCCTCAAACTTAGGAGATAACAATGGCAGTTTCATCTGCTCAATTCGCAGTCACAACCTCACCAGTGAAGATTGTCAGCGCTGATGTCGCTGCCGAGATGGTCTATATTCACTCCGAAACTGCAATCGCCTATCTTGGCGGAGACAACACTGTCTCATCAACCACTGGATACAAGCTCGATGTCAATGACAAGATCTCATTGACCAACCATGAGGGTGAAATCTGGGCAGTCTCAGCAGTTGCCAGCACTGTCAGCATCTTGATAATCAGCAAATGAATGCAGACACGGCAACGATTGTCTATTCTTATTTTTTCGTTACTGCCGCAATTCTTGCTGGTGTTGGCGTAATTGCCAAGCACACAATCAAGACTCATACAGAGGCAATTGAAGACAAACTGGCGAGGATCGAATACGCGCTTTACAACGATGGACAGACTGGATTGATCAACAAGGTCGAGCAACTCCTCACCAATCAACAGTCAATCAAAATCGATGTTGAAGTAATGAAGGCAAAGGCAGAAGTCAAGCCTCGCTCAAGGAGTGCCAAATGACAACAGGGGCAGATCTGGTCAAGGTTGCACAATCCAAGATCGGCACTGTTGAAAAGGGTGGCGCTGATGGCAAGTCTGGCAACATCGTTGAGTTCTGGGATTGGTGGAAAGCCAAGACCAAGCAGAATGGTCAAGGTCAATCTTGGTGCGCTTGCTTCGTCAGTTGGTGCTTCGATCAACTTCATGCTTCCTCACTTGTCGCAGCCAAGACTCCAGCAGGATTCATCTACTGCCCAGATGGTGTCAACTATTTCAAGAAGAAGAATCAATTGGTGGATCCCAAGACTGCTCAACCCGGAGACATCATCTTCTTCGACTGGACTGGCGCTGGAATTGCTGATCATGTTGGCATCGTCACCGAGAATCATGCAGCCAATTCTTATCTCATGACTATTGAAGGAAACACGAGCGCCGAGGGCGCAATTGGCGCAAGCCAGCAAAATGGGGGCGGAGTTTATAGCCGCAAGCGTTATCTCGGAAAGACAATCCATGCAGTGGCTCGACCAGCATGGACAACATTCACCCCGACAAAGTAAGGAAATCACAATGAAGAAGAGATTGAGCAACATCGGATTCCGCATCCTCGCAGTCTTTGCAGTGGGCGCACTCTCAACAATTGGAGCATCAGCACTCTTTGGCGTGAAGCCTTGGATTGCAGCCTCAGTTGCTGGTGTCCTTGCAGTCTTCACAGTTGTCGAGGAATTGGCTCGTGATTACGCTGCCGATGGTGGTCTCACAGATACCGAGATCAATGCTGCATTCTCTCGTGCAGTTGCTGAAACTCACGAGGCTGATCTGCCGACAGATAAGACTCAGGGATAACTTGAACATTCAGGGGTTGACTCTCAACCCTGCAACAAAGCAAGCAGCTTCCCTTCTCGCCGAGAAGACCTTTGATCGCTATCGCAACAATCCGGGACACTATCGGAACACCGCGAGCAGCCATCTTGTTGGTCATCTCGGCGAGTTCGCTGCTTTCATCTGGCTCAGGGACAACGGCTTTGAGCCAGTAGCAGCCTTCTCAGATCCGAGCAAAGACAAAGATTGCGACATCTTCACCAATGTCGGGCGCATCGAGGTCAAGACATGGAGTGAGCGTTACTGGGACAAATGGGGTCGATGCGTGTCGGTGAGCCAGTATGCTTCGATCAAGCGGAAAGCAGATTTCATCTTCTGGCTCTCAGTTGATGAAGTTGATTCCGAAACACCAAAAGTTGCTTTCAGGGGTTGGTGTGAGGTTGGCATCTTTGAGGGGATGTCACCGATCATGACTGGTGATGCTGGCAAAGAAGTCAGGAATTATCAGCTCGACCCATCCCAACTGAAGCCAGTTGAAGAGATGGAGAAATTGAATGAAGCGCGAAGAAATCTTGCAACAAGCGATCAACCTAACAATGGGGGATCGCAATGAACAAAATGGTGATCCAAAAGAGAATCATCAAAGAATTGCAACAATCTGGTCAGTAATTCTCGGCATCGAAGTCGAGCCTTATCAAGTAGCACTCTGCATGGCTGGCTTGAAACTTGCTCGCCTTGCCTACAACCCTCTCGATGATTCCTTCATCGATGGCGCTGCTTACTTGGCGATCGCTGGTGAAATCAAATGAGGAATCTCGTCATTCTCGTTCCCAGCCGCAATCGACCAGATAGCATCGTCGAACTGATCAAGTCATTGGATGAGACAGAGACAGAATCTGATCTCATTGTTGTCATCGATTCAGATGAACCTCAGATTGAGGCGTATCTTGAACTCGGTTGTGATGTCCTTATGGTTGAGAAGCAAGGCAAAGGAATGGCAAAGCCATTGAACTTTGCTGCCAATCACTATCGCGACAAGTATCGTCACTTCGCATTCCTTGGCGATGATCACAGACCTCGCACCAAGAACTGGGACACAATCTTCATCAATGCTCTGGATGAATTAGGCATTGGCTTGGTGTATGGCGATGATCTGCTTCAAGGCGAGAATCTTGCAACGGCAGTTGCGATGTCTGGTGAGATTGTCAAGGAATTGAATGGCATGGTTCCTCAAGACATGATTCACTTATACCTCGACAACTTCTGGATGACACTCGGCAAAGACTTGAATGCTCTCCGCTATATCCCAGAAGTTGTCCTCGAACACTTGCATCCAGTCGCTGGCAAAGCCGAATGGGATGATCAATATCGTGAAGTCAATGCTCCAGAAGTTTATTCAGCAGACAGAATTGCTTTGGATAATTACTTGGCAAGCAATGCTTACAAAGAACTCTTGAAAGCCTTGGAACAAGTATGAAGATTCTGATCACAGGGGATGCTGGCTTCGTTGGCAGACATTTCAGAGCAAAGTTCGAGTCTCAAGGTCATGAGGTTGTTGGCGTGGATATTGTCAACGGCATCGATGCCAGAGACTTCTTCAGAACTGACAACACATATTTCGACAAGGTGATTCATCTTGCCGCAGTTGTTGGTGGTCGCAAGATGATCGAAGGATCTCCACTTGCTTTGGCAGTTGATCTTTCCATTGATTCCGAGATGTTCGGTTGGGCAATGAGAACAGACCCGGGCTGCATCACTTACTTCTCGTCATCGGCGGCTTACCCAATCCGATTGCAGACTGCTGGGGCTACCTCATCCCTGCAAGAAGAAGACATTGATCTCGACTGGATCTCCAACCCAGATCTCTCCTATGGCTGGAGCAAGTTGACTGGCGAGATGCTTGCTTCCCATGCAAGAGCTGCTGGATTGACTGTTCACATCTTCCGACCATTCTCTGGCTACGGATCAGATCAAGCCTTGGACTACCCATTCCCATCGTTCATCGATCGTGGCAAGCGCAAGGCTGATCCATTCCAGATCTGGGGAGATGGCAATCAAGTCCGAGACTTCATTCACATCGATGACATCGTAGAAGGCTCCCTTGCTGGATGCTTGGCTGGCGTGGAAGTTGCCAATCTCTGCACTGGAATCCCGACCTCATTCAATGACTTGGCGGCTCTCGTGGCGCAAGTCGCTGGATATACCCCAGAAGTCCAGCATCTGCCTTCTGAGCCAGTAGGAGTCCAGTATCGAGTGGGAGACCCTTGGTTCATGGAAACCTTCTACAAGCCCAAAATCAGCCTTCTGGAAGGCATCCAACGCGCCTTTGCTGGCTCGTAGCGCCACCCTCGCTTGGCGCTCGCCAGCATAGAAGAAGAGACCCTCATCGCTTAGGCGGTGGGGGTCTCTTCGCCTTTCCAGAGTGGGGAAAGACACGCCGAAATCTATGACCATTCAATTGCTCTCAACTTGACTTGTCGGTGCTACGATTATCCCAACAGAAGGAACAAGGATCCTTCACCAAAGCGAGGAGCAAGAAATGAAGCTACAACCAAGAACAGAAAAGATTCATATCAAATGGTTCGCAGTTTTATCTGATGGATCAAAGATTCGCAATAACAAAGGCTTTCAACATAACGCTTGGGATATTGAATGTTCTTGCGGATGGAAAACTGCAACTGGTGGAGCAATCAAGGCTTATATCAAAACCGAGATATTTCATCACAAATGGCTTGTTCACAATTATCAAATCAAAGTTGGTGCATAATGACAAGCACAACATCAATCAAGATTCCTTCAACATTTTATTTCGATCATGTCAATCGCGATCTTTCCAAAGGAACTGTTCTCAAAGAATATGCGAACGGAAAAGTTATTGTTGAAATGAATGATGAAGAAATTGCTGATCTTCTTAGCGATGCTGAATACTATTCAGAAGGCGTTGATTATGCAGAAATCAAAGGATTGCAAAGTTCAGCCAAAGCAACTGTCAGAGCAATCAATGATCAAGTTGAATGGGTTGCATAACATGGCAATCACACTCGACATCATTCGCGAGGATCTTTCATTCCTTTACACAGTCAGCATGGATTGGGACAAGTCTTGGCTTGAGCAAGCAAAGCGATTCGAGGATGTCAAAGGTCAAGCAATTGACTGGAGACTTCCCAAGGCTTACTGGCTCCCAGACTGGACAACCGCGATGATCTTCCGCGCTTATCTCACATCCATCAATGCTCACTTCCAGATTCTTCTTGACAATGCAGATGAGATGGATCCTTACATCGTAATCTGCAAAGAGGAGTTCTGATGACCATGCCAATGATTCTTGCCATGATTGCAGTTCCTGCAATCTTTGGCTTTGCAATTCTTCTCGAATCATTCCTCAATCGCAATGATGAGTTCATTGAAGTCAAGGAATGGCACAACTTTCGCAACGCATTCAATCACTCAAACAAAGGGGAAAAATAAATGTTGTTCCAAGTCTTCTTGCTCTCAATCATTCTCGGCTTCATCATCGGATTCCTTGTTGGAGGATTTATCGAATGGGACAAAGCAACGCAAGTCATCAAAGAGCTGAAGTCTGATCTTCGCATCGCTTATCGCGAGACGGATGATCTATATGAGGCACTCCACGCCAGTTCCCAGCACCGTCAGGCTCGTGGATAATGTCAAAAGCAAAGCAAAAGGGAACTGCTGCTGAAACCGCGCTTGTTCGATTCTTGCAGGGACAGGGCTTCCCTAATGCAGAACGGCGAGCGCTCGGTGGCGGCGGATTCGGCGAGGATCTCGGTGACATCACTGGGATCCCCGCGCTTTGCATGGAAGTAAAAAATCATAAGGCTTATCACATCCCAGCATGGATCAAGCAAACTGAAACCGAGCGCATCAATGCCAAGGCAGACTTTGGAATCCTCGTGGTCAAGCCAGTGGGAGTTGGAATCACTCCAGACAAAGTTGGTCAATGGTGGGGCATCATGCCGATGCAGCAGATGATGGACTTGCTTCGAGATGCTGGATATGCAGATCCTCGATGACCATCATCGCTCTCCTCAACACACCATCCTTTCCAGAAGCGAAGTGCATGGAGGTTGACCCAGATTTCTTCTTTCCAGTCTCTCAGGTAGAATTGGAGCAGCGCCTTGAGCGCCTTCGATCGATATGCGGAAGTTGCATTCATCAAGCTCCATGTCGAGCATTCTCAATCACAAATCAGGAAGAACACGGATTCTGGGGTGGACTCACTTCAGAGGAAAGAAGCCATCTCATAGATCGTGAGATCGGAATAAACACAAAGGAGGCTGGAACCAGAAGGTTCAGGGAGATTCAGGAATACCTATCAAAAGGCTTGGACAAGCATCAAATTGCAGCAATCTTCAAGGTGAAGGTTCAGTCAATTGATCGCACCCTTGAAAGAGCCAAGAAGAAAGGACTTGCTCAATGAGTCGTTCAGTTTCAACGATCCTCTTGAGTGCAGCAACCGCAGCGCTCTTGTTGATCATCAGCATCACCAACGGCTTGACCAGTGGACAACCGATCAAAGTTGTCACTGTTCAAGTGCCAGTTGTTATGAATAACCAGCAAAAGGTTGAATCGTTCGTCAATGAATTGATGACAAAGCGCCAAGCCAATTGCTTGCTCTGGATCTTCACAAAGGAGAGCCATATCAATCCGAACGCCAAGAATCCTCAATCCTCAGCAAAAGGAATCGGACAACTCTTGGATTCGACCTATAAGAACATCGGCTTGAAGCATTCGGCTGATCCAATCGCGCAGGTGGTCGCATCGATCGCCTACATCTCCAGACACTATGGCTCAGACGGCGCTTGCGCTGCCAAAGCGTTCTGGCAGAAGAACTCTTACTACTAGGAAAGGAAACAGGGGAAATGTCAACGGAAATCAATCTGGAAATGGTTGATCTCGATCAGGTGGCGAGTGCAATGCTCGCCGCCTACATCGAGGCAAAAGCCAAAGCCAAAGAATGGGCAGAGAAGGCAGATGCTTATGCCGAGCAAGTCAAGGCGGCTCTGGGAGATCACAATGTTGGTCTCGTCAATGGTCGCGAGGCAGTTCGCTGGACAACAGTGGAATCTCGCCGAATCGACATCAAGAAGGCTCGCGAGATCCTTCCACCGCAAGTCATCGACATTCTTGAGGTTGTCTCATACACCAAGCGCTTCACGATCGTTGAGGAATGATGTTCACTGCTCTTGGTGATGATGCCTCAGCTCTTGCCGATCGCATCAAGTTGGTTGTCAACAATCGCTCATCCAATGCTCCACGCTCCCAGCAGAAGCGCATTGGCTTGAGCGAGGTTGGTGAAGTCTGCATCCGAAAGACTTCCTATAAGTTGCTCGACTGGGAGAAGACCAATCCAGCAACCGATCCTTGGGCATCGATCTCTGGAACTGCCATTCACGCATGGCTTGCCGATGCCTTCGAGGAATTGAAGGATCAATATCTGGTTGAGCATCCAGTCAAAGTCACTGATGAACTTGGCGGAACCGCCGATCTCTTTGATATTGGCAACAAGATGGTTATTGATCACAAATGCGTTGGAGCAACTTCGATGAAGTCTCGCAAGAAGGATGGGATGACACACACACAGAGAGTTCAGATCAACCTCTACGCGCTCGGCTTCGAGCGAGAAGGCTATGAGGTCGAGAAGGTCGCTCTGGCGTTCTATCCTCTCGGTGGCAGACTCGATGGACTTCACACAATCGTTGAACCTTACAATCGCAAGTTGGCACTCGATGCCATTCAGCGCCTCGAAGACACTCAAGTTCTTCTCTGGCAACTAGACCTAGAAGGCAACCCCAAGCATTGGGAGCTTCTGCCAAAGACTCCAACCAAGGCTTGTTCTTATTGTCCTTGGTTCCTGCCCTTCAGCCAAGATGGTTCCAAAGGCTGCTCTGGCGAGGAGAATGTCGCATGATGATCATTTTCCTTGTTGGAGTCATGGCTTCAGTCGAGATCATTGTCGGCTGGGCGCTCATCGCTTATCTCTACATCGATGCAAAGAGGAGTCACTATGAGTCCAAAATATGAGTTCAGGTGCGGAAAGTGTTCGACCACGATCGAGCAGACCAGAGCCTTCGAGGAAGATTCTCCCGCGCCGATATGCGGAGATTGCTGCCAGTCTATGGAGCGAGTATGGTCATCCACCCCGATCCATTTCAAGGGTTCAGGGTTCTATGCAACAGACAAGAGGCGTTGATGGGGTTCAAGTGGGAGACAGAGTGTTATCTCTGCAAAGTTGTCAAAGCAATTCAACACATCATTGGGAAAGAGCCATATTGTGATGAATGTTATGGAAAAGTTGTGAAGACAAAGTGAGCGTTCGATATTCTCAAAAGTTTATTTCCTAACTCATCAAGCAAGGCGAAGAAGCGTTGATCTTCGCACAACGAGAATTGGCTTCATTCGAGGTCAATGCAACACCCCAACCACAAACCAAAGGAGAATGAGATGACAAGTCCATTCGCAGCGCCAGCACAATCTGGCGATTCAGTAAAGCCAGCAGACCTTCAAGGTCACTTGCTTATCATCAAGCCAGTTGAATACAAAACTGGCATCCAAACAACTCTGGGCGAGGCAGAGGCAATCGAGGTTGATCTTGTTGATCTCGACACCAACGAGGAACACACATCAGTTCTGTTCTTCAACATTGCTCTTCGTTCAGCGCTCAAGCCAAATATCGGCAAGTCAGTTCTTGCTCGAATTGGTCAAGGCGTAGCAAAGCCGGGCAAGTCTGCTCCTTGGATCTTGGTCGATGCGACCACTGATGCAGCAGCAGTTGCAAAGGCAACCGCTTATCTTGCAGGATCAATTGCAGCTCCAGCAGCGACTGTCAATGCAGTTGTCAATGGCGTTGAAATGACTCCAGAAGTTCAAGCGCTCATGGACAAGTTGGGCGCTCGTCCCTTCTAGTCTGAAAGATTCTCGATGATCTCTGGGGAGAGAGCAGTCGAGAACGCATTGGCAGGTTCGCAGAGTTGGCAGGGAAAGTCCTCTCTCTTGGTTCAATTCCAAGCAATGCACTCGTTCAATAGTTAGGGGAAAGCAGTGCAACCAGCAAGGATCAAGCGCACAACGCCATTCTCCAAGCAATGCAATTTCATTCTTGACAATGGCTATGGCGAACTCGACCAGTGTGATGCTTTCGCTGAGGTTGGCATCTATTACGGAAACGACAGAATTGTGAAGATGACAAGTCTTTGCACTTATCACGCGATCTATCAGGAAAGTCTTTGGATTGGGGGAATGGAGTGAGCGATGTTCTTCGCAAAGATTCATTCACGATCGAGCCAATCGATTATCACACCGCGATGAACATTGTTGTTGAGAAGCATTACCTACACAGAAAATCTCCATGCTCGAAGGCTTTCGGATTGTTTCAAGATGGGCAGATCCTTGGCGTTGTTGTCTATGGAGTCAGCGCATCATCCACATTGCTTCGAGGAATTGCTGGAGATGAAGAGAAGTCAAATGTCTATGAATTGACCCGCCTCTGGGTCGATGACAGTGTTCCCAAGAATGGTGAATCGTTCTTGATTGGCAACACCATCAAGCAGCTCGACAAAGAGTTCATTGTCTCCTTCGCTGATTCCTCAAGGGATCACTTGGGGATCGTGTATCAGGCAACCAATTTCCTTTACACAGGGTTATCGGCTAAGTTCCGAGATCCCAAAGTGAAGGGATTGGAAAATCAGCATCATGCAACTTATGCCAACGGATTGACCAACAAACAAGTGATCGAGAAGTTCGGCGAAGAGAATGTTTATTGGGTGGAGCGAGCGAGGAAACATCGCTATATCTACATCAACGCTCATGGCAAGAGGCGCAAGCAATTGATTGCAAAATTGAAATACAAGATCCATGCTTATCCGAAACAAGGGGAAACACAATGAATCCAGATGTCTGCTATGAACACACAACAACTTGCGAAGATCCGCATTGTCTTTGCTCGGTGACATTGAAGGAAGATTGCGAACAATGTCAGAAGGAGAGCAAGTGAACCAGATCCATGCAGCAGCACTAGCATTCGCAGAGGCGGGTGTCTCGGTAGTTCCAGCCGCAATGGATGGCTCGAAGGCTCCACTCGGCGCTTGGAAGAAGTACCAGTTGACCCATGCCGATCGCGAGCAGCTCGATGCTTGGTTCTCTGGATCAGCAACTGGAATCGGGATCATCACTGGCAAAGTCAGTGGCAATCTTGAGATGGTTGAACTCGAAGGTCGAGCAGTTGCAGAAGGTTGCCTTGATGAGATCAAAGAGATCGCCATCAACTCTGGACTTGCCGACCTCTGGACAATCATCTCGACTGGTTATGTTGAACTCACGCCATCGGGTGGATTGCACTTCCTCTGGCGCATCGCAGATGAACCAGTTCCCGGAAATACAAAATTGGCTCGCAGGGCTGGAGAGAATGACTCAGTTCTTGTCTATGCTGAAACCAGAGGCGAAGGTGGCTTCGTTGTCACCGCGCCTTCTCATGGAACAGTGCATCCATCTGGTCAACCTTGGCAGATCCTTGTTGGCTCGCCAGCAACAATTCCAATGTTGTCATGGGAAGAGCGAGAGGCGATCGTCAGTGTCTTCAAGTCAATCGACTCGATGCCTCACAAAGAACAAATCGTACAAAATCTCAGTCAAACTGTACAAAATACAAATGGCGAAAAGCCGGGTGATGATTACAACGCCAAGGCAAACTGGAGTGACATCCTCGTTGGCTGGAAGATTGTCTTCACTGCTGGAGGCGTGACCTACTGGCGCAGACCCGGCAAAGATGTCGGAATATCGGCAACAACAGGTCGCAATGATGGGGACAATCTCTATGTCTTCACAACATCATCGAGCTTTGAGGCAGAGAAGCCATATTCCAAGTTCGCTGCCTTCGCTCATCTCCATCATGGCGATGACTTCTCAGCAGCAGCCAGAGATCTCAGATCCAAGGGCTACGGCTCCCAGACTCCGAGTTCTTCTTCCTTGCCTTCTTTGGGTGAACTCATGGCTCCAGCGCCAACACTCACAGTTGTCCCAGACATTGACCCAGATCATGTCGAGCCAGCAAAAGAGCGCTCCAGTTGGTATCCCCGACCACTCGACCTCGATGGCGAGTTGGATGAAGTCAAGCCAGAGTTCCTAAGCCGAAACGATGGTCATCGCCTCTTCTACAAGGGCAAGATCAATGCTCTTCTGGGTGAATCCGAATCTGGCAAGACATGGGTTGCATTGCTCGCAGTCAAGCAAGCATTGGAAATTGAACAGAAGGTCATCTATCTCGATTTCGAGGATTCTGGCAAAGGCATTCTCTCCAGATTGCGCTCGCTAGGAGTCGAAGATCGCAGATTCCAGACTTTCACTTATGCCAATCCAGATCAGAATCTCTCACTCGATGAGCGAATCGATCTGGTCGATGCTCTGCAAGAGATCCAGCCAGAACTGATCATTGTCGATGGCGTGAACGCTGCCATGACTTTGCTCAACCTCGAACTGACCAGCAACCGAGATGCGACATTCTTCAGCCAGCAACTTCTCAAGCCTCTGGCGCTCTCTGGTGCGTGTGTCATCACCATCGACCATGTTCCCAAGTCCAAAGACAATCGCGGGAATTATGCCATCGGCGCTCAAGCCAAAAGAGCTGACATCAATGGTTGCGCCATCGCAGTCGAAGTTGTCCAGCCATTCGGTCGAGGCATGAATGGTGAATTGAATCTGAAGGTGACAAAAGACCGCCCGGGTGCAGTCAGAGAGGTCTCCAAGGAGGCTAAGTTCGCTGGCAGAGTCATTCTCAACTCTACGGCTGAAGGAATGGTCACAATGAAGGTTGAAAGCCCTCAGATGGGCGAAGTGAACCGAACTCGACCAACTCACTTGATGGAATCAGTCTCCAAGATCCTCGAAGCCGCCATGATGCCATTGTCGAAGTCGGCAGTCATCAAGGAGGTCAAGGGCAAGACAGAATGGGTGATGATCGCGATTCAGAACCTCATTGATGAGAAGTTCGTGGGCATCGAGAATGGCTCCCGCAACGCCTTGAATCTGAAATCTCTCCGACC
>Ga0209084_1000818_pt1 | contig 28293 bp, 23 predicted proteins | sample C_130820_MF_Meta_FD_187309 | JGI IMG/M metagenome (GOLD analysis project Ga0209084, IMG submission 187309) | Freshwater microbial communities from Lake Croche, Canada to study carbon cycling - C_130820_MF_MetaG (SPAdes) (version 2) | ecosystem: Environmental > Aquatic > Freshwater > Lake...
TACAACCTTCAGTTCTCAGCTCAGGTCCAGCGCTCGTCCCAATCCGGTCTCACGACATCGAGCATCTGGCTGCAACGCGACTTCCTCAACGTTCCCTCCACGAATACCAACTTCACACTTGCCTCAAGCTCAACACTGCTGGTGGTGTCGTGGAACTGGTTCGTTCCGATCACCTGCTCGGCTCCAGGTGTCTGCCAGCAGGCTCAGATCATGTGGTCGACCGAAAATGAACATGTCGGCCTGTTCGCCACGGGAGCTCAAACCAATCCCGTTCGCCCCAGTACGCCATCGGTCTTCCTCACAGTCACTCAGGTACGGTGATCGCACCGCAGGATACGGTTTCCGATCCTGCACCCATCAAGTGCGGATTGCGCCAACAAAACACAGCGCTCTTTCGACGCCACGCCCGGAGGACTGATGACGATCGAATCGACGCAAGCGGCCGCCCCAGATGGGAGCACCGGGTCATCCGCAGCGGGGGCAGTGCTCATAACGCTGGCGGCTGCGCAGTTCCTCATGACGCTCGACAGTTCGGTCATGAACGTCTCGATGGCCACCGTCGCCAACGACGTCAACACCTCGATCACGGGCATCCAGACTGCCATCACGCTCTACACACTCGTGATGGCAACGCTCATGATCACCGGCGGCAAGATCGGCTCGATGATCGGACGACGTCGGGCGTTCGCCATCGGCTGCGTCATCTACGGCTCGGGGTCGCTCGTCACCGGACTCGCGACAAGCCTGCCGATGCTGCTGTTCGGATGGTCATTCCTTGAAGGCGTTGGCGCTGCCCTGATCATGCCGGCGATCGTGGCACTCGTCGCCGCCAACTTCGGTCCAGCGGAGCGGCCCCGCACCTACGGTCTGATCGCTGCGTCCGGGGCGATCGCAGTGGCCGTGGGTCCGTTGCTCGGTGGGGCGGCCACAACATATGGCTCCTGGCGATGGGTGTTCTTCGGCGAGGTTGCCGCCGTTGCGGTCATTCTCTTGCTCTCACGTCGGATCGCCGATGCCCCGGTGACCGGCCGAGTTCGTCTTGATCTGGTCGGCACGGTGTTATCGGTGGTCGGCCTCGGTTCCGCAGTGTTCGGTGTCCTTCGCTCGAGCGAGTGGGGTTGGATCTCCCCGAAGCCCGGGGCACCTGCACTGGCCGGCATCTCGCTCACGTTCTGGTTGATGCTGGCCGGCGCATTCGTGGTCTGGCTGTTCATCATCTGGCAGAACCACCTGATCGCTCGGGACCGCGAACCGTTGCTTCGGCCGTCGATATTCGCCAACTCCCAACTGACGGGTGGGCTCATCATGTTCGGCTTCCAGTTCATGTTGCAGGCCGGCGTGTTCTTCGTGATTCCGCTTTTCCTCTCGGTCGTACTAGAACTCAATGCGATCCAGACAGGCCTACGTGTCATGCCGTTGTCGATCGCTCTGCTTGCGGCAGCGATCGGCGTACCGAAACTCTGGCCTGCTGCGTCTCCCCGCCGCGTTGTTCGCATCGGTGTCGGCCTCATGCTGGCCGGGATCATCGCGCTCATGAGTGGAATCGATCTCGATGCCAATGCCGCGGTCGTGTGCTTCCCACTGCTGCTCGTGGGTCTGGGCATGGGAGCGCTCTCCTCCCAATTGGGAGCAGTAACCGTCTCCTCGGTACCGACGAATGAGAGCGGTGAGGTCGGTGGCCTGCAGAACACGGCAACCAATCTCGGTGCATCAATCGGCACTGCACTCGCCGGGTCGATCATGATCGCCGCTCTTAGTGCGTCGCTCATCACCGGGATCCAACAGAACCCCGATGTTCCTGCTCAGGTGAAACAGTCAGCCACCGTCACCCTGGCCTCGGGGGCTCCGTTCATCTCTGATTCCCAGCTCCGAAGTTCCTTAGAGGAGTCCGGTGTGCCGGCACCCACAATCGATGCCGTGACCTCCGAGAATCGTCACGCTCGAATTGAGGGACTCGACGCGGCGCTCGGCGCGCTCGCCCTTCTGGCGGTGATCGCGCTCTTCTTCACCGGGCGCCTTCCCAACTCGTCTCGCCTCTAGCAAAACCGCCAGTCAGCTGAAGCGCTTCGCATTTCAATGCAAGCAGCAGGCGACACATCTGCCTCACCAGTAAAAAAGCGAGGTGTCGTGCCCCCAAGGGCATGACACCTCGCTCCATAACATCTTGCTGGTGCAGGTGACTTGGGGTCGACGAACCCCAAGTCACCGCCATCGAAACGATCAGCGACAGATGGCGCCGTCAATCGGGATTGAGCCAACATTTGAACTACCAACCAGCGAAGTGACGACCGTGGCTGTGCCAATGCCGGTGAACTTCACAAGGGTTCCGTCTGAGGTGATCTCACCAAAAACGGTGTTGGACCCCGAGTCGTACCACATCGCTCCCACCAAGGAGTTCCTCTTGAGCGTGGCCCGACTCACGCCTGGGGAGGTGGACCATTGATCCAGCTTTCCGTCACTGATTCGAAGACTCGCGACGGACCCTCCGGAGTAGGTCCAGAGAGCACCATTCACAGCAACGAAATCCCTACCGATCGAGAAGCCTGACGGCAGGTTGACGATGGTGGCCGTGCGAGAATCCACATTGACCGCGTAGACCCCATCACGATTTCCGACGTACATCAGCCCAGAAGATGGATCAAAATCGCTTCCAGTCCAGATCTCAGCAGGAAGGCCGGAAACAGCGCCCATGGCTTGAGAACCAAAGATTCCGCCACGGTAGAGGACGTTAGAGCTCCGTGCTGAGAAACCGTACACACGACGGTCCGCTGGACGAATCGCCACTGCATTCCTCATTTTGCCCATCGAAGCGATGTCGATCCACCGCGAGAGGAAGGAGGAACCACTGCTCAATGTTCCCGCTGCCATGCGGAAGTACTGATTGGTCGAGCAATTCACACTTTCCGTCGGGTAGTTGATGACGAGATTCGCTGTGGCCGTTGTATCGAATGTGTAGTTATCGGCCGAACCACCCGAGCAACTGATCGTCAACGGAGAAGCCGACACAGCCGTGGTCGACGAATACGCACTCGAACAGATCGGAGCAACATAACCAGCAGCCGTCCCCGCAGATTCACCACCGGCAAACCCGGCGACATTGAACGTGTAGGTCGGAGCGGCATCACCATACGTAAGCGACTTCGCATCCGGGGTGACTGTGAGCACCTTCGCCGAAACGGTCAACTGCGCCGAAGCAGATGTATCGAATGTGTAGTCATCGGCTGAACCACCCGAGCAACTGATCGTCAACGGAGAAGCCGACACAGCCGTGGTCGACGAATACGCACTCGAACAGATCGGAGCAACATAACCAGCAGCCGTCCCCGCAGACTCGCCAAGGATAAACCCGGCGACATCGAAGGTGTACGACGGAACCGAATCACCATACGTACGCGACTTCGCATCCGGAGTAACCGTCAGAATCGTTTTCCTGCAGTCCGCACCGTCAATGGGGGCGAGTACTGCGTTCGTGGAAGAAATCACTGAGGTGCTTATTGACGCCGAGCCCAGACCCGTGAATTGGGCGACTTCACCTTGTGTAGTCATCTCCACGAACAAGGTTGTACCGGACAGATCCATCCACATAGCACCACCGGTTGAGCCGCTTGGGACGATACTTGTGTCGAAGGTGTATTGCTCGTGGGCGTTCGTTGCCAAATTGAAACCCGCAACCTTGTTGCTCCGCACCGTCCAGAGCCAACTATCCGAAATCACGAAGTCACTACCCAACCCGACGATGCCTGCTGGAACTGAAACACTGCTTGCTGTCATGGTGGAGATATCAATGGCATGAAGATCGTTGTTCTTTGAGACGTAGTACACGCCGGTGTCGACATCGAACGCCCCTGCGAGATAATTGTCTACAGGCAAGCCAGTTACGGCACCCAGATCAATCATTCCGCCAGGCGTGATCTTCTGCAGCTTGTTACTGAGCATTGCGTAGAGGAAACGATCTTCAGGATTGTACGCGAGGGCGTTGAGTGACTTCCCGGTGGAGAGCAATGTGGTCCAGGTACCAGCGACGTCGCTCGCCTGCGTGATGTCACCGTCGGAGGTGAGGATGAAGGCACCGTTGTTGCAACTGAAGGTGCCTGATGTGGGGGTAGCCGAGGCCGAGCTAGAAATCGCGACCGGCACCAGCGCAGCGGCGGCAAGCAGTAACGGTGCGAGCACTGCTGTGCACGCCCTCGTGAGACGAGCCCGTTTGGAACGGACCCTTGGGAACAACATGGTCATGAGGCTTCTTCTCTCTTGTTAGAAACAACGTCTAAACGGACCTAGCCACTGGATTTGAATCCAATGGCTACAACTGTACACAAATATTTACAAAAACTCAGTCTCGGCGCCGTGTATCGGACCACGAACGAATCGGGCGGGTTTTACGCCACCGGCACGACTTCGAGCTGTTCGACTGGCAGTTGACTTTCGCCCTCGATGTCGAGGTTCGGGAGGATTCGGTCCAGCCACGCGGGCAACCACCAGTTGGCATCACCGAGAAGACGCATTGAAGACGGCACGAGCACCATGCGAACAAGGGTGGCATCGACCAATACGGCGGTTGACAGCCCGAGACCCATCATCTTGATGGTCGGCTCACCGCCGAACACAAAACTGATGAATACCGAGATCATGATGAGCGCGGCTGAGGTGATCACCCGGGCGGTGCTCGTGATGCCGACGATGACGGACTCAGTGTTGTCGCCGGTGTGGTTGTACTCCTCACGGATGCGACTGAGGATGAAGACCTCGTAGTCCATCGAGAGTCCGAACAGGATCGCAAACATGAACATCGGGATGAAACTGACGATCGGCAACGACTGATGCACCCCGAACAGGGATGCGCCCCAGCCCCACTCAAACACCGCCACGATCACTCCGTAGGCCGCACCGATGGACAGCAGGTTCATGATCGCAGCCTTGAGCGGCACCAGTATCGAGCGGAACACCAGCATCAGCAGGAAGAACGACAGTCCCACCACACAACCGATGAACAGCGGCAGACGATCAGCCACACGATCACCGAGGTCGATGAACAACGCCGTCTGACCACCCACCGTCGCCACCGCCGCAGTTCCATCAGTGAGAGACGGGAGCAATCGGGTTCGAAGTCGGGCCACCAATTCAGTGGTGGCGGCGTCCTGTGGGGCGCTGCGCGGCTCGATCTGGATCACTGCTGCCCGGCCATCGGGGCCGACCACCGCACGTGACACCTGGGCGACCCCAGGGTCCGTGGTCACCCCATCGACGATCCGGGCCACAACGACATCCGGCGAGAGCTCGGAGTCACGCAGATCCACCGCCACGATCAGTGGCCCGTTGAACCCCGGACCGAAGCCCTCGGCGAGCAGGTCGTAACTTCGACGAAGTGTTGAACTTTTCGGATTCTGGCTGGCATCGGTCTGCCCGAGTCGGAGATCGAGCAGCGGCGCAGCCAGCAGAAGAACCGCAGCGAGACCGAGCAGAAGGTAGCGAACCGGGTGGTTCGACACATGATGCGCCCACCGAGCCCAGCCGTGGTACTCGCCGTTGTCGGTACGGGTGCGTGATTCGCTCACCCGTCGCATGCCCGGGATGCCGAAACGATCGATGTTGTGGCCGGCAAAACCCATGAGGGCCGGCAGCAATGTGAGCGAGGCGATGACCATGACCGCAACGACGATTGCGGCGCCCACACCCATCAGCGTGACAATTGGAATACCCGCCACCGCGAGCCCACAGATGGCGATCACGACCGTGCCGCCGGCGATGACCACCGCCTGACCGGCCGTGGCGATCGCCCTGGCGGATGCATCCTCGACCGTGAGTCCTCGGTGGAGGCCCGCCCGATGGCGCGTGATGATAAACAGCGCGTAATCGATCCCGACACCGAGACCGATCATCGTGGCCATCGCCTCAGCGCTTGAGGGAATATCCATGAATGCCGACAGCAGCGTGATCACAGCGAAGCCGAAACCAAGTCCGAACAGGGCGGTGGCGATCGGCAGCCCCATGGCGATCACCGAGCCAAACGCGAACAACAGGATCACCATGGCAGCGAGGAGCCCGATCGCTTCGGAACCACTCGCAGAGGGCCGTTCGACATGTTGGGGCAGTTCGCCGCCGTAGTCCACTTCCAGCCCCGCATCCTGCGCGGCAGTGGTCGCAACCTTGAGGTCGCTATAGGTGTGTGCGGGGAGGTCGCGCGCTTCGGTGTCGAATCGAACGGTGGCAAGAGCGATGGTGTCATCGGCAGAACGCTGCAATGTGGCGCCCGGTGCCGGAGCCACAACATGGTCGACTGCGGCGAGTCGATCCAGCGAGGAGCTCAGCGCAGCGGCCGCCGCCTCATCGCTGAGCGTGCCTTCTGCAGCGTGGAAGACCACCTGAGCTGATCCGCCCGCCTGCGCTGGGAAGGTGCTCTGCAACAGATCGATGGTTCGCTGGGACTCGGCGCCGGGGATGGCGATGCGATCGGTGAAGGTGCCGCCTGCAATCTTTCCGACGGCGACGACAGCCACGACGAGAACCAGCCACATGATGAGTACGCGCCAGCGATGTCGGGTGCAGGCGCGCCCAACTCGGTAGAGATAATTCGACATCAGGGGGGTCCTTCGCATCGAGTGGGCGCCTCAGCGGTGCCCCGGTCGGCTCGTTTCGAACCCTACCGGTCCGTGAATGGCTCCCCATATCCGGGGATTCGAAGCGTCCCGGACAGAGCGGCCAGCGGTACTGTCGCAACCCATGGATCACAACTGCGCGCATCGTCGTCCGACTACTCGATCGGCGGTGATCGCAGTCCTCGTCACCCTCACGGCAGTCATCTGCGTCGCTACCAGTTGCTCGAACACTCCGGCTCCCACGTCGGGGACGTCTTCGTCAGCGAGCAGCGATCGCCCTGCCGGTCCCGCTGCCGACCTCTCGCAGGAACTCACCGGAAGTCGCTCACCATTCATCGGTGCATCAGTCGGTGCCAAAATTCCCCCCGGCTACGTCGAGCAGGAGTTTGTGGCCGCTGGTAGCGCAACCTCCTATCGGGCCGCCGGAACGCTTGGGGCCGATGGCCAATGGACCTTCGAACCCGACACCTCAGCTGACTATCGAACGAGAGTCATCGTTCGGCGTCCGGCGGACCCCGCCACCTTCAGCGGCACCGTTGTCGTGGAATGGCTCAATGTCAGCGGAGGACTCGACGCCAACCCTGACTACGCAAGCACCGAGGAAGAGATCGTTCGCAAGGGCCACACGTGGGTCGGCGTCTCGGCACAACTCATCGGGGTGCAGGGTGGTCCGGTGCTCGTCTCGGCGCCGGGAGCATCGGATCTCACGGGAAAGGGGCTGGTCGCCATTGACCCCGAGCGGTACAGCAGTCTCGTGCATCCCGGCGACGGCTATTCATTCGATATCTTCACCCAGGTGGCCCGGGCGCTTCGCCAAGGCGGTGCGGTGCTCGGTGGCGAGAAGCCGAAACATTTGATCGCGGCAGGTGAATCACAGTCGGCCATTGCGCTCACCACTTATTACAACGGCGTCCAGCCGCTCACCGAAGTATTCGACGGATTCTTCGTGCACAGCCGGGCTTCGGTCGCGCTCCCGCTGGTGGGCCCCGGAAAGTACGCCGACCTTGCTGGGTCGATGGCGGCGAGCAAGCCCACCATCTTGCGCACCGACCTTCGTGCGCCAGTGCTCGAACTCCAAGCCGAAAGTGATGTCACTGGCGTGCTGCGTTCCATCGATGCCCGGCAGGACGACACCGACACCCTCCGACTCTGGGAGGTGGCCGGCACCTCACATGCCGATGCGCATCTTCTCGGTGCTCTGAGTTCTCAGATTGACTGCGGACTGCCCATCAACGACGGCCCCATGCATCTTGTGGCCAAAGCCGCGCTTCGAGCGCTGAACACCTGGGTCGTGTCCGGCACAACGCCGGCCGAGCACCCGCGTCTCGCCACCACTTCGACAACGCCGGTCGCCATCGCCCGCGATGCTGACGGCATCGCCATCGGCGGTGTCCGTACGCCTCAGGTGGATGTGCCGCTGCAGGTTCTCTCCGGAGAGCCAGGCCCCAATCCTTCATTGCTGTGCATCCTTTTGGGATCGACCCGACCACTGCCAGCCCCCACATTCCTCGAGCGCTACGGCGACACCTATGCCAATCGCTTTGAAACGGCACTGAACGCTGCAGTTCTGGCCGGAGTGATCCTCCAGGAGGACACCGCCGGCGCGACCGCGAAACAGACCGGCAACACCACCGTTTCCGGCTGAACCGCCGATTACCGCCCTCGGGCCTCCACCCCTACGATCAACCCGGAGGGGGAACGGTGCTCATCACGCTTATGCGCAGCCATCTGCTGCCATACAAGAAGCTTCTGCTCGCAGTCATAGCTCTGCAGATCGTCGCCGTCGGGGCGACTATGACACTGCCCACTCTCAATGCGATGCTGATCGACAACGGCGTCCTCAAGGGCAACACGCACTACATCATGAAGATTGGTGCCGTGATGCTGGCTTTGGCACTCGTGCAGGCAGTGTTCGGCATCAGCGCAACCTGGTTCGGTTCACGCGCCGGCATGGGCTTCGGTCGAGACATCCGTGACGAGCTCTTTCATACCGTCACCGGATTCTCCACCCGTGAAGTCGACGGCTTCGGAGCACCGTCACTCATCACCCGAATCACCAACGACGTCCTGCAGGTGCAGACCCTCGTAGTCATGCTGTGCACCACGTTCATCTCAGCACCGATCACCATCGTGATCGGCATCTTTCTGGCAGTGCGCGAGGACGCTCCCCTCTCACTCATCCTTGTCGCCGCCATTCCCGTCCTTCTCATCAGCATCAGCACGATCATCATTCGCGTCGTCCCCCAATACCGCAACATGCAGGAGCGCATCGACCGGGTGAACCAGGTACTGCGCGAACAAATCGTGGGCATGCGCGTGATCCGTGCGTTCGTACGCGAGCCCCTCGAGACCGACCGATTCGGCGAGGCCAATGACCGCCTCACGAGGACCGCAACACTCACCAGTCGCTACATGTCGTCAATGTTCCCAACCGTGATGCTGGTGCTCAACGTTTCCAGTGCGGCTGCGGTGTGGATGGCAGCCAATCGCATCGGCGCCGGCGAGATGAAGGTCGGTTCGCTCATTGCGTTCCTCACGTACCTCGTGCAGATCTTGATGGCAGTGATGATGGCCACCTTCGTCGCGGTCTCATGGCCTCGCGCTGCGGTGTGCGCGGACCGAGTGCTCGAAGTGCTGCGCACCCAATCCTCAATCGTCACCGCGGAGGATCCCATCACCTCCATCGAGGGACGCGGACACCTCGAGTTCCGCAATGTCAGCTTCTCCTACCCGGGTGCGGAGAAACCGGTGCTTTCGAATATCTCGTTCTCCGCGGTGCCGGGGCAGACCACCGCGATCATTGGATCAACCGGCTCGGGCAAGACCTCACTGGTGAACCTCGTGGCCCGCCTCATCGACTGCTCCGAAGGATCAGTCCTCCTCGATGGCGTCAACGTTCGTGAACTCGAACCCGCGGTGCTGTGGAGCAATGCCGCCATCGTTCCCCAGAAGCCTTACCTGTTCTCGGGCACCATCCGTTCGAATCTTCTTTTCGCCGATCCCGACGCGACTGAGGCCGACCTCTGGAAAGCTCTCGAGATCGCGCAGGCCGCCGACTTCGTCAACGCCATGCCCGAGGGTCTCGATGCACCCATCGCCCAGGGCGGCACCAATGTGTCGGGAGGCCAACGTCAACGACTCGCCATCGCCAGGGCGCTGGTACGAAAACCATCGATCTATGTGTTCGACGATTCCTTCTCGGCGCTTGATCTCGCCACCGACTCGCGATTGCGCACCGCGCTCGTCCCGATCACTTCGGATCGCACCATGATCATCGTGGCCCAACGCGTTTCCACCATCCGCCACGCCGATCAGATCCTGGTCTTGGAACATGGTGAGTGCATGGGTCTTGGGTCGCATGACGTGCTCATCAAGACCTGCCCCACCTATGCCGAGATCGTGGCGTCACAGCTCACCGCAGAGGAAGCAGCATGAGCGAGGGCGGAGCACCGCAGCGTTCCCCCGCCGCCGAGGCACGGGCCACAGTCGGTCCGCGCATGGGCATGTCCACAATGCCGGTCGAGCGTTCGAAGGATTTCCGCAACTCCACCTTTCGCCTCATCTCATGGTTGCGCCCAGAACGCGTGCGGATGACCCTCGTACTCAGCTTCGCCGTCTTCAGCGTCCTGATGTCAGTCGTCGGCCCGAAGATCCTCGGCAATGCCACCACAACCATTGTTCGCGGTGTGATGTCCCCGAGCGGCATCGATTACGCATCCCTGCACCGCACCCTGCTCATCGTCGCTGCCCTCTACCTCGGATCAGCAGCACTCGCCTACTCCCAGGGATTCCTGCTTGCTGGCGTGGTGCACCGCACCATGCGTCGCATGCGCTCCGCCGTGGAGGACAAGATCAACACGCTTCCGCTCGGCTACATCGATCGCACACCCCGCGGTGACCTACTCAGCCGTGTCACCAATGACATCGACAACATCGCCCAGAGCCTCGCTCAGACCTTGAGCATGCTGTTCATCTCGCTGCTCACCGTGGTGGGTGTGCTCATCATGATGCTCACGATCTCACCGCTGCTCACGCTCGTCGCCGTGGCCACTGTTCCAGTCACACTCTTCACCATCAAATTCATCGCGACTCGGTCCAAGAAGCGTTTCATCGCCCAATGGGCGCACACCGGTTCGCTTAATGCACTCGTTGAGGAAACCTTTGCCGGCCATTCATTGGTGAAGGTGTTCGGGCAGCAGCAGGCCACCGAGGACACCTTCCAGGGCCTCAACGAGGAGCTCTTCGATGCCTCGTTCGGCGCCCAGTTCATCTCTGGGATCATCATGCCGGCGATGATGCTCGTCAGCAATCTCAACTACGTGGCCATCGCTGTCATCGGCGGACTTCGGGTGGCTTCGGGGAGCCTGAGCATCGGCGACATCCAAGCATTCATCCAGTACTCGCGACAGTTCACGCAGCCGATCAACCAACTCGCATCGATGGCGAACATGCTGCAGTCCGGTATCGCATCAGCCGAACGGGTCTTCGAACTGCTCGACATCGACGAGCAGACTCCCGATCCGGTCCCGGCATCAGCCGTGGTTCCGGTACCAGCGAACCAACTCCGTGGACGGGTCCTGTTCGACCATGTCACGTTCTCCTACAGCCCGGACAAGCCGCTGATCGCCGACCTGTCGCTCGTTGCGCAGCCGGGACAGAGCATTGCGATCGTTGGACCGACTGGCGCCGGCAAGACCACACTTGTCAATCTCCTCATGCGGTTCTACGAACTCGATGGCGGTTCAATCACGCTCGACGGCGTCGATATCGCCACAATGCGACGCGACGAACTCCGCTCGAACATGGGAATGGTTCTGCAGGACACCTGGCTGTTCGGCGGGACGATCCGGGACAACATCGCCTACGGGAATCTTGACGCCACCGAGGAACAGATCATCAATGCATCCCGCGCTACCTACGTCGATCGCTTCGTGCGTTCGCTCCCCGATGGCTACGACACCATCCTCGACGATGAGGCGAGCAATCTCAGCGCCGGCGAGAAGCAACTTCTCACCATTGCCCGTGCCTTCCTCGCCGAACCCACAATCCTGATCCTCGATGAGGCGACGAGTTCGGTCGACACCCGAACTGAGGTACTCATTCAACGGGCAATGGCTGCATTGCGGTCGAATCGAACCAGTTTCGTGATCGCCCATCGCCTCTCCACGATTCGGGATGCCGACACGATCCTCGTGATGGAGAACGGCCGAATCGTCGAGCAGGGCAATCACGCGACACTGCTCGCCGCCGGCGGGCCGTATTACCACCTCTACAACGCCCAATTCGTGGCCGCTGCCGTTGAACTTGATCAGGGTTGACCGAACTACGACGAGGACTGTGGGGAGATTGGAGTTTTCCCTGATTTCGGCGAACTTCAACGTTACGAGCGAGTGAACTTCTCTACCCCGCCTGAGGCAGCCTCAACCTTATCGCTATAGTTTTTACATCTACAGAGATTGAGGTTGGAGAATCGTGGGAAGACCTTCAGAAACTTCTTCGTCCAATCGGGCAAGTCGGATGACGTTCCACGTTCGAATGGGAACAAAGCGACTCATCGATATCATCGCCTCGTTCCTGTTAATCCTTTTCCTACTCCCAGTATTCGCCGCTGCGTCCGTGGCGATTGCACTGGGCAACGGTCGACCCATTTTCTATCGACAGACCCGCGTCGGACACCATGGCAAACCGTTCGTGATGGTCAAGTTCCGCACAATGACCACGAACGCCCATAGCAGCATCGATTTGATCCGCGAACAGAACGACCGGTCGGGGCCGCTTTTCAAGATGACGAATGATCCTCGGATCACCCGAGTCGGGCGTGTTCTGCGGAAATTGAGCATTGATGAACTCCCACAGTTGTTTAACGTTCTCGCCGGCAGTATGAGCCTCGTCGGGCCACGTCCGGCCCTGCCTGAGGAAGTTGAGTCATTCCCAGCCGAATTGCGAGCCCGTGAGTCCGTCCCGCAGGGGCTGACTGGCCTCTGGCAAATAGAAGGTCGGATGGACGCCGACTTCGAGCGATACCGCACGCTTGACCTGAGATACGTCGAGGAATGGTCCCTTCGGCTTGACCTCAAGATCCTCGTCAAGACTCCGTTCGTTGTTGCTCGACAGGCTCTTCATCGTACAGAGGTCATACCCAGCCAGACACCGACACATGCTCTCGATCGAAAGCCGACGTCGGTGGTCAGAGACGATGCTGCGGACTTCGCCAGCACTGCGAGCCACCTCGAATCTGCCGAGTGACCGTTTCGCCCCACTGATGCTTCCAACGTCTACGCCTTCGGTGGATGTTCCGTCGCTGGATCCGAACTGGTTGCTGCGGTCTGTGGGGAGGCTTCGACACTCCTACTCGGGGACTCCAAGATGGTGTCCCCGAGTCGCAGCGAAGAAATGGGAGCGCCGCAGGCAACACCGGGGTCTGCGCGGTCTTGGCGACATCCACCGAGGACCCGGCCGCCACCGTTCGGACCACGAGATCCGGAGTCAGCGATGGTTCCGGCACAGTCTGCGCTCCGGCGCCACCGGTCGAAGCAAATGCCGCGATCAGCGCGGCTGCCGCCACGATGCTCCAGAAAGTCCTCGGTCGATTCTTCACCCGTCGAGTCATTTTCATTTCCCCTCACCGCGAACGCAGTCGTTCGGTCAGACGTTTCTATGGCAGGGCTCGGTTCCGTCACATCGCCCCGTGCGTGTATTCGTCTGGACCAAACGGGCGATTGCCACAGCACCCTCCGACGGGCGATGACGGCGCCATGGGTGCTCGCAAGACTCTGAGCGTGCGCGATCGTCGCCACATGATCGGCGGAACCGAGGCCCACCATTGACTGCGCAGCCACCAGCCCCCGAGCAACCACAATCCCCGATGCACGCGTTCGCGCCAGCAGTCACCGTGCTGTTCGTCGTGATCGTTGTCGTCGCCGTACTGGTGATCCGCGTCACTGGTTCGAGCGGAACCGCGAATGGAATCTCCGCGAGTACAGCGCCGACCAGTTCTCTCCCCATCGACAGCAATCCGGTGAGAGCGGCACAGCCACTGGCTGCACCGGTCAGCCCAACAGGTGATGTCGCCTTCGACGCCGGCGTCACCGAAGTCGCTCGATTCGTCGAAGCGACACGAGGCCACCCGTTCCGGGATCAGGTCCGGGTTGATCTCGTCGATGATTCGCTCTTCACCCTTCTGCTTCTCGCCGACTTCGAATCCGGCATCGGCGACATCCGAACAACAGAGGTCACCCTCAAAGCGCTCGGAATGCTTCCACCGGATGCCGACCTCGTGAGCGAGGTACAGCGATCCCTCAGCGCTGGAGTCATCGGCTTCTATGACCCGAGCTCCGCGCAGCTCGTCATACGCGGTACAGCATTGACGCCGTTCACGCGCACCACGCTCGCCCACGAACTGACCCATGCACTCGACGACCAATGGTTCGACCTCGATCGAGCCGCTCTCAACACCGCTGGCTCCGGAGCACAGTTCGGGTTCCAGGCTCTGGTCGAGGGAACCGCCACATGGGTGGAGCGACTGTGGACCGATTCACGAACCCCTGCCGAACGTGCGGCGGCAACCACAGAGGCCAGGGAGTTCTCGAGGAACATGGCTGCCGGGGGATTCTCGGTGAGCGTGGTGCAGATCATCGAGTCGCCGTACACACTCGGCTTTGCATTCGTCGAGTCCATCACCTCGGTCGGTGGTGCAATTGCGATCGACCGAGCGTTCGAATCGCCACCGATCAGTTCGGAACAGATCCTGCATCCCGAGAAGTTCGCCGCGGGCGAACGACCGATCATCGTGCCCTCCCCTCCCTCCGACGGTCCATCGATCATCGAGGAGACTCTCGGGGAACTCGATCTCACCGCAGTGCTCTCAACCTCGCTCGCGCCGGCTGTCGCCCGAGCCGCAGGAGAAGGCTGGGGCGGTGATCGATACGTGGTGTGGAGGAGCGCCAGCGGTGCTTCGTGCATTCGTCTCGATGTGATCGGCGATACCCCTGAGGATTCCCGGGAGATCGCCGATGGCCTGCGCAGTTGGTCTGCCGCTCAACCCCTGAGCGCGCAACCAGGGACCAGCGTCGAGACACTGACCCCCGGGTTCACGAGACTCACATCATGTCGATGACAGTCCGCACCGCTTTCTGACAGCCATCAACTGCGGGCAATCAGCCAACCGCATTTCGACAGGCTGAGAGTTCCTCGTTGACGATGTCGCGCTGCGCCGTCATGGTCTGCTGCTGGGTGTTCATATGTTGGACCATCTCGGCTTCAGCGGCTGAGTCCGAAGGCGTTCCCATGTACGTATCGAAATCGCTCCACAGGTTCTCGTGCTGAGCAATCAGATCCTTGGCATCGGTGGCGGCCTTCGAGCACTTATCGCGTGCTCCCGACGACGAGGTCGCATTGCCCTGCGACGTCGTCAACTGCTCCTGGAGATCGGCGACCTGGGCGCGGGCATCATTGCGCTGGCTTGCCACATCGTTCTTTGAGGGTTGCGCCACTGCGACTCCCACACCGAGACCGACGAGGAGTGCGATGACCGCAGCAAGACCGATCCACAACCCTGTCCGGTTGCGCGGAGGAGCGTTGTACTGCTGCGGGGCGTACTGCTGCGGGGGCTGTGGCGGCGGTGGAACAGCGCCGCTCGGCGGGTTCGGAGACATATTGGACATGGGGCCCACCCTTCATCGTTGGCAGTCATCGACATCCATCGGTGACCGGTGATGGCTCGGAGGGTATGGAGCCCGCTATCAACCGGGACCGGGATATCGACGAATACATCTTCTGAGTGAGTCGCCGAGCCAACTACGACTTCCCTTTCAGTGAGAGCAGATCCGCTGGTGAGCGTGATCCTCCCCGTGTGGGAAAAGTTGCAACAGTCACCGCAGCGTGAATTCTGGAAGTGACCGGTGCATGAATGCTCCTCGCTCGATCCGCCCTGGGCCGTTCGACGCATCGAAAGCCTCGGTCGGCAATTGTCTGACAGACTCATCCCACCGACCGGGGGGACCGGCCGTCGATAACGGGAGACAGCAGTGGCGACACGAAAGCCGACTGTGCTGGTTGCGGGTCTGGGCGACACAGGGGTGCTCGTGGCCACCCGACTCTCACGATCTTGCAATGTCATCGGGGTCTCCACCCGACCGGCGTTGATGAGCGGGCAGGAGTTGGGAACACGCCTCACGGACCTGCCCCGCTGGAGACGCACCTATCTCGTCCCATTCGGCCGCTTCCGCCGACTCGACGCCATCGACTTCGTGCACGGCCGCATTCTGCTCACCGACCTCGACCACGACGCGGTCGATGTCGAGACTTCCTCGGGCGAACTCCGTCGGATCGACTACGACGCGTTCGTCATCGCCACCGGAGTGAGCAACGGATTCTGGCGCCATGATCGAGTCGAGGACCTCACGACGATCGATGACGCTCTCGCAGCGGTCAACCAGACCCTTGAGACCGCAGCGAACATTGCCGTCGTGGGTGGCGGGGCGACTGGCGTGAGCGTGGCCGACAACCTGGCCCGCAGGGGCGGTTCGAAGGTGCACCTCTTCATCAGTGGTGACCAGCCACTCCCCGACTTCCATCCCGATGTGCGCGGATGGATGATGCGTCGTCTGGAGTCCGATGGCGTCACGGTGCATACCGGGCACAGGGCAGTCGTCCCCGAGGGTTCGACACTCGACACCCTCACCACCGATCCGGTCGAATGGTCGAGTGGTCAGGAGCCCTTCGATGCCGATGTCGTGCTTTGGGCAATCGGCGCCGCACGTCCGCACACCACATTCCTCCCGGCTGATGTCCTTGACGACGAAGGGTTCGTGAACGTCGATTCCCATCTACGTGTGATCGGCCGGTCGAACGTGTTCGCCGTGGGCGATGTCGCCGCGAGCGATCCGCTACGGAGTTCGGCCCGTAACTGGGGCTATCGAGTGATCGTCGCCAATGTGCGGGCACAGCTCGGTGGTCGCGAATCCAAGTTCCGAAGCTTCAAACCCGCCCCCTATCGCTGGGGCTCACTGCTCGGACTGCAGTCCGACGGGCTCACCGTGGTCCAGCCCAACGGCAAGCGAGTACGTATCCCCCGCCCGATCGCCCAGCGCCTGCTACTCGGCACATTCGTGCAACGAGTGCTCTACGGCGGACTGCGTCGCAAAAACAGCTAGCGCGCTCCGGCCAGAACAAGCGATCCCGCACCCGAAGTCCGCAGCCCTGACAACTGGTCCTCGGGTACTCTGACCGCTATGTCAGAAACCTCCCCCACCCTCAGGTTGAGCCACGCCACCCTTGCGGTGCGCGACATCGACCGAATGGTCGCGTTCTACACCGAAGTCCTCGGCTTTCATGTCACCAACCGCGGCGAACCGATGCCGGGTGGCGGATCGATGGCATTCATCTCCCAGGATCCCGACGAGCATCACCAGATCGTGATGGTCGAGATGGCTGAGCCAGCGCCGCAGGAATTCATGATGCTCGATCACCTCGCGTTCCGCACCGGGACACTCGACGATCTCCGCATCTTCGGTGATCGTCTCGTCGCTGGTGGAGTCACCGATGTGACCCCCATCTCCCATGGCAATGCCTGGTCGCTGTATTTCACCGACCCGGAGGGCAACGGCGTCGAGGTCTTCATCGACTCGCCGTTCCACGTGGCGCAGCCATATGCCGATGGACTCGATCTTTCGACCAGCGATGACGAGATCGAATCCACCACTCGCGAGAAGCTCAGCGGACTCCCGGAGTTCCAATCCTTCGCCGAGTGGCGAGCTGCTGCAGCTGCACGTTTCGGTTCCCCGTCCGCCTGACCGGAAGCTAAGTCTGGCCATTGCCCCATCGTGGGAGGACGACACCATCTCCATGACGCGTGACCTCAAGCGACCATGAGCGATCCCAGTGGAACGGTGTCGTTCAACGTCATCATCCAGAGCCCGGAGATCCGTCCTCTGAGTGCGTCAGCCCCACCACTCCCGACCACCTCGGGCCGTCGGGCCGTCGGGGTGTCGACGACGAGCATGCGGGGGACAGCCGCCGGGTCACGAGTGACGCACTGAGGAGCAGAGCCCCTCGAGCTCTTCCGGTTTCTCGACACACGAACCCGAGCACCTGCGGTCACTTCGGTAGGCTCTCCCGGTGTCTTTATTGCGCACTACCCCTTCTCTCGCCGTAGCGACCATATTGGCCCTAGCGATCCTCGGGGGGTGTTCATCGACATCCGGGAGCAATGCAAGTAGCCAACGTGGCGACATCCAAGCCGAGGCACTGGCGCAATGTCTCTCTGGACAGGCGATTGCGGCCGGCTCGACACTCAACATCTCGACCACTGTCGCTCCGATCACGTCAATCGTTGCCAATGTCGCCGGCGGACTCGCAAAGATCACGGGAATCGTCCCCGAGGGAACCAACTCGCACACCTTCGAGCCCTCACCAAGCGTGGCGGCAACGCTCGCCGAAACCGATGTCGTCTTTGCCAACGGGCTCGTTCTCGAGGAACCGACAAAGGAACTTGCCGCCACGAATCTCCCGAAATCGGCTGCTCTCTGCGAACTCGGCACGGCCGTGCTGCCCGTTGACGACTACGTCTACGACTTCTCGTTTCCCAAAGACGGCGGCAAGCCGAACCCCCATCTCTGGACTGACCCGAAACTCGCCGCTCGCTACGTCACCGTCGTCCGCGATGTGCTCGTGAAGATGGACCCGTCGAACGCCGAGTCATACACGTCGAATGCGGCCGCGTACACAGCCAGAATTGACGAGCTTGACGCTGCCGTGGTCACTGCGAGCGCAACGCTTCCGGCCGAGGATCGCAAGCTCCTCACCTATCACGACGCCTATGCCTACTTCGCCAACGACTACGGATGGCAGGTGATTGGCGCTATCCAACCTTCGGATTTTGCCGAACCCACTCCGCGCGAGGTCGGCGATCTGATCGCCCAGGTCAAGAGCTCCAACGTGAAAGCGATCTTCGGTTCCGAAGTCTTCCCGAGCGCAGTGCTCGCGCAGATCGGTCGCGAGACCGGAGTCACCTACGTCAACGTTCTTCGTGACGACGACCTTCTTGGTGAACCCGGCGATGCCGACCATTCTTTTCTCGGACTCATGCAGTTCGACTATGTGACCATGATCGAAGCACTTGGCGGCGACGCAACGGCTCTCCGCAGTCTCGACGTCACTGACGTCGCCCCCGACAACGCCAAATATCCGCAGTGACAAGCTTGGTCGAACTCGACGGAATCTCACACTCGTACGGTGGACCGACCGTTCTTGAGCATGTCCACCTGACGATTGATGAAGGCGCGTTCCTCGGGGTGATCGGCCCCTCAGGATCGGGAAAGACCACGCTGCTGCGCTTGGTCCTTGGAAATCTGCGGCCCAGCGAGGGCGTGGTGCGGCGCCGGGCTCATCTTCGGATCGCGTACGTTCCCCAGGTCGAAACGGTGAACTGGAATTTCCCCATCACGGTGAGCGAAGTCGTCCTGATGGCGGCGGCGGCCAAGTGGTATCGACAGCGTGCGAGCAAGTCGGAACGCAAGCAGGTGTCGGAACTCCTTGACCAACTCGGACTCGGCGGTTTCGAAGACCGGCACATACGTGAACTCTCCGGCGGCCAGCAACAACGGGTATTCCTCGCTCGCGCCCTCCATCGTGAGCCAGAACTGCTCGTTCTCGACGAGCCGACCTCCGGTGTCGATGTGCGCACCCGGCACGAGGTCGTCCACCTTCTCACCGATCTGCATCGCAACGGAATATCCGTCGTGCTCTCCACCCATGACATCAACGGCCTTGCCGCTCATCTCCCGGTGATCGCTTGCGTCAACCGCGAACTCATCGCCGTCGGAACTCCTGCGGAAGTTCTGACCTCGTCCGTTCTCGAACGCACCTATGGAGCGCCCATGGAAGTCCTTCAACACGGCGGCATGCTCCTGGTCACCGACAGTCCGATGGGACCCGAATGACACTGTTCGAGCCGTTCCAGTTCGAGTTCTTCCGCAATGGATTCATGGTTGCCACCCTTGCGGGGGCGATCTGCGGCCTCGTGGGCGTCTACGTCGTCCTGCGCAGCATGAGCTACATCGGCCACGGACTCTCCCATTCCATCTTCGGCGGCGCAGCGGCGAGCGCGGTTCTCGGCGTGAACTTCTACCTCGGTGCCGGAATGTGGGGTCTTCTCTCCGCGCTCATGATCGGCCGGGTTGCCCGTCGCGGAAAGATCGGCGCCGATGCCGCCATCGGTGTGATCACCACTGCTTCGTTCGCGCTCGGTCTCGCCCTCTCGAATGTTTTCGGACAGGCCAAGCGGTCGATCGAGGCGGTCCTTTTCGGATCAATCCTCGGTGTCACCACGCTCGAGGTCATCGCCGTCGCGTGCGTCGGGGTGCTCACCCTTGCCATCATCAGCGCCTTCTACCGGAAGCTTCTTTTCGCGACATTCGATCCCGAGGTTGCCGATGTCACCGGCGTCAATGTCGGCCGCATGGAAGCGCTCCTCATGCTCATGCTCGCCGTCACCATTCTCTTCACGATGAAGATCGTCGGTGTTCTGCTCATCAGTGCGCTGCTCGTCACCCCGGCGGTCATCGCCCGCATGGTGACGGACTCTTTCGCCCGCATGCTCGTGATCGCCCCCCTCGTGGGAGCAGCCTGCGGAGCCGTCGGCATGGTCATCAGCTACCACGCCGACATTTCATCGGGAGCGGCGATCATCCTGCTCGCCGCATTTGTTTTCATCGTGGTCTATACGGTCACTGGTGCCCGCGGCCGCGGCAACGCCGGCGGCATGATTCACTGATCAGTCGGGCTTGATCAGTTCCCAGATCTGGCCATCGGCGGTGTCGCGAACCTCGACTCCAGCTTCGGCGAGACCATCGCGAATCTGATCGGACAAGTCGTAGAGCTTCGCCAGACGAACCTCTGAACGAGCCGAAAGCGCAATCTCGACGAGCGGGCCGAGAACCTCTCGCGGATCAGTGAGTCCGCCCTTCGAAGCCTCGCCGAGTCGAACGATCATCGATCGCAACAGCGCTCGCGCTTTGTCCATCTCATCGCTCTGGAGCGTGTCGGCGGACCAGTTGCGAATCGCATCATCGAGATCGAGGGTGGCGGCAACCGCACCGGCTGCATCGCGCGCAGCCATGGAACGATCGAACTCGGCACTGCAGCGATCCACGTCTGTCGCCAACGAAGCTTCGATCTTCTTCGACGCAGTAGCGGCAACCGAATGTTCGGCGGCGGCAGCCTCGGACGACGGCACGCTTCGACCCGTTGCCTTTGGTGAAGAACCAGTCGGGCCTTCTCGCAACACATCGATCGGCACGGTCTCGCCGGTCGGGATCTCCATCGAGACGCCGTTGCGACGAATCGTGACGACGCCGAGTCCGACGATTCTCGCAGTGTCCGCGTCGAGGTCGAGGATCACGCCAGTGTGCTCGTCGACACCGAGTACGAATGCGCCTTCGGGGAGAAGTGCCTCCATCATCCGTAGGCGTCGTTCTCCGAGATAACAGAACCGGGTGTCGTGATGGCCGCCCTCGGTGTTGTTGTAATGCGGGATGACCGCCACAGGTAGACCGATCGGCGTCAACAGATCGAGACCCTCGAGCCAGTAAGGATCCGCTCCCGACTTGTAGATCTCGTAGACCGGAACCGTGCTGATACCGAGTGTGAGCGCCGCTGCACTCGAAAATGTCACTGCCCCGTCGGTCTGCAATTTCTCCGCGAGCAGTTCCGGAAGTGGCGTTCCAGCCCACTGACGCAGCGCGTAGGTGGGACTGCCTGGTCCGGCAAAAACGAATCGGGCCTGTCGAATGGCGTTGAATGCCACTTCACGTTCGAAAGTTGTCGCAGTGGCAACATCACAGAGGCCGGCAACATCCACGTCGCGGTTGAGTGAAACCTTGAAATAACCGACTGTCTTCGTCGAGAGTTCGTCGGCGTTCTCCTGAAAGCCAAATGGCGTATCGAGAAAGATGGACGGAACAGGCGCACCATCAATGGGTGACGATGCCGACAGTTGCTCGAAAACCTCACGGTGAGGTTTCACCATTGTCGGCGATGTCTCACCGCTTCCCATGATCGAAAGTAAACGGGTCATCCGGGTACAGCCTCCTCGGCAAATTCCGCAAGCACTCCGGCCAACTGGACCGGATGCTGCGCATGAATATCGTGATGGGCCGGCGCGAACCAGTGCGCCCGGCCATTCGGAAGAAGTTCGAGCGCTGTGTCCACGGCGACTCGCTTGTCGGTGGTCCAGGCAACGTCGCCACTATCAGCCGGCACCAGCAACGTCGGCGCAGTGATCAGTGGATACCGCGTTGACGGCTTATGGCCATAGAGCGCCTCGAGAATCGCGAGGTGTCGATCGAGCGTCAGCCAAGGAGCGATCGTGCCATCCGAACGGATCTCGAAGTTCGCCATCGCACCGACAATCCCGGTTTCGGGCCAATCGGCGTTGCCTTCGCGCATCCAGCGCTCCATCGAAGTTGCCGGCGTTCCGACAAGATGCGGCGGCGTCAGCCTCGCTTTGCACGCGTCCCAGTCGTCGAACTGACCGGCCAATTCGATGAACCCGCCATCAACTGCGACGACCGCACCCGGGATGTCCGGGTGGGTTGCTGCCAGTTCAACAACGACATTTCCGCCCCAGGACTGACCGACGACGACCGGTCGACGAAACCCGAGTTCACCGATCAGAACAACGAGATCATTCACGATGGTTGCGAAGTCGTAGCCGTCATCAGGTTTGCTCGATTGACCGTGACCGCGCTGATCGATCCACACGACCGGATGACCCGCCGCAGCCAGTTCCACCGCTACTCCGTCCCACATGCGCGCATTCGAGGCCAGACCATGAACAAGCACGAAGGGTGTTCTCGTCTGATCAAGACCGCTCGCCAGTGCCCGCAACTCGACGTCGGGTGCAACCGTTATCCGAAGTTCTTCGGTCGTCATTTCGTCTTCCTTCCAGCAGCAGCTATCGACTCGCACAAGCCGATGGTCGACAACACATCGGCGCTCGACCGGGACCATGGTGTCGAGCCACGCACAGCATCGACAAAAGCTCCGATCATGAGCGCGTAACAGTTCGCTCCTTCGACCCGGTACTCGTCGAAACTTCCGTCTCGTCGCGTGATCCCCAACATCGAATCGTCAGTTCCGGGGGTGAACGGACGATCGACCCGAAGCGAGCCGGCTGTTCCTTCAATCTGCAGCGTCTGATTCTCGGGGAGTTCGAATGACGTCAACACCGAGGCAGTGATTCCTGCGGAATTACGCAGCCAGGCCGAGGTGGTCAGATCGATTCCCGTATCGGCCGAAATGACCTGTGCATCAATAGTGAGTTCGCCGGAACCGAGAATCCTCTGGATCGGGTCGAGGCAGTAGATGCCGACATCGAGAAGAGCCCCACCGCCTTGTTCGGTGAGCCAGCGATAGTTGATCTCGGAGTCGGCCTCAGGGAGCGCGAGGGGAAACGTGAACTGCGACGCCACGTGGCGGATCTCGCCGAGATCCCCGGTATCGATGAGCTTCGCGATCGCAATGGAGAGGGGATGGAACGGCGTCATGTACGCCTCGGCGAGCAGGACGCCAGCGGAGTCGCAGGCCTCGAACATCCGGCGTGCGTCACCCGAGGAGATGGCCAGTGGCTTTTCGCACAGAACGTGCTTGCCCGCTTGCGCCGCTCGTTCCACCCACTCGAGATGGTCGCCGTTGGCGAGGGCGATGTACACCGCGTCGACATCGGGATCGGCCAACACATCGTGATAGCCGATCGGTCCCGACCGAGCGCCACTCGCACCGAGAACCGCAGTCGGACATTCGTTGATCGCCGGGATGACGGCCGCGTTCGCGATCCAGGAGTTGGCTCCGAGGATCCCGATGGTCAGTGGCTCACCCACAGGTGAGTTCCACGCCGCCGTCGGCACCTGATGCGTGCGCTGCTTCGAGAACGGCAACCACATCGCGGGATTCCTCAGGAGGAACCGGTATCGGTTCACCGAGCAGAAGATGGTCGGCCAGCGCCCGATGGAACGGCCAACCCTCCCGCGCAACCGGCGGCAGCACCATCTCGACGGTTCCGTAACCCGGTTCGTAGCGACTCAACCGGAGATCGGCTGCGACCTCGGCATGGTGCCACTCGTGGGCAACGTGTCCGCGACCATCGACGAGTTTGTCGATCGTCACCGGCGCGTACTCGGCCGCCGCGGTTCCCGATGTGCCCTGCACGTAGAACTTCGGCTTACGGATCCCGGCAACATCACTCTGGATGAATCGGGCTTCGCGTCCGTCGTCCCAGCGCATGTGCACATCGATCTGATCGGCATTCGTTACGTCGCGCCAAACATGCTTGTGCGAGATCGCTCGGACTCGTTGCGGTCGGCTTCCGAAGATCCGGAGGATCCAGTCGATGTGATGCGAGCCCCAGTCGTAGACCGCGCCACCAGAGAACGTCTCGTCGCTATGCCACCAGCGACAGGGATGTTCGAAGGAACCAACAAAGGTCTCCATATTGAAGACATCGCCAAGAAGGCCTGTATCGATTGCCCGCCGCAGAGCGAGGAAGTCGCCGTCCCAGCGCCGGTTCTGATGAACCGTGATTGTTCTGCCGACTTCCGCGGAAACAGCCAGCAACTCGTCGGCATCCGCGACGGTGAGACACATCGGCTTCTCGACGACGACATGCTTTCCGGCCCTCAGCAGTTCGAGAGCGATCGAAGCATGGAACACCGGTGGTGTGGCGACGATCACGACATCGACATCATCAGCCTTGCTGAGCGAGGCGAGATCCACGTGACCTTGCACCGTCGGAAAGTCGACCATTGCGGCGAGGCGACGCTCCTCGTTCGAATCGCAGACGCCGACGAATGCGAGTCCGTCGGTTTCCGTTGCGGCGAGACCATGGGTGTACCCCATGCCCCCGAACGGCCCGTACCCGACGATTCCGACGCCGATGGTGCGGGTTGGCGCGCTATTCGCAGCACCGTTCGACCCGGAACCGCCGACGGCCAGGCGATCAAGATAACGCCCGATCTCCGGTGCCGTTGCCAGACGTTCGGGAGCTATTGCGCAGACCAATACCCGGCCAGCCGAGGTTCGGCATTCGATGATCGACGGAATGTCGTTGAAGTGGATGCTTGTCGTGGCGACGACCGTGTTGAGAGTCGGGTCCGTCACCACAAGCGTTTCGAATGCGCCGACGACTGCAGTCTCACGTTGCATGCGAGCCGCTTCGGGCCTGGTGGCGTCCGGCCGGACGAACCATTCACCGATCGGAAGAATCTCACCTGCTTCGAGGCCCAGGCCAGCCAGTTCTTGGGTACTCAGATCGGACGCGAGGGCAACTTTTGCTGGTGAAAACACCTCGCAAACTTAGTGGCTCGCCTTGTCCACACCCCGGTCGGGATCACATCTCATCGGCCTTCGGGGGCCGGAGTATCAACTACCGATCAAGGGCTGAAGCAAGCGTTTGGAGCTTCGTGCTGATGCGTTGGTCGGCACCGAAGATTCCTGTTGCCACGTAGAGCGGGATATGGGCGCTCCGGAAGGCACCGTCAACCGACCGTGCACCAAACCCCTGTCTCACCCTGAGCTAGGGCAACCATCCCTCGCTACCTGCGCGCACTGCCGCGTATCCGTCAGCCGGCGAAGATTTGCAGACCGTCGGCCGGAATGGTTCCCATGCGCCCAGCTCGGAAGTCATCGAGCGCGGCGGCGAGTTCCTCTTGGGTATTCATCACGAACGGGCCTCTCATTGCCACTGGCTCGCGAATTGGCTCGCCCCCGAGAAGCAGAACCTCCAATGTCGATTCCGGCGCGGCTTGCACGACAACCGTGTCGCCGGCTCCGAACACAGCAAGAACACCCTGGCCGAATGCGGCCGACTCAACACCGACGGAGCCGACACCTTCGAGCCCGTAGGCCATCGCATTGAACTCCGCATTCCATGGCAACTCAACGCGTGCGCCCGGCGCAACAGTGACATGAGCGAGGGTAATCGGCGTGTGGGTTGAGCCGGGTCCCTTGTGTCCATCGATCTCACCGGCAATCAATCGGATGATTGCGCCATCATCGGATGTGGCGAGCAACGTGACGTCTTCCGCCTCGAGGTTTTGATAGGCCGGTGGGACCATTTTCGAACGGCTCGGCAGATTCACCCAGAGTTGGAAGCCATGGAACAATCCACCCCGGCGAACGAATTCCTCCGGTGGGATCTCGATATGCAGAATGCCGCTGCCCGTGGTCATCCACTGTGTTGCACCATTTTCAACGACGCCACCTCCACCGTGGGAGTCCTGATGAACGAAGCCTCCATCGATCATGTAGGTGACCGCCTCGAATCCGCAGTGTGGATGCCAGTCGTAGCCCTTGGCCTCCATCGGCGGCCATACGATCGGTCCCACCTGATCCAGCATGATGAATGGATCGAGTTCCTCCATGGCAACACCGGCAAACGCACGGCGCACTGGAAACCCTTCGCCTTTGAGTTCTTCGGGCCCAGTGGTGACTGACCGCACAGGGCGGGGTGAACCAACAGCATGCTCAAGGTGCGGAAGGGCCGTGGGCTCTGCACTAATAGCCGGCATGAGGGACTCTGTTCTGAGGGTGGACGCAGGAGGTTTTTATTACGACTCCAATTGCGAACCGTACCTCAAAAATATTTAAAGAACTCGCGGAGTTGACCCGTTCTCCCGGGCAGAAGCGCAAAGAGCCGACCCTTGGGTCGGCTCTGGATCTGCCGACTATCGCGGCTCGTCGCCCATCACCTTGCTGAGATTGCAGTAGACAGCGAGCAGCACCGCCACAAAAGCGCCGAACAGCAGCAACGTGGTCACGTTGATGAACAGCAAACTCACTCCGGCCACGAGCGAGCCCAGCGGAACGGTGCCGTTGAACGTCATCATCCAAAGCCCCGAGATCCGTCCTCGGATTTGGTCATCCAGATGGCCCTGCAACGTCATCGACATCGATGTGACCATCGAGAAGTAGGCAAATCCGAGCGCAAAGCCTGCCGGGAACGCGAATTGAACCTGCCGGGTGAGCGCGTAGCAGGCGAGGAGCGCCGCAAAGACAAGAAACGATCCCCGAATGAGCCTCGCCAAGGATCGACCTGCGAGAAACCTTCCTATCGAGACTGATGCCACCAAGGCGCCGAGACCATAAACCGAGTAAAGAAGCGCATAGGTGCTACTCGGGACAGCAACGCCGAAGTTGTCGGTCGCGATAACAGGTAACAACCCGACGAATGTCAACGAGAAGAAAGAAAACATTATCATCGTGGTGAGAATGCGTCGGATCAATGGATCGGCCGCCGCGATTTGGAACCCCGAGAAGAGTTGCTTCAACCCCGAACTGGACCATGGTTCCGAGATGTGTCCGGGGTACTTCGCAATCACAAGACTGAAAATTGCGAACAAGTACGTTGCCGCATTGACGGCGAACAGCGTTCCGAAGTCGAACACTGAAAGCAGCACTGCGCCGCTCATTGCTCCGATGACCCGCGAGAGGTTGTATTGGGTGGCCTGCAACGCGACTGCACCATGTAAATCCTCGCGTGGAACCAGCGTAGGCAGCAGGGACGCGACCGCCGGAGCGCTCAGCGCGTTGCCAATGCCAACCAACAGCGCGCAGACGAGGATCGCCCACCGGTTCGGATGCGAACCAGACGCGACGAATGCAAGGGCAACAGAGAAAACGAGTTGCTCCACTTGCAGGGACACGAGCAATTTCCGGCGATCCACGACGTCGGCCAATAACCCACCCACGGGAGACAAAAACAGTTGCGGCCCCATACAAGCGAAGAAGGTCAGCGCAACAAACCACGGGTCACCGGTGAGCCAGAGGACGAACGCGCCCAGCACCACGTTTTGCATCCAGGTACCAATGCTTGAGGCGAAGGTCCCTAGCCACACGATCCGAAAATCCGGGTTCCGCAGCGCCGCCGTGGCAGTACTTCGTTGCACTGTCTTACATCCATTGATGGAAGCACAGACCGCGTTCTCCTCGGACCATGTAATTTTCTTTACATTTGCCACTTGTGGAGGCTAGCGCCGCCTAGGACCAGTTAGGTGGGCAACCAGAGAATCCCTGCGAACTGAGGGCCTCGTGCTCTAGGTTGAGGGGAGCTAATCAATCTTGATGGCACCTAACAGAACCGAGCTCCACTATGGAATGGGTCGTTAAATTCACAGGAGTCACCGACGTTGCCGCATTTGCGAGCAGCTACGAACACGTGAAGGTCGCTCACGAAGAAGCGTGTCCCGGAGTGCACCCGTGCCGCCCCGAGGGAATCGCCACCCGGTTCATGCAAAACAGCCAGGACCCGACCACGGTTCTCTGCTTGATTACCTACAAAGACGAAGCCCAGCGAGAGGCCGTTACTGCGTGCGCACCGCGGGAGAGCCTCCATTTCGGCCCCGGCGGACTCAGCGAGCACTACGCCACGAGAGAACCGATCGGCTACTTCACCGATTTTTGGTCAGGCGACGGCCACTTCTAACCGAATTGCGTCGGCCCGCGTCGCCCAACCACCTCGGTCACGCCGATATTGGGTTCACATTGCGTCAATACACGCACCTCATGCCCGAGCATCAGGGCCTTCCGGCCGACGGTGTCATGTCTGCCCTGTTCGATCCTCCCGCCTCGTGTGACCAAACCTGTGACCAGAAACGTTAGAGGGGATGCAGAAGGCCCCCTCCGGAAAGGGGGCCTGACCTGC
>Ga0209084_1000820_pt1 | contig 28259 bp, 28 predicted proteins | sample C_130820_MF_Meta_FD_187309 | JGI IMG/M metagenome (GOLD analysis project Ga0209084, IMG submission 187309) | Freshwater microbial communities from Lake Croche, Canada to study carbon cycling - C_130820_MF_MetaG (SPAdes) (version 2) | ecosystem: Environmental > Aquatic > Freshwater > Lake...
CTGTGATACACTCATTAAGATGAGCGTCCATGTGCCGGGCAATTGAACGACCAGTAAGTGTCGTTGACTGTCCAATACGTTTGTCAAAGAACCTACAGCCCGGGTTAAGAATAGCCCCGTACAAACTGTTGAGATTAATCTTTTTAACCAGTTGTCGTTTGTCCCAGAAAGCAATTTCTTTGGCATCTTTTGCGTCCTTCTTTCGAGCCTGCAAGTCCTTGCGCTCACTATACCAACGTTCTAGCAAGCCGGGAATGATACCTTTCTTCTCAAATGTAAGAATAGTGCCGTTAGCAGTGAGTATCCAAGGTTGGTTTGAATCAAATATAATGTTCCAGATCTCTGCGGCTGAGTGTACACTCTCTTCGCCGTTCTCCCAGTCAATGGTAATCTCTGTGCCACGTTCTCGATTCATCACGGCTGTGTATTCTAAACTGGCAAAGATACCTTCCCATGCAGCCGCAAAACTCTGACCTTTGGCCATGTTGGCTTTGATCAAGTGATCTGTCATGGTCTGGCGTAGTTGTCCTACCACAGTCTCCGGACCCATATTCATTGCGCGAATAGCACTTGGATACAGACTGTTAATGTCAACTGAACCAATCCACTCATGCACACCTTTCTTGGGATAAGCAACATAGGCACCCGCGGCCTGTGTATCCTCGTCTGTAAGGCGTTGCTTGCGATTGGGCACAACCATGCCACGTTCGTGGGCCTCATTGATAATAGCCTGTTCAGTTACTGCTACCGCACCCATAGTGGTCTGGAGCAACACAGTATTAGCGTGTGCCAGTTCGTTGGCCAGGTCCAAGAAGCGTAGTTTTTTATCTAACTTGCCAATCAACAATGTGTCTTGGCGGTTGTATTCAATAAATGTTTTGAAGTGTTGGTTATACAAACTATCCAGGGTGCCTTCGAACTGTGTCTTGCGTTCACCCAGTTCGTATTCACAAATAGCATCCAGGCTATAACTGTGGCGTTCTTCATAGGTGTACTTGCGATACAGTTGCATATAGTCCATATGCACACGACCAATCAAGTCATAGGTTTCGTTTTCGGCACCAAAGCGTTCAAACATACGCTTCTTGGGCAGTTGCCCCCACAAACAAAACTTGCGTGTGTCATCTTTTGATAGCACTCTAGTACATCTGTTTACAGTATAAGGAATGTCATAGCCTTCACTATTCCAACCTGATACTACGTCTGCGTCGTCAATCAAGTCTAGGAAGGTCTTGATCATGTCTGCTTCGTCAGCAAACAAGATTGTGTTTTCAAAGTCTTTGACCAGTTCTTGTGCTGTTTCCCAACTTAGATGTTTGGGTGGCACAGCAAGTGTTACCAGTTGATCTAGCCAGTCCAGATAGACCGAGATTGCAGTAATGGGATTAAAAGGGTCTGATACAGGTGAGAAGCCGCGATCTTGATCAAACGCCACCTCAATGTCAAAAAACGCTGTGTGAAGTTCAGGCGCATCTTGGTCCTTGTAGTTTTCTTCAAGGCATCTAAAGATTGGGTTGATGTCGCTTTCGTAAAGCGGCCGATGGCTGTGAACGCGGACTTCCTTGCGGAACTCTTTGTTATTGCGTGTAGAAAATCTTGATACGGGTGTGCCATAGATGCTTTGGAATTTACCTCGGGGATCATCATAATAGAATATGTAGTTGGCGGGATACTCTCTATATACTCGTTCGCCATTGCGGCGTTCTACTGTGTGAATGCGATCGTGCTCACGATCAAATAATGCGTCAATGTAACTCAATTTTTCTCCATTTGTGGCTGGTAGGCCATACTACATGCTCGTAACGTGAGCGACTCATACTATATTTATAGTCCTGCAAACCATGTGCCTGATAATTTTTTTACTTTGGCAATTTCTGCTTGTGCCATTTCATATTCAGCATGTGCAGGATTAACAACATCGTGAAACTGAAATTCTTTTTGGGACCAAGTTCCCCAGTTTGTTACTCTTGAATATTCTACCATGTCTACATCAAACTGTTGACACATTTGATAAAATGATTCAATTTCAGGATAATTTTGTTGTTGTACAATCATTCTAGTGTGTAATGCTATGCCTTGGCTATGTTTTTTATTTTGTAAAAAATTCATAGACTCTAATAAATTTTCCCACTTGCCACCACGACGAAGTCTTTCATATGTGCTGGCTTGGGAAGCATCAATGCTCACTGTTACTTTTTTTACTGATGATTGCATCAATCCCAGTCGATGCCAATTCTGTTCGCATAGTAATCCGTTGGTACCAATATCTAGTTCTAGGTTAGGAAAGTTAGATGGATCGATTGAATTAATAAAATTCAACAACAGAGGACTAGCAAATACTTCACCTGTGCCACTTAGTTCTAATTTTATTTTTTGATCAGTGGGTTCAGAAAACAAATTTTTTGAAATAAGTTTTCCTATATGTTGTTGTTCTTGTAGTTTATCTGCTGATGTTTTTTTGATAGAGGTACGACAACTAGGACAACTTAGATTACAGGTTTCATCACCTTGAAAACTAATATGATGTGGCATTTCAAATTTTGATACATCATCAAACAATGCTGTGATATTAGGCGGAACAGTATCAATGCTGTTTAGAGCATTATTAGTAATAACCCCACATAGTTTTTCATTGCAATAAACATAAGACCCATCGATAATGCTTTGTCTAATTTTTTGCGCCAAGTCCGAGGACAACATTTCTTTAAGAGTTGTCCTGGTTAGGTTTCCGATAGTGCTGGGCATCCAGGCGCCACACCCGCACATTCTCACGTCACCATTGAGTGTGACCTCAATCATGACAAAGGGTGATAGACAATATTGTCCTTGGAATTGTTTTGCCGGGAAGACTCTAATCACAAATTATAAGGTTTTACCAACGGTCTCGAGAATATTCTCAAGTGTTTCGTGATCTTGTTTTTCCTTGCCAAATTCAGCCTTGTGTGCCAATTTGATAGCCTTCTTCAAAATAGCAGGCTTGACTTCCAGTTCTTCTGCTACGGCTTTGATAGTGTCATTGAGTCCGCCCTGAAGTGTGTCGATTTCGTGCATGACCTGCATGCCTTCATTGATAATTTGGGTAAGTTTGATCTTTTGATCGCCGTTGAATGTTTTTGCTGTCATAGAAATCTCCTAAAATACTATTATAACAGTTATTTAGGAGATGTCAACTTGTATGTGCTCGTTTTGGGCCGCCAGGTAGCGAATCCATTGGCCCGGGCAGAAGCCGCCCACTCGGTCCTAAGGGCTGAGTTTAGTGGGCCACTTTCTGGCTGTGTTCTCTACGACGTTGAGCACCAACTTGCGTTATGTGCTCAAGTATTTGGTTACGCAAAGCAAATGCTGATTCATTCACAGCACCGTAGCGGGCAAATGTTTGATCAACAAACTGTTTGATCTTTTGCACATCTTCTTTGGTCTCGACCATTTGCAACATTTCTGCTACTGGCTGTTTCAATGCGATAGCAATACGGTTCTCTGCTAAACTTGCTGGTTGTTTGGCATTGATAGCATTGATATAATCTTGTGTTTTCTTGTCAAGGCCACCTTTTGATACCGTTGTAATTGGTGCCGCAGGAGTAGTTGGTTTAGGCAAACCAACACCAGTCTTGATATTGGGTGCATAGTTCACACTCTTGTATCCACCACCTTGTTGAGCAAAATTAGGTTTAGCAGGCGTTGTACTAGTTTGTGCGGCACGTGCGGCTTGTCGACGAGCAACTTCTCTACGGCCAACATAGCCAGGACCATTTGGATCTTCACCGGGGAACTGACCTGCGGCGGTGGTAGTTGTAGTTATGGCCGGGGTAGTTGTTGCAGTTGGTTGACTTAACAATGGCTCGCCACCAGTTTGAGCGATAATATCTTTGGCAACTTGTGATGTTGCATTGGCCATATTAGGCAATCCACGTTTAACTAGTTCAGCATTGCCGCGGGCACGTAATGATTCAGAATCACGTACTTTACCATTTGCATCTTTTCCGTACCATGGCATTTGTCTTGTGGCAGTAGAAGTAGCGGTTGGTTCATCTGATTGACCTGCTGGTTGTACTGTAGTAGGCGCTGTGTATGGAATACCCATCTTGCCAAACACACTGGTCACAACCTGTTGCGGCACACCTTGACCAACCAACCAGGCGGCCAATTGATCTGAATCACTGGGTTTGCCAGCTTGATGCCAGTTCATCTTGAGTTTTTCTTTTGTGACATTGGTAGTAAATTGGTGTCCAAAGTTGCTGAGTGCTCCACCTACTGCTTTGGCTTTGTTATCTAGCCAATTGAGTCCACGACCAATCATACCAGGCTGTGATTGCACTCCTGCGCCGCCTGGCAAGTCTGGACGATATTGATCTGGCAGTTCAGGACGACCAGGTTGTGTTGCTTCAAGAATTGCTCGGCGATAACGGTCGATGTTTTCAAATACTGTGTAAGTGCCTAAGGTAGTCAAGTTAACACTCTTGCTCTTACGACCAACGCTTTCGCTCAAGGCCCAGTTCAGCACTGTAGCCTTTTGATCGATTAGTTTGTCAGCATGTAAAATTCTTGCACGATACTTGATGGATTCTCTTACTGCATTTCTAGCAGCCATACCTTGTGTGATTGCGCTGTTGGGCACTTGACCACGAGCAATATCAGCCATGGTGTTGGCATTGGTACCAACTGCCCCAGCATAGACATCTGCACCGGGTGTTGCTGGTGGCAATGTGATTTGTTGTCCAGGGAATATGACATCAGGATTAAGTCCTTGTCCGCCTATGGCACCGCTTGCGGCGGCCAGTTGTGGATTAAGTCCAACCAGTTCTTGTACTGTGGTATTGTTGGCCTGGGCAATTTGACTCAAGGTATCACCCGATTGCACAGTATATGTAGCAAGTTCAGGTGGTGGTGCTACCAATGGACTTACTATATCGGAACCGTCCGGCATGTCAACGTATTCGCCTGTGTGGTCGCCCATTTGATTCACATTGGTAAATGCATTTGTATCAGCAGGTCCTGTTTGTGTGGCTCCACCGTGTATGGCTTGACCAGCGGCCGCCAATGCGGCCGCTCCGGCACCTTTACCAATAACACTGGATAACTTGTCGCCTTTGATGGCTGAGTCCAATGCGTATGTTAATCCAGCAATAGCAGGCAAACCAGCACCGCCTGTGGCAAGACCAGCGATAGCTACCAATGCAGCCTTGGCAAAGCCTGCTGTCTTGGGATATTGTTTCACAAGATTGCGATACTTCTTGATCGCATCCATCACAGCACCTTTTTGTCCACCAGCCAAGTCGCCTAAAGCATCAGTGGCCTGATCGTACGCCGTGTCAACTGCGGCCACAGGAACTGAATTTTGTATGCTGTTGAGAACGCCTTTAACAGCACCGGCTACATCTTTGGCAAAGTCCACAGTGGCATCTTTACCACGGCCTGCAAAAGTGCGGTTGGCGCCTGTGGCCTTGTCAGTCATGCCTGCTTCGGCGTCGGAGAAGATTTGTAAGATTTCTGGTTCAGTTAATTTTTGTTCCGCGATATAACGACCCACACGCTTGAATCTGCGATAGACAGGATCTTCCATGAGCAGGGCTTCGTTTAGTCGGCGTTGTTTGTTGCGTTTGCTTTCAGACATGCCTTTTCTAGTATAAGTTGGAAGGGTTGCAACATATGCTTGCATCTTATCTCTGGCCGCTTTGCGCTGATCTATGCCTGTTTGTAAAGCCTTATACTTGCCTGTCCCAACAGGCTTGACACCGCCTGTGCTATTGTTGTTGCCATCAGTACCTTGGTCTACTTTGACCCAAGACAGTGTTTTACCATCGGGCAACGTGGCACGACATGGTCCGTCAATCATTTTTGCACAAACAATTTTAGCGTCTGGAAATTTAGTTTGAACTAACTGTAGCCATCGTTGTTGAGTAAGACCTTTGTCATTGACTGCACGATCAATACCAGTTTCACCTAACTTTTTTGGTTCAATATCAGTTACATCATCATCATTTTTATAACCCAGTGCTGGGGGTTTTTTATATGGTAATTGTTGGCTGGTGTGCCATTGTTGTGGTTTTAATGGTTTTCCGGTTTCACTATCAAAATTTGCATTACCAATAGAGGGTTTATTAGACGTCATTGGTGCTGGTTTAACACTGATCTCAGGTTCTGGTTCAAAGTCATCTTCGGGTTCTGCAGTGGGTCGCTGTGGGCGACCGGGTCTTTGTGGGCGTGTAGGACGTTCGGGTTGATTTGCTTTTAGCATAGTCAACTCGTGTTGTTGTTGTATTGATAACTTACGTATGTCGTGTGAGTTTTCTGCATTTAATGTCTGTAAACTATTTGTATGTTTGTTATTGATTACATTAAGTTCATGTTGGTAAGCCTTGCGGATCTTTTCCATTTCCATCTCACGTTCGGCTTTTTCTGTATAACGTTGATGTGCCGCGGCTTCATCTTCTAAACGTTCTTGTCGCAACTGCTGACGTTTTAATTCTGCAATCTCATCTGCTTGACGTTTTAATTCTGCGCGAGCCGCTGGGCCAATGGTCAATTCATATTCTCTGTCTTGATCCTGTGTTGCTAGATAATGTTTATATTGAGCCACAGTCATGCCCTTGCGCCTAGCATCTCTGCGAAGAAGCAAGGAATCAAAGTCTGGATCTATTCCGGCCCTTGGGCTGTCACGATAATCTTCCGCCACACCTTGATCTTTAGCGGCCGCTTCACGCTTCTTGCGGAAGATTTCACGGAAGTAATCATCATCCTCTTCCGGACTGAAAGGATAGGGATTGTGTTCATCGCTAGCGGGTGCTTTGCGCGGAGTATCACCAGGACGGTCATAGTCCTTGCCTGGCAAGTCATATGGGCCACCTTCTTTGAGAGGCTTGGGTGTGAATAATTGGTCTACTATCATATTATCGTTCTTCTATATAATCTTGGGATAGATCCTGTTTCTGTCTACGCTTTTGAAACAGTTTTACTGCCATGTCAGCATGGTCAATGCGGGGAAAACGTGTGGGTAACTTGCGCTCACCGTGGCGGACTTCGTAACCGTTGTCATCATCGCCCCAGCACTCAAGGCACGTGCCATCTTTTAAGGTGTATGTTCTTGCTGGTGATTCACTCACCGCCGACATCGGCGCTGCCGGTGCTGCCACTGAGGCTGCTATGTGATCTTCAACACCGTGTGCTACTTCTGTGTCAGCAGGATCACCAATGGGTGCTACATCAGCGTCCCAGGTGGCTTCTTCCATACCTATTAGTCCTAATACCGTTCCTGTTCCTAAAGCGGTAACTGGGTTTGCTTTGATATCATGTTCTATATCACCTGTCATATCGGGTTCATAGTCGTCTTCGTCTACTTCTTGATCATCGCCAATTTCAAGATCGTGTTTGGCTTTACGAACCAAATGACTGTCGAGGTGATTTTGTTTTTCCAACTTCTCAAGATAATCAGCAAAGTTTTGTTTGACCTTGCTAACCATGTCTTCTTCAACTTCTTGCATGGCTTCTTCAAGACTGGGCTTCTTGGGCTCAACAGAGTCACCAACCAGTCGACCGTCCATGGGGTGATTTTGATAAGGTTTCTTGGTCAGTGTAGGACTAATATCAGTTGGCTTGAACAAGGCCGGCAATTGTCCGGCTGCTTTTTGTTGTTGGTTCAAGCCGTGCTTGACTGCAACTGGGGTTGTCTTGCCCTCAATCAAGGCCAGGCGCTCAATTATCTTATAAATCGGATCCGTCATGCTCTTTCGTCTTTCAAGAAACTTCTCAGCATCCAGCCGTGCTTTTGTTGAGCATCAATGCGTTCTGCTATAAAATTTGCAATGCCTTGCTGATTCTCTTGTTCAGCAGTGGCAAATGTTTCGTTGAGTAGATCAAGCAGTTGGTTGTTGTTGGCCAACAGTTCTTCGATCATGAGACGGGCACGTGGAATCTTTGTTTGTCCTTTGATAGTTGAAAGTTCAGAGAAACGTTCAAAGCTGCCAGGGGAGTAATCTCCCAGTGCTCGAATGTATTCTGCTGTTTTGTCTATACTACCGTCATAGACTTCTTCGTATAAGTTACCAAAAAACTCGTGCAGTTGTGCAAAGTCAGGGCCTTCCACATTCCAGTGAAACAGCTGAGCCTTGATACTGAAGGCATATTCAGTTGCTAATAGAATTTTTAAACTGTCCGCGAGCATTCTTATTCCTTTTGTATTCCTTGGGCGTGTTTGGGGTGGGATCCGAACTCGTTACATATTTACCTGACAGCATTGATCCGCCATTTCTTGATACCATGCCTAATGGCATTGCCACAGGGGCCACGCCACCTGCACAGCTGGTGCCTGCAGACGCGGTTTCCATTATTTCATGCATTCTCATAGTTGGATTCCTGAATTGTTATGTTGCCTTTTTGATCCACACTAGCAGGACCGTGCTTGATTCTATAGTTGTTGATTTTCATTTTAGCAGTTTCAGTGTCAACCAACTCATAGTGTATGCGATATTGTCCGGGCTTGGCTAGTATTTGTAACTGTTCTTCTAGATAATGCTCGGTCCATATCCAGGTACGTTCTGTAAACAATTCGTCGTTGACATAACATCTATAGCGTGGCGGCTCTCCCGACCAGCTACAATACACATCAGTTAGTGCTAATACAAATTCTGTTCGCATATAATATTTAGCAAAAACTACGCCTATAAATATCTAACGATGCTTAAACTTGATCAAATACGCACAGCACACGTGGAATTGACCACACGGTGCAATGCACGATGCCCTATGTGTATGCGAAACTATCGCGGCAGTGATTACAATAGTGGGTATCCTGACGTTGAACTTTCATTGGCCCAATTCCGTCATATTTTTACTCCTGAATTTTTAAAACAGTTAACAGGGGTTCATCTAGATACAGATCGTCCCGGGACAGGAGTTAACTTCAATGGTAACCTGGGAGATTTTGCTCTATCAAAAGACGGTGCAGAAATTGTTGAATATGTTGTAGCAAACAGAGTCACAGTAAACATCAACACCAATGGCAGTTTGCGTAGTCCTGCATGGTGGGCACGATTGGCCCTACCGGGGGTACAGATTGGATTTGCCATAGACGGGCTTGCTGACACACACGGATTATATCGTCAGGATACAGACTGGAATCGTGTGATAGAAAATGCACAGGCATATATCAATGCAGGTGGGCGTGCCATCTGGCGTTTTGTTCCGTTTGAGCACAATCGTCATCAAGAAGCAGAGTGCAGAGCCATGGCAGAAAAGATGGGCTTTTGGCGTTTTGAAAATATCTATGATGGCAGAGACACTGGTCCTGTTTTTACCAGAGCAGGCGAATACAGCCACTACTTGGGCAAAAATGAATATGCTGACGGAGTGCCACCAGTCAAGTACCTGCTCGAAGGACACGTGACCTGGTTTGCAGTCAGCAAAGATTCAATTCCACAAGACAAACCCAATATTGAATACAATTGCAAACACTTGAAGAATCGAGAAATTTACATTGCTGCCGATGGATCAGTATATCCTTGTTGCTTTACAGGATTTTATCCCAAGCAAATGCATCACGCAGGCAATACACAACTGAAAGATCTAGTGCAAGAGAACAATGCCCTGGAGTATGATCTGGCACATTGCCTGGCCTGGTTTGATCGTGTGGATGAAACTTGGGCACGACCCAGCATTGCTGAAGGCCGACTTTATACCTGTGTTACCAGTTGCGGATCAAGCGGTCACTGATTCAACACGCCATGACTTTTTGGTATTGGTAAAGTATACTGGACGATATTCTATAGATTCTGGGCAAAACTTGCATTGTGGAATAACATTGTCAATGGTGTTGAAAAATTCTTGACCACGCGAATCAAACTCGTCCATACTCAGTCCACGATATCCATTTAGGATTTCTCGGTCTTCATTACTAATATCAAATTGATGTTGTTGATCAAATTCAGGCATCAAGGCCACTGGACCGCATTTGTAAATTTTTCCATTTATCCAGTGATAATTTTTCCATTTTCTAAATGAACAGATTTCGTGAGCACGATCGGGATCGCTATTGTAAAGTCCAAATCGACCATTAGGCTGCTCAAGTATGTTTGTGTTGCCAAACATGTCATTGTTCCATACATGTACTTCAACACCGTTAGTGTCTCTGAATTGATATACACTACCCATTGAGTTGTTTGGGTCTTCACTGTAGGTTATATCGCCTTGTAGAAATTTACGGATCCTGACAAATATTTCTTCACGATCCTCAGGTCGATGTATACTAACACCAATCCAACTACCAGCGACCTCTTGTAGTGCTTCATACAACCCTGGCACACGATCGATTCTAGTGCCGTTACTTTGTATTTGCGCGGAGTAACTGTTGGGCCATAAACGTTGTAAGCCTCTGATCCACTTCACAATGTCAGGGTTCAGCAGTGGCTCTCCGCCTAGAATAACTGGCTTCTGCACATGCACACGATGACTCAGTCGTTCTAGATCTTCGGCGTAGTCATCCCACTTGGCCCAGCCTCGAAAGTGAAAGTTGTTGTATCTGTTGCAGTTTGAACAGGTGAGATTACATACATTGGTAATGTAGAACTCAAGTTTGTCTAAGTGAATTTTTTCAGTCATTGTACTTAATTAGTAACAAACCACACACAAGGTGTTATTATGCGATTTGTACCACAGCCGTGATCACACTTTCTTTACCGTACTGGGCCATCAGCAGTTGGCGTGCCATTGAGGGATTCTTGGCAAATATGGCCACATCCATTGAATTGGTGTACAACTCATTTTTGACTTTGACTCGGGCTTGATACACATGGAATCCGGGTGCAACTGATTCCTGTAAGTTGTATTGTGAGCCTCGGTGGCTATTTTGGTATGGTATCATCTTATTCTATACAGTAAGTAAACGGTGGTGTCGGCCATGTCACTGCGATCCAATCTATAACCCCAGGCTTGAGCATAGCGTTGCACCAGTCGGTCGTAGAGGTTGCTTCGGCTCATGGGCTTTTGTCCAGGCTCAACATCTTTGTGTGCTGTGAACCGCAGGGTTTCAGGTTCTTGCATTTCTATGAATTGGCCAATTGCTGTTAGCACTGTGGCAAACACACGCTGTTGATCACCGGCTCCGGAAATGTCCAAACGGCTGCCACGCCAAAATTCAACCACCCAATCTTCATCGCCGTCAACACCAGGATCGGTATAGAAATTGATTGTTAGATTGGTGCCGTCAGGCAGTCGTGTATGAGCATTGTAAGTGTCGTTATCACTGTCGCTGTCCCATCTAAAAGCATAGGGCTGGTTGAATACTTCTGAGATTTTCATTTTTTACGTGCCTTTGCTCTACCAGCCTTCATGTTGGCCAACCAATGTGCCATGCGTTGCTTCTCACCTGTTGAATGTTTGGCAACATTTCTCAAAGTGCTAACACTTGCTTTGGTATTGACACCTGAGCGTTTGGCAAGTCCTTTGCGGCCAGGGTTTTTACCATCAGCAAAGTTTTCTGCCATACCCGGTGTATGTGTGGGTTGTGTCAATTGAGAGAACTCACGCCTGGCATGTTGTAGGGCATCAACTGCATGAGTTGATGACATTGCCTTCTTTCTTTTGTCAGTCTTTTTCCATATGACCGCGGCTTGACCATTGTCAATACTTTGTATTTGACCTATCTGCCATGGATTGTCTGGATGTCGTACCCAGTCGCCGCGATAGACGCCTTCCGCCACACCTTGCTTTAATGAGTGTTGTAGATATTGTTCACCTTCGCCGGTAACATACCAATAACCATCGTCATCTACAATATAACCGTTGCTACTCAAACTATCTAATACATTATCATACTCTGAAGTTCTTGATTCATCTTCTTGGAAATCTAATCCCAATTTGGCCGCGGTATAGATAGCATGTAAAACTAATAATTTACCTAATCCTTTGCCTTTGAATTCTGGATAAACCTCGGCCACACTACGACCTGTATCAGCATCATATTGGTATACTCCTACTGGGTTAACACCAACACTTAAAGTAGTTGCAAATTTGTTTTTACCTTTTTGTACCTTAAAACTAACTCTATTATCATCCAAGCCTTCCGCCACACCCGGCGCTTGTTTTGTCAGCGTATAAGTTGCGCCACCTGGCACATCTTTTCTTGTCAAATCGTAACCACTACCAGTGATATAACGCTGAATCATTCTATCATACAGTCGGGCTCTACTGCCTGTGGGGTCGTCTTCTTTCTCTGCGCTGAAATTCAACATTGCTGGTTTACGCTTGGCAATGAATTGTTGCATAGCAGTCAACACCGTGGCAAACACACGAGGAGCATCGCCTTCGCCGGTGATGTCCATGTTTTCGTCACGCTCAAACTCTACCATCCAGCTGTTGTCGCCTTGTGCCATGAACAACACAATCAGTTCACTGCCGTCATCCAAGTCGGCTGTGGCATGCCAGTCACCATTTTGTTTGCTCCATTCAACAGCATAAGGTTGATCAAAGGCTTCTGTTACGCCTTGTTTCTTAACCGGAACCCATGCTTTGATACTGTCTTTGTTCAATAACTCTGCGGCAGCCCAGGCTCTGTGATTGCCATCTATGATCCAACCTTCACGATCAACCACAATGGGTCTACTGTCCACAAAGTTTGCGCTGTATTCGCCGGCATGTTCGGGGTCTATTACCTGTACTCGGTTGTAGGGATCCGCTTCGGGCTCTTGTTCTTCATCGTCATACTCTTGGTCAGGAATGTGTAAACTGCGTAATAGCACAGTTTTCAATTGCCACTGTGGATAGCTCAATACTGCACGTTGTAATTCTCGAGTGAGCTTTTCATGGTGTGTGCCATGAATATAGTCCAACACTTGTTGAGCATCAGCACGGTTTTCAGTACCTTCTGTAAGGTCATCATGTACAAAACTATCGCTGAGTTGTTTGCAGATCTCCCACAACTGATCATTCTTGGTTGTTTCTTCTGTGAATGGATGATCACTATGTTGACTAGGATCCATATAGCCTGAATAGACTTTTTCGATACCCGCTTGCATCAGCAGGTCTTGGCAACTGGGACCATCACGTTCGGCCATGGGTCTGTTGCAAGGACTCAGTGTTGTGACAATAATGGCGCCAGGCAGGATCTTGCCATATCGCTTGTGATAAGCATCTATAGCCACACGTTCAGCATGACGTCGTGTGCCATTGGCACCAGGCGAGTTTATGCCAAACACTTTGCGATTTTTCATGTCAATGATACAGGCCGCTACCTTACCATATTTTTTGGGATTGGCGCGATTTTTTTCGTGTACCATTTCAATACAACGTGCCAGCACCTGATCCAGTCGATCTTGGTTGTGTATTTCTTGGGATTCAAACAAGTCTGTTAGGATCATATCATCACCGGTAACACTTGAAGGTTGCCACGATAGTTGTTTTCTATGGCCCATAATGAAGCAATTCTATTGGCATCGGCTTGACTATTGCCCACACCACGGAAACGATATACTTCACGGCCCTGAACATCAACCACCCGCCACTGTCCCGAAAACTGATTGCCTGCTGGTGCCGAACTGGCGCGACCTGTTGCACCATACACATTGTCCGAAGCCTGTGGGAAGTTCTGTGCCACATCGGGTGCCACATCAACTATGCCACCCTGCTGTTGATCTGCTGTGGGGTTGGTGCCAAACAAGTCTCTGAATGAGTAATCCGTGTTGCGGCCATCAGTTCTGTCACTGCGCTGATCTACGATACCAGACGCATTGGTCGCGGCTGGATTGAATATCACCTGCAGGCTCAGTTGACTGGCATCAACACCATGTCTGCGGGCTGTGTCGGCTCGCACTGCCAGGGCCTGATCCTGACTGGCACCACGTACGGTGTTGAGTGTCTCGTCAGTCGCACGATCCACTATGCGCCAGTCACGTGCGATTTCAGAAGGTCGCTGAGCAACAGATTCGGGTCTGATCTCTTGGAATCCGTAGTCTTCGGTGGTTTGGGGCAGGCCTGCGGCTGTCAGCCAAAGACCATAGATTCTATTGGCTTGGGTTCTATCGGCTGCACGGAATCTAAACACCGGGTCAAGAGTTTGGCGATCCACAACTGCATAGTTGGCGTCCTCTGATTGACTGGGCATACCCAAGCGGTTTTCCATGTCGGTTTGTGTGCCTATGTTGGCCCCACTAAGTGTGCCTCTAGTTCTCACGCCATAATTGTCATGTTGTCCAGCGGCAATACTTCCCATGGCCATGCGTTGTGCTTGAGCACGATCAGTTATGGGTCGGCCGTCCACACTGAGGTTAGCAGCCGAGTTACCAGTCGCTCTGTTGTAGATTTCCCAAGGTCCAGGACCTGTGGGTCGCAGACTGTTGGACAGGGTACCTTGATCAGCATCACCCACGGGTCTGGCACCAAACACCAATCTAGCATCTACTGTGCCTATGCCGTGGGGACCAAAATTGATATAATCATCTAATCTTGTGTTTACATCTGCTTGATTGCGAGCAGAGAATTCAGTGTCGGGAATGGCCTCACCAGTGCGTCTATCAAACAGTTCATAGGTTCCTGTGCCGGTCTGTGGTGCGCCAGGTTTGTCTGGTTGTTCATCGTAGGGCCGTAAAACTTCAGCATCCATTTGAGCCAGAGTGTTGACCAAGAGTGGTTCGCCCCATTCTTTTGCAGCCTTTTGTTTGGCTTCTTCTTCTGAGGTAGCAACCACTTCCACTGTGTAACTATATTGGCCAGCATTCTTGCCGTATTTGTAAACTTTCCACCACATCTTTTGGCCATCATGCTTGCCACGCTCGATGTTGCGTTGCAACTGTGCTTGCTTGACAAAACTACGCAGGGCTGCCTTGGGAATCTTGCCGGCCACATAGTCACTGAAGTATTTGATGGTGTCAACATCCTTGTTGTTCTCGCTCAACAACTTGTAGAGTTTGGTCAGGTACTCTTGACGATACATCTCGGGATCGAGAGCCGCACTCATGGCCACAGTGAATCTCAACAGGGTATTTTCAATTTGATCAAAGTTTTCGTCCAACCAGTCGCCACCAGGTGAGCGGAATTCAATGTGTCCGTCCTTGACATTGATACTTGTGTACTTGCTGGTCGCACCTGAGTGTATGGCCTTGGTGGCCAATTGATCCAGGTTGCCCTTCATCTTGTCCAACAACTTGGCCGCCTCTTCGGGTTGATCACGCACAATACGTTTCACAATGTCAAATGCACTCTTGGCATAGGTATTGCCGGAACGACCAAAGGCGTCCAACACATACTTGTCGCCCATTAATAATGCCAACTTAACAAAGTCTAGATTTTCTCTGCTGTAGTTGGGCACAGAGATGTTGATGTGCAGGCCGGTTGAGTCATTGGTATAGCAACCGTACTCCTTGGCCCACTTTTTAACCTTGTTCAAGTCGCTGAGTATTTCATCTATGGGCAAGGGTGGTGACACAAACTCCAGGCCTCGATCGTCGGGACTATCCGGCTCCAGGCTACCGTCGGGTTCCACAATATAGCGTTGGTTGGTGACACTGGGTCTTAACGTACTCCCCGAATGATAGTTGTCGCTGGCTCTAACATCACGCCCTATTGCGTTTTCAAACTCCTGTGCCACGTCGCTAATTTCGGCTTCGCCGCTTTGGGGGTCGCTCCAGTGTGGCCATGTCATGCTGTAAGCATTTTCAATATCACTCATACTACTTAGATCTGCGTCGTCCAACCAGTCGCTTTCGTCATATGATTCCTGGTTTTCTTCGCGGAACTCTTCGTAGGCTGATTGATATTGATCACTAACAGGATCAGCATGAATGTTGGCGGCATATTCTTCCAGGGCTTCGTTGCGGAGATCAGCCTCTAAATCATCTGGATTCCACTCTGATTCGTCCACATTGTTTTTGACCCATTCGGCGATGTATTCCTCACCACCTCGTGTCCAGTCGGTGGCTATTTTGTCATCTAACCATTCCAAGTAGTCCTCTCGCATCTTGTCACGCATCTCATCGCAACTGCGTCGACTGTTCCAGTCACCATCATAGAAAAAGTCATATGCATCCTGTATGCTACGACAACCCTCGTCCATGTCATAGTTGGCCTCTTGGTCCATATCACTGCTGCCGCCTTCCACATTGGGCACAATCATTTCAAATTCCATGCCGGCTATGGCACCGGTCTTGGCAGCCTCTTGGCGCAGGTTCTTTGAACCCATGTTGATTTCAAATAGGTCTTGAGATTCAAACAACGCAAACTCAGCCGCCAGACTCTCTTGCAGGTTAGCTGACTTCATGAGCAAGCCAGGCTTGCCTTGTGAGTCTGTTTTTAAATTTAGTTTGTTGGCTTGTCTGCCAACTTCGCCAGGCTTGATGTCCATAGTCAAGGCCATTGAGTAGCGTGGATCACGTGCTTCCTTTTTGTTCTTGGGAATGTAGCCTGATGCTGATTCTTGAACCGGCGCCATCTTGAAGTAGTCAGGATGCGCATCAGCAAAGTCTCTCATGATAATACCAGCCACAGCATGGGCTTCGTTCTCCCAGGCACTACCAGTCACACCTGCATTGTGGGGCAATGATTCTTGTTCGTGTTGAGCACAATGACACAGTTCATGTGCAGTGGTACGCAGGATATCCAGCAAGTGTCGGTTGCCTAGACTCACATGCAATTCATGCCGTTCAGGCACATACATGCCAAACGAGTGATTTTGTTTTGACCAATCTTCGTTGTGATGGATATGGATTTCGGGCATGCGTTGAATGCCCAGTCGATCGGCTGTGTGTTTAATAAACTCATCCACAATTGACTCAGGATCAGTTTCGGTCAAGAACATGGCAGTGGTAGGATTCACACCATCGGGCGATTCGTCCATGGGCTCTTCCAAGAACATCTTGGTAGTGGGATCAACTCCATCAGGGCTTTCACTCACACCTGCGGGCCATGGTCTAGGCTTGGTGCGTATCAGTTCCTTGGCAATCTCTTGTTGGCGGGCCTTTTGTTTTTCGGCCTGAATGTATTCGTCACGGCTGCGATACACTTTTTCTTTGTCAGGATCAGTCAGGGGTTTTAATTCAGATTGAAATGCGGCTCGCATGTCGGCCAGGCTGGCTTCTTCCACTTGCTCGTCATCCACATTCTTGAACCCATATCGCACACGCTGTTGAGGTCGAGCCAATTCAGCAAGACTCAGTTCATGATCTCTGACAGCTTGTTTAGCGTCCCAGAGACGCTGGATGTATCCGTTGTTGCGGAGCAGTTTGAAAGCAAGATTGTCTGAACCAAACTCGCCTTGTTGTTCCAGGCCAGTTTGACGCATGGTCTTGATCTTCTTTATCAGGCCGTCCATACGACCTGCGTCTTGACTCTTGATTACTTCATCAATACGTGCAGCCAAGTCTTCAAACTTGCTACGTGTGCTGACGTCATCTATTTCGGCCTTGGTGCGTCGGGGCACACTCAACCACTTGTCATTCAACAGGCTATAGATACCTTGACTGTGATGTGGCTGGGCTGAATCTTGTGCATACAGTTCAACATCGGCATCTCTTATGCGAATGTCATGCTCATCGTTGTACTGGTACTTTTTGGCATTGAACAGTTCACGATAAACTTCATCGTGCGTGACGTTGGGAATGTCTATCACTAGATGTAGATCAATATCTGATCCAGGTGTATAATTGAATGCGGCATTTGATCCGGATATGGTAATGTCTTTAACATCCAAATCGGGAACGCCTAAAAACTCCTGAAAGTCTTGGGCAACTTGCATGAGTTTGGCTTTTACTTCAGGGCGGAGATGTTCGCCGCTATCCCACAACCGTGGATTTAAACGATCGTGGAATTTTACAGTATCAGCAAGATTATAAGAGTCCAGTTCTAATATATTCATTGAACTCTTATTTACCGTTACTTGCTATTGGCTACTTTCTTGGGTTTCTTCTTGCTAGATGCCACAACTTCCGCTACAGGCTCGGCTTTTAACACTTGTTCAGGTAGATTGTGCCCGCCTTGTGATAACAATGCTACTGCGCCTGTGTCTGTAGCAACCACACTTTGTGGTTCAAATACTGCTTTCAAATCGCGGTAAACTTGTTCTTGTGCGTTGCCATCAAATGTGTATGTGCCTGTGTGACGCAATAGCACACGTTTATCCACCCAAACTTGACCACCTAGGTCACGCCAGTTTTCGCAGAATGTCCAGTCTTCTGAGTAGTAGCGACCTTCGCGAACTGCGGTGTCAAAGTAGGTTTTCATGTAAGGATCAAGTTCACGTGGCAAGCCAATGTCATTGGCAAATGCACGTACAGCAGGATGACTATCTAATTTTTCAAACACATCGCGCTTCATTAACAAGAAGCCTGTGCCGGTCTTTGATACTTCTACCAAGGATGAGTTGGGATCTTCAACCACACCCGGCAAGCCGTTTACACACCATTTTACTGGCAATGATTTCATTGGGTACAAGCCGCCGATGACATCTTTTTGTGCGTCTAACATTACCAACAGGTGCCATGGCTCCCAGCCAATGTCGGCGTCAATAAACATCAAGTGTGTGGATTCCTTGGTGTTCAAGAACTTGGCAGTGAGTGTGTTTCTAGCACGACTGATCAAACTTTCATTGGTCATGGTTTCCACAGTCCAATCCAAGCCCAGTTGACGAGCAGTATTTGACCATTTGATATAGCTCATGAATGTGGATTCAGTAAGCTGACCACCATAACAAGGCATACAAATATGTACTCGAGTGGTTCTCAAGTAGTCAATGTTGACTTGAATATTTTGCTGATTTGTTGCCGCAGGGTTAGTTGGGGCGGTTGTTGTTGGTTGGGCATCTGCCATTGGGTACTCCGTAAATGTGTATTATTTACAAAGTATAACACCTACGGCAATTTTTTACGACCGCTTTTCTTCCGCATAGTCTTCTGCAACAGGCTGATTTTCTCGCTGTTGATAACTGGCGGTCATTCCGCCTACAAAGTTTTGTCCGTCCATCTCTGCTACTGGATCTGCTGATTGCCATTCAAAACTTGTGGCAGGCACACTAAATTTATCGCTGAGTTTTTCAAGCAATTGATCCAGTGCAGTAGCAGGAACATTTCGAGCAACCACTCGCCGACCACGACTGTTTTGAATCGGGCGATAAAACACATCGATATTTTTGGGATTGATAATTTTAGTCTCCTCTAGTTCACTGCCAATGGCTGTGTCCAACATCTTTACTACATTAGCAGCCAACCGGGGATTCTTTTGTGTGGCAGGGTAAAGACTCATGACCAAGGCTGTTTTACGTTTGTCATTTAATGTGGGCCAGGCAGTACGAATTTCTGTAGCACTTGTCATGCCAGGACCAAACTCCACAGTGGGCAAGTAGGCCATGTAAGCACGTTTACCAAATGGTTCTAATTTAGTAGCACCCAACAAGGGTTGTAGGTATGACGGTGAGCCATCTTTCTTTACACCACCGGCCAGTGGTGGCTTGTCAGCGTCTTTTTCAGATCGTACAAATATAAGATGATCAGTTTCAGGATTGAATTTTGAAGTTATTTCCTTGGCCTGAAATGGACTTTTAACTTGTACAAAGTGTCCAGCATCCACACCGGCTAGTTTAGCCAGTTTTTCTTTCACAGCAAATGGAAAGGGTCTTGAGCTTGTGTCGTTGGTGGCAGCAACAAATATTTCAGCATCGGGAAATGCTCTTCGGGCTGAGTTGTAAAGGGCCGCATGGCCTGCGTGGAACGGGTGAAAACCCCCGGGCATGATAACGATTGTACTCATAATGAGTATTTAGCGTTACATGTTCTCCAGGAGCCAGAGGTAAATGGGGCTGGTGACCTTTAATTTAAGTTGTCCATTACAACCAAATGCACCGTAAAACTTGTCCACAACTGGTGCTTGTGTACCGTTAAAATCATGATGATACTCAAACAGTTCTTGTGATATTGATTCAATATCAATACCGTCCAGTTGAATATTTTCGATTGTGATCAAGGCATCTTGTACGATATTTCCGTCACTATCGACCTTGGTATGCTCGGGCAATTTACCATAAAATTCAATCAACAGTTCGTGCTCGCCTTCTTCGTCACTAACTTCTTGGTTCACGTGGTATGTTTCAGTCACGTGCGGGTTGTCGTAAACAACTGTGTTGTCTACCAGTACTCTAATGCCTAGAGCGGCGTCAGCGTCGGTTGTGCTGATGTCAAATTCCAATGGTATTGTGTTCATAGTTTAATAAGTTATAGTTACTGTGTTAATGGTGCCGCCCGAGAAGCCCTCCACCCGCACACGCATCCAGGTAAAGTTGCCTGCCACAGTTTCGGGATGATAGTCTGTGAGTGCTACAGTTGAGCCGTCACCGTAGACAAAAGTTCTAAACCAGTTGGCACTATCTGCATCCGAATCCAAGGTGGCTTCAAGATACATGGTGCCTTCAAAGTCTGTGACATCAAACAGCACAGTTTGTACACCGCCTTGCCCGCGATAATAGTTCGAAGCCAATCTAGCATCACTTATCCAGTCTTGACTTGATCCGTCGTAGTTGCCAGAAGGCACACCATATTCAGTAGTATCAAGAATGGTATATGTTGTCATTATGCTCGTTCCACTTCCGCAACAACGCCAGCACCCATTAGTTCTTCAACCACTGATTGCAGTGCGTCGCAAAGATCATCGGTGGCAAGAAGAACCTGCTCATCAGTATCTTTTTCTTTGACCAATTTTGAGAGTTTGATCACAACTACTTCTTCGTGTATTTTTGCCATAGTGTATTATTTAGCACGGGCTATAATGGGCAGTGTCTTTCTAACAATGCCAGGCACAGCCATATTGATCAAGAAATCAGCATTGGGCTCGTTGTGATCTACAAAATGATTGGCAGCCATCCACATTCTTTTGCCCTGTACCAGTTTCTTAAATCCTGGTCCCATTCTAAACATTGCAGTCCTGGTGCTAAAATAACGGCGCAGTACCGTCAGCTCATCATTTGTGAGCCAGCGATCTCGAAAGTAGGTTCTAAACGCATGTTGAGGACGTTTCAGTGTTACCGCGTTTGGAGTTATGGTTACTTCGGCTTGATTTATATACAGCACCTGTCCCGTGGGTATGATCGCAATATCTTCAAAGTCTTCGGGGTTGTTGGTGTACAACCATATGCCATTGCCGCATACTACTTTTTTGTAAGGATTACTACGAGTCAGCAAATAATCACAGGCATCGTGCAAGATCTGTTGCTCAGTAGGAGTGATTGTTCGTACACCGCCACGTCGTGATATCCATTCGTTTCGGTAGCGAATAGTTTGATCAATCTTTTCGTGACGGAGTTCACGCAAGAAACTGGCTTCGGGCAGGAGAAACAGGATCACATACTGCCACTTGTGAAAGTATAGACTACTGCGGGCAACCACGACAGGCTTAGACATCTGGGAACCTAATGATACCATCATCTGCTACTACAGGCACAATTCGCGTGGCAACATCAAATGCGACTTTATCATCTACTATGTCTGCCGTAATGTCACAGTCAGCCAATCGATCAAACAAGATCCGCTTGCTCAACGGCACACGGATAAGTTCATCAATCTTGCGCGAGAGTGGTCTCGCACCCAACTTCGAATCGTAGCCTTTGTCAGCAAGCATGTCAACGACTGATTCGGATAAATTGATGTGTATATCTTTTGCAAGCAGACTTGTTTTGAGTTCGTCCACAAATTTGACCACAACTTTCTTGACCGCCAGTGTGTCCAGTTTAACAAATTTGCAGATTTGATCGATACGGTTTCGCAGTTCAGGTTTAAAGAACTCTTTGAGAGCCCGGTCGTCCTCGCCAGTTTTCTCAAAGTCTCCAAAGCCAATGTTGTTTGCTTCACTGTCTCTTGCTCCTAGGTTTGATGTCATGATGATAATGCAGTTTTTGCAGTTGGCTTTTTTGCCATTGCTCGAAGTAATAACACCTTCATCCAGCATTTGAAGCAAGATGTTGGTAACGTCAGGGTGAGCCTTCTCTATCTCATCAAACAATATTACTGAGAAGGGATTCTTGCTGAGATCGGAGATTAGTTTGCCACCACCGACGTTACCATCTTCAAAGCCCACATAACCCGGAGGTGCACCAATCAAGCCTGACACAGAGTGACGCTCTTGGAACTCACTCATGTCATATTTCAACAGTTTCATGTCCAAGTTGTCTGCTAACAGTCTAGCAAGTTCTGTTTTACCTGTGCCTGTTGGACCCAGGAACAAGAATGAAGCCATGGGTTTCTTTTCATTAGCAATACCAGCAAAGTTAATGTACACACGCTCTAGTACAGAATCAACAGCACTATCCTGTCCGTACAACTTCTGCTTGATGTTGCTTTCCAGTTCCATGATCTTGGTTGAGCGTTCGTTTTGTAGTTTGTCTGCAGGCACACCTGTCACACGAGCCAGTTGTTCTTCGATCAAGGCCCGGGTAATTGTTACCAGGCCCAGGTCCTTCACACGCTCTCTAGCACAGGCCGCGTCAATCAAGTCAATTGACTTGTCGGGATTTTTCTTGTCGTGTATGTAACGATTTGCCAAGTCCACCGCCGCTGTCATGGCCTCAGTGTCAATCAATACATTATGAAACGCTTCTAGTCGTGGTGAGAGTCCGATTAGAATCTGTTCAGTGGTCACAGCATCCGGTTCGTCAATTGACAACCTGTAGAAACGGCGCATTAACGCACGATCCTTTTCGAAACTCTCGTAATACTCTTCCCAGGTGGTTGACGCAATTACTTTTAGATTGCCTTTGGTAATAACAGGCTTTAACATGTTAGCAAAGTCCAAACTGCTTCCACCACCTGCGCCAGCACCTTTCATGGTGTGTGCTTCGTCAATGAACAAGATACAGTTCTTTTTGGCGTCCAGGGCCGAAATAACTGCCTTGAATTTTTCTTCAAACTCGCCGCGATATTTAGATCCTGCCAACAATGAACCAATCTCCAGGCTCCATACTTCGTGTCCCTTTAAGAACTCGGGCACACGTCCGGCCTGTAGTTCTTGTGCCAGGCCCTCAATGATGGCAGTTTTGCCCACGCCAGGATCACCTACCATTAACACATTGGCCTTGAAGCGTCGTGCCAGCACAGTGATCATTTCCTGCAGTTCTGTAGCACGACCAATCAGCGGTTCCAACTGATTCCGTTCAGCTCGCTTGCTCAGATTCTCACAGTACTCAGTCAAGATTTCGTCTGCTTGCGAATGACTCATACCTGACTCTGCGGCTCCTGCTTTGTAGCTCCGGGTCCAGAAGTCCACAAACTCCTGTTTCTTCACACCGTACTTGAGCAAGAAGTAGTGTGCGTGACTGTTGGTTTCAGCCATGATGCTCAGGTACATGTCTACTGTGCTGATTGCCCGCCGTCCAGTGAACATTACCTGCACATTGGCACGATTAAATATGCGCTCTAGTGCCACTGTTCTGCGTGGCTGTGATTCAGGCGTTTCAGAAATTAGATTCAACTGAGAGACCAAGTAGTGCTCGACTTCCGCGTCCATTTGATCTACTTCTACGCCAAATGCATCCAGGCATTTTCTAAATGGGGCATGGCGAATTAAACTCAACAACAGGTGCTCAGTTGTGACATATTCGTGTCCAAAACCCTGGGAGATTTTGACCGCGTGTTCAATAATGTGTTTGATTTCTGGGTTGTCTTGCATAGTAGTTGACGATAGTTCCTATGTGTTATTATACTACTTAACGGTTTATTTTACAACCATTCTGACAACATTATCGGTACTTTTGAATGGCTTCCAGCAGTTCGGGCGTGATTGATCGAGGCAACAGGGCGTGTAGTCGAACAAAAAGATCTCCCTGATTACCTTTCCTGTCCCGTAGGCCGTGACCACGCAGGCGCAGTGTGGTACTGTTGTCTGTAAGCGGGGGAATCGAAACAAGCAATTGACTGTTGTCCAATTTGGTAACAGTGGTATCACTGCCCTGAATCATATCCCATACTGAACATCGATGGTCCATGGTCAAATGCAAGTCGTCACGACGATACATAGGATTTGGATGTACTCGAAATTCAATTACCAGATCTTGCCCACCGGGTGCAATGCCCTGGTATTGTACCATGTCCCCATCGTTGATGCCCAAGGGTATGTCTATTTCTATAGTGCTTTGTCCTTGCGGAGAACCCACTGCCACTTGCCTGTGGCCGCCTGTGGCCACATCCTTTAGGCTGATCCACAGGCTCATACGCATGTGATTGCGTCTTGGATGCTGGCCACCAAATCCTGGATGCCCACCAAACATCTGGGCAAATATATCGCCCATGTTAAACTGTGCGCCACCGGGCATGCCTGCAAACTGTGGTGCAGGATTGTCGTAGGCCTGACGTTTGGCAGCATCGCCTAGGGTATCGTAGGCGGCTTGTATTTCTTGAAATTTCTTTGTATCGCCACCCTTGTCTGGATGATGTTGGCTAGCTAGTTTGCGAAAAGCCTTTTTGATTTCGTCTGGGGTAGCGTTGCGAGCAACACCTAATGCGGCATAGTGATCGGGCATGAAAAAGTCCTGTATGTTTTAATTATACAGGACTTTTGGGGCAGTGTCTATTATTTTGTGACTTCGAGTTTTTTGTGCTCTTTTACATCTTTGCAAGTTTGTTTGGTGTTGCCTTTGGCATCCTTTACTGGTTTGCCGTCTTTGGTTTGATCCACACACACTCGTTTGGTTGCGTGTTCTGCCTTGGCAGCATCGGCTGCGGCATGATTGTCCACAGCCTGTGCTGGCACACAAAGAATTAGTCCTGCTACAAATATATAATTTTTCATTTGATTTACCATGTGATTTCACCTGAAGAGATTTTGCGCAAACCCATGTTTACCAAACTCAGTGCCACCATTTGATATTCCACAGGCAACACAAAGCCATAACTGGCCTGTGCTATCACCGCCACACCTGCTATGATGTTGGCCCAAAATGTTTTGCTGTAGTACCATTTTTTGCCGGTCAGTTGTCCTTCTATCACTTCACTCACTGCTGAGGTAAGATTCTCGTTCATTTCTGGTTTCTTGGTTGCCATAGTTTTCTCCTTGTTATTTTTCTGGGAACGCTGGGATTACCGGTGCTGGTTTGCCCCCAAATCCTGTGACCACATCTGCAGTCGCTGGTGTTCCAAATCCTGTATTGCCGCCCGAGCCTGACGCTGGTGCAGTGACAGGTGTGCTTCCAAAGCCGCTTCCGCTTGGTGCGCCAAAACCGGTGGGTGCGGTGGGTTGGATGGGTGCAGGCGGTGTGTATGTGGTTCCGCCGGTGGGTGGGGCGATGCCCCCGTTGTTGGCTCCATTCAGTTTCTCCTGTGTGCGACCATACGCCGCGATACCCAGCACAGCACCCATACTGATGTGGAACAACCCAGCACCCTGTAGAGTGAGCGGTTGCCACTGCACATTCACAGCACCGTGGAACAGACTCTGTGTCAGGCTCCAAAGTATGGGTGCAACCACGAAATCAAATGAACATACACACATGTACATCCAGCCCATCATGGGGCGCCATTTTGAGTTCATCCAATCTTCTTTTTTCTTTTCTGATTCTGACATGGGTTTTTGTTCTTCTGCCATACCGGGCTCCTTTTGAGTATTTATTATTAGAACGGATTTGATGTGTTGCTTGTCACACTACCATTATTGGTAACTGTAAAGTTGTTGGTTGACGCATCTGCTAAGAATCCAGCACCTGAATAGGTGTTCAACAACAACTGCGTTTGTCCCGCGGTAATAGCCGATATATTTGTGCCTGCACTTTGCGTCACTGTTAACGGACTTGTGGGTGGCGTAAATGCTCCTGTATAAACTCCCAGGCCAATTACCACACGCAGGTTGCTCATGAATCCTGTGATTCGTATACCGCCTTGTGTGCCAATATAGTTTACAGAGTCTGTCACATAGTTGTTTGAATCACCAGCAGAGCCTACTAAAACACCATTCTTGTATAATTTGGTCGTGCCACTGATTCTAACTGCCGCGACATGCACCCAGGCTCCAGTTGTCATTGTTACTGAGTCAGTGATTAATGTAGAGACTTGAGCCTGTCCCATGGCCAATCTACCCGAGCCATTCATAAAGATATCAACACCGCTGTTGTTTCCTCGGTAGAAACTGGCATTGTTGGTAGTTGAATTTAAGTATACCCAAAATTCTATTGTGAAGTCGCCTGTGCCTGGATTCAATGCCACATTGTTGGGTACACTTAAATTATTGCTGCCAGAGAAACTGGCGCTGCCGTTGGCAGGCGGCGCTGTTGTTACTGAGATGCCACCACCAATGTTGATTCCGGGTCCGATTGAGATTGCCATGTTGTCCCGTTTTAATATCCACTAAAAGTATAAGTGAGGCCAGACTGGAATTGAACCCCACTGACCACTGGGAACACACTGTTTCCATTATCTGTTATGCTAACAACTGTGACTGTTTGTGTGCCGGACCCAAAGTTGCCTGTGGCAGTCCAAGAACCATTGTTGCCATTGGCAGCAAAAGTATCCCACCCTTGGTAACCTCTATTTAATACAGCAAAGAAAAATCCTGTACTACTTGCACTGCCAGTGACATTTTGACCAACGGAAGTGGTGGTCAATGGACTGCCGGTGCCCATAAAAATCCCGCCACCTATTGTGATGCCCGGTCCTACTGCTATTCCTGGTAATGCCATATTATACTCCTGGGATCCATAACCAAATGGCCTGACTCATCAAAAGCAAGGCAAACGAGCCAACACCTATGCTGGCCCGATACAAACTGTTCTTTACGCTGAGTATACTGGCAGTGAGTAAAACAATAGCAATCTGCAACAGACTGCCTGCGTATGTGTACCAAGGACTACGTTGCTTGGCCACTGCACGATCTGCTTCCAACTTACGTGCCTTTTCCATTAATTCTTTCTTGCCTTCACCTGTCACAGGGTCTGATTCATAACGTGCGATCTTTCGGCTGAGTGCGGTAACTTTGTTCACATCTTTACGAGCCATAGCATCATCCAGGGCCATTTCTGCCAGTGTACCTTTAATTGATTTTGCTTGATAAAATGCCCAGGTATTGTTGGCTTCAATTGTGTCGTTTAGTATCCGACCGCTATTGCCATTGCCCATGTATGTGTTGATGGCCAACAAGGCTGCCATGACCACAATAACCCAGCCGGCTTTGTCTTTGATCTGTGCTTCACGCTCTGAACGTGATAGTGGTTTTTGTTCTTCTGCCATTGCGGGCTCCTTTTGAATATTTATTGTTAGAACGGGTTCAATGCGGCGCTTGTTACACTGCCAATATTTGTAACTGTAAAGTTATTGGTTGATGCATCTGTTAAGAATCCCGCACCTTGATACGTATTCAACAACAATTGTGTTTGTGTGCCTGTGATTGCTGAAATATTGGTCCCAGAACTTTGTGTTGTCGCAAGCGGTGCCGTGGGTGGGGTGAATGCGCCTGTGTAAACTGCCACACCTTTTACCACACGCATATTTGATATATTACCGCTAAAAGGGTTGCCGCCTGAATCAAAACAACCTATTTGAGTTGTATTAGACGAAGCAACTAACCCACTGCTGGCCCAGGTACCCACTGATGCTCCGCCAACCCATAAAGTCACAGTGCCTGATCCATTGTAAGTCATGGCCACATGATACCAATTGTTCAAGGAGTAGGTAGATGGAGAACTTATTCGGTAAGTACCTCTTTGGTCCACACGAAAGTTACCGTAGTAGTAGACTATGCCCAGGAATCCCACAGTATTTTGCATGTAGATGTACTCTTCGACGTTAGTAGTTGGGTACACAAAAGATTCCACAGTCCAAGCGCCGCTGTTTTGATCAAATGCTGTGTTATTGGGTACGGTGAGATAATTTGTGCCGTTAAGTAATATACTACCGTTTACAGATGGTGCTGGGCCTGTTCCCATAAAAATTCCGCCACCTATTGTGATGCCTGCTCCGATTGCTATTCCTGGTAATGCCATGTCATGCTCCTAGTATGTGTAATGCATGTTCCGTATGGCTTTGTCTATCTTCCAGGCCAATGTAGCCACCATTAATTGCCTTTGTCAAACCTTTGACATCATTTGCATCAGCAAAGCGATTTAAATTGTTTTGTTCCCAGAACCAGCAGGCTGATTGTGCGGCTCCTTCAAATGTGGCCAAGTATTCCGACGCTTCTTCCACAGTGATGCCTAGACTGCCTGCAAAGAATGTGTAGTTGTCTTTACCTGTTAACTGTATGAGTCCACGACCGCAGTATCTATATCCATCACCTGACGCTTCGGGACCGTTGCCCATTCTTGAAGCATAGATTCTGTTGGC
>Ga0209084_1000822_pt1 | contig 28215 bp, 39 predicted proteins | sample C_130820_MF_Meta_FD_187309 | JGI IMG/M metagenome (GOLD analysis project Ga0209084, IMG submission 187309) | Freshwater microbial communities from Lake Croche, Canada to study carbon cycling - C_130820_MF_MetaG (SPAdes) (version 2) | ecosystem: Environmental > Aquatic > Freshwater > Lake...
AACACCATTGAGGTGCAGACTGTTCAGTAGTGAAACCGCATGATTCTTCTGTGGTTCCAACAAACCCTCGTAATTCATCATGTAAATACTATATCCGAAGTTTTAGAAAAAGTCAAGCCCTAACCCTATCTGGGGATCTTTTGTACCCCCCACCCTCAATTTTCGTCAATCTTGGTGGTACGACAAGCGATGATGATGCTCAAAATGGCATTGTGCAGTTTTTCAATGAGTGCCGACAAAACGGTGGTCAGACCGACTGCAATCACAAATATCATCGCGATGGTAGCAAAATAGTTGCTAATTGATTCCGTCGCAAATTTAAGAAGTTCTATCATACAATTGAGCATAACACCAATGACCATAATGTGTCAAGCACCTTTTGCAACAATCATTGCCTCCAATTTGTCGGTGGCAATCAACCCAGAGATTTGCTTCCAATATCTAGGCATCTTTTTGTGCAGCAGCAACATCTGCTTGACACTCAAGGTACGACCCATATTCACCTGACGAGCGAATGACGACAGAATTTCTGCATCCACACCCGAAAATCCCACACCGTTGGCGTCTGTGGTATTACCAACCTGCTGCTCGGAAATTGTCTGAAATTCGTAAATACGAACCAGACCGCGTAATGCCCATGCTGGATTGGTTGCCAGCTTCAATTTGACTGCCTCGCACACTTGCTTCTGTGTCATGTAGAAACTATGCCACCCAGACGAAAAAAGTTCAAGACATATGTTGGGTTATTTTTCGTTAACGATAAAGTAATTTGGGGTGGCGGAACTACCTACCCCTTATATCGGTTCGTGGTAAGATAGTAGCAGCTTCATAGCAGAACACAAGAACTTTTTTCTAAAAGTTTTTCTAAAATACCTGTTGACGAACCAGGTTTGGTCCTGTATGCTATTAGCACGATGACACCTTGGCTACACGCTAAAAGCTCGGTTCGCAAGTGGGGTGGTAGTCCATCTGACTACGTTGCACTTCACGATTGGTTCGATGAAACCAAAGCCTTCACCGGTGACTGGACACATCGTGCGCTTCGCCATCACAGTGCCGGAGTTCAGTGGGCAGTTGAAAAATTCGGTCATACCATAGTCAACAGTCTGGGTCAACATATTCCTACCAAAATGTTGGCAGAGCAACACGTTGATGAAGATTGTGGATTTATTCCCACACCTGCGGATTACCTGAAACTTTTGACGGTAAATCCTGCACCGTGGATGCTGCGGGTAAAAGTTCGCTCCAGCGATATTGCTGCTTGACTTTTAGAAAAACTTTCGGTACAGTCACTAAACAACAAAACAACATATGGAATCAATTCAACCGCTGCCCGCTCGTATCGTCGCTAAGGCGAAGCAACTCAAAATTGAAATCATCACGCTCAACTTTTCAGGTGGCTCTGATGAAGGCTATCTGAATGTGGACGTGAATAGTTCGCAGGAGATGGTTGTACCGATCGATTTTCTCAATGAGGTTGAGAAGTGGGCATGGGATGCGTACAGTTACGGTGGTGCAGGTGATGGTAGTGACTTCGGCGATGACATCACCTATGACCTCAAGGCTGGTACTGCCAGTTGCCAAGATTGGTATACTGATAGGCGTGATGGTGAGACTGTGACTATGCCGCTTGAGGTTGACAACGCTACTGAGTAAATGGTATGTGAGGTTGTGGGTAATCCTAGAAAACCCTTGACTTTGGTTAAACTGCTGGTAGATTGTGTTTCGCATCAACAAAGAGTTTCTCTAAAAAATATGAAAACTGTGGATACCGTCAAGATTTCTGATTGTCAGTCCAAGGTTGGCACGCATTGTGTTTCGTGTGGAAAAACCTCACAAGACGATGAAAAATTGATTTGTACGCATTGTCAAGAGCTAAAGTTTTGCGAAGATATGCGAAATGAAGGTTGACATTTGAAAAAACTCTGGTAAATTGATTACGTAAAATTAAAAAATATGAAGATTGATTCTGATGAGATGCAAGCTGAAATGTTGGAACGTGCAGCTGATGCACACTTTCACGAGGAACTGACGCAGTTTGTCAAGACTCTGCCCGTGGAAAGTGCAGATTCAAACCAACGCTATGATGCCAAGCTGGCGTTTATGAATTCAATTCACGGCGAAGTCAAGCAGCAACATCCCAAGTGGCGACCTGAACATACGGAGAGCGACAAGGCAGAAGCAGCGACGATTCCCAAGGGCAAGTATTCAGAAGTTATTTATTCAATTTATCCGCAGCGTTTTTGAATTTGCTGCTTGACTTTCTCTAAAACCTAGGGTAATCTAGTTACAAGTTAAACATCAAACCTTAAAAGACATGAAAGACATTCCTACACACTTTGTTTCCAACTTTGATAAAGTCGGTAATTGCAACTTTGATTTGGTCAAAAAGCAGAATGATGTATATTTGTATCATCGCACCAACATGGATGCTACGCATCGCAGCTACGAGGTGTTTTTGAGCAAGTTTGTTGCCAAGGGTACTCCGCTACCCGGTGGTGTGGTGGAAAAGGAGGATCGCATGGCATATCCCGGTGCAAATTCGTTTGGCAAGACTGCGTATGACTGCAAGACGATTAGCCAGGCCGAGGCTAGGTTTGACGAATTGCTGGTCAAGAGCAAGGACAAGGCTGACAACAAGGAGTTGAGTTTGCAGACGGGTAAAATTGTTAGGGGTGGCAAGCGTGGACGCAAGCGTATGGATGTTAATTTCCAGTTGCCTGACAGTGGTGGTACATTTACCATAAAGCAGCTTGTGGCGTCATCTGGTTTGAATCAACCACTGTTGTATGTTCGGATTCAGGAATTGATTCGCAGCAACAAGGTGATTGTGTCTGGTTCTTTCCGAGAGGAAGGTGCGCGAGGCAAATCGCAAGTGGTTTACACGGTGGTTGCATAGTATTAGTGGGACGCTTTGGGTCAGCACAAAAAGCCCTATTCTTTTTAGTTGCCGCTTGACTTTTTCTGAAACTCTGGTATTTTCTTTTCTGTAATGAAATTCATCAATCTCACTCCGCACGATATCACCGTCATCTCGGACTGGCCCAACCGCACTACGTTTACCAAAAGCGGCACAATCGCTCGGGTAACGCAAGAGACTGTGGTTGCCCGCACCGTTGACGGCATCAACATCAGCACCGCCACGTTTGGACCTGTGGTTGGACTGCCTGAGCGTGAGGACGACACACTGTACATCGTCAGCGCAATGGTCAAGAGTGCCAGTGCTGGCCGCAGTGATTTGGTGAGTCCCGGTGAACTGGTTCGGGACGATAGCGGCAACGTCATCGGCTGCAAGGGATTCTTTTGCTGAAATACCGGTTGACTTGGTGGCGTGGTGCCTGTAAAGTATTTGCGTTATGGAAATCACGATGGAAGAGAAAATTGTCGCACAGGCCGAGGAGGCGAGGGCATTGGCAGTGCGCCAGATGGACAAAATCTGGAACTTGGCTGAAGCACAAGTTGTGGCGGGCGGTTGGTCTGCCTACCACGATGGCTTTTGGGAAGCCGTAGAGGCTCATGCTGGCGAGCCGTACCAAGCGGCAGCGGCGAAGGTGCGGGCTTGCTACACCGAGGAGGTCAAGAGGCTTCTTCCAAGCGTGCGTGCGGCTCGGAAAGCACGGGAGCAGATTGCCGCGACGGCTCGTCACGGTGGCGGATACGATAACGATTCCGGCTCTGGATACGGAGCTAATACAAACGACTAATCACGTAAGGGAATCCTTTAAGGGATTCTTTTGCTGAAATACCAGTTGACTTGTGGGCGTGGTGCCTGTAAAGTATTTACTCAATGAAATACAAATTGTTTGTGGTTGGTGTTGGTGGTATTGCGGTGATGGAGATTGCTGCTAGCAACGAGTTCAATGACTTCAATACTCTTATTGAACAACTTGACGTGTTTGGTACTCTATGGGAAGTTACTGATCATGGTGAGACGGTGTTGAGTTCGGATCAGTGGCCGCTGTGAAGTAATAACAACATTAGTAATAACAACAATATGAAAAAAGTCATTATCCGTTGGGCCGCCGTTTACGAAACCGTCATTGAAGTCCCCGAAAATGCTACCGAGCATGAAATTGAGGAGCTGGCCGTTGACATCAGAATTGACGTTCCCGGCAGCGAATATCAACAAGATACGTGGGAAGTCGTAAAAATATCCCCAGAAGAAAAGTGGTAATTGAGGCTTGACTTGTTCTGAAACTCTGGTATTCTCTACATCGTAATGAACATCAACATCAGCTTTGACACCAACAACGCCAGCTTTGACACCAACTTCCTCATGGAAGTGACCCGTGCCACTCGCAGCATCAAGGAAGCTCTACTTGACAGCGAGAACACCACCACCGTTCGCCGTCCGCTCAATGACATCAACGGCAATCGCATCGGTGTTATCAGCATCAGCCACGATGTGCCGCTGGCTCAACTCTAAGAGTAAAAAAACCTTGGGGTCAGGTACAAAAGCCCCTTGACTTTCTCTAAACTGCTGGTATTATCTACATCGTAATGAAAAACATCTATGTCGTGACTTGGCCCAACGGAACCATTAGCATTTTGACTGCTAACAACAAATCTGAACTTATTTATCGTTTGGATCATGAGGGTGACGCGACGGATGTGGACGTGAAAATTGAGCGAGTCAAGACTGATAAAAATGGAGACTTCTATCTCACCACCGAAATCACGGAGAATCAATCCATTAAAGTTGCGACCACCGGTGAAGACGACAGCGAAAAATTGATTCTGGTCAAATTAAAAAGTAGTTGACTTTCTGTAAAACTTTGGTAGAGTCTAGACCGTAACAAACATACTTTATGGGATATATTACTGATAGTTACAACATTGGTGACCGAGTTAGTGTGGAAGTCTGGCCCAGCGATGTGTTCAACGAAGATTTTGATGGAATTGTGGTTGATATTTCAGAAAATGTATTGACGGTGCGAGATCAAGATGGTGATGTGTGGGATGTTGAATATGAACAGGTTTGCAAAATTGATTGACATTTAGAATATGGGAAAATCGTACAAGGGCAATAGTGAGTTTGGTCGTAAATTCAAAGACCAGCGTAAAAGCAAAAACAAAGATCACAACAATAAAAATAATCGTCGCACCAAGCAATCTGATGACCAATTTATGAAGTCAGATCAATTTGAGTCTTGACTAGTTCTAAACCTCGGTGTATATTGACATTTATGAAAAATGATGATATTGCACGCTATGGCATAACGGACGTTGATGGATTCGCTGAAAAACAGCGACTTGAAGTGGCACGGCAGGAGGTACATCTTCGGCGTGCTGAGGAACAGCTTAAGGTTCTGAGGCACAAGATTGCTGCTGCAAATCAACTCAAGCGGGCTGAAAAGATTTTGAATATGGACTACTAACTAAGATTTTTTCGCACGGATGGACCGGCTATTGAAGCCCATGCTTAAGTAAGCATGGGTTTTTTGTGGGTACAAAGCTGAAAGTGCTTGACTAGTTCTAAACCTAGGTGTATATTCACACCATGAAGATGAACTTTTCTACGGCTGATATTGCGAAGGGTGTGCGTAAAGATTGGGGAAGTATGTGTCCAATCACCAAGCGCATCAACAGCAAAAAGGTGTATGTGCGTAAGAACAAGTGGAACAACTCATACTGCGACTAAAATATGAAAACTATACGTGTTGTGCTGGAAATTACTTATGATGACAATCACAATAAATCGCCCGTTGATTGGAACTGGCACAGTCTTCTGGAACTGAGTCTGGATGAGCAAGTGAAGCTGATACCGTCTCACAAGGTGATTGAGGACTACGAGCCAACAAATTAAAAAAAGGTGTTGACTTGGGTCGTTGCCGCCTGTATGCTATTAGCACGATGAAATTGCTTACCAGTCCACTCTCCTCCAAACTCAACGCTGCTGGTTACGCTGGCACAGTGCCTATTTGCAAGTTGTTTACTCCGTGGGGCGCGAATACGTGGCTGCTTACGGGTGAGGAAGATGGTATTTTGTATGGTTACGCAGACCTTGGGATGGGTTGTGTAGAGTGGGGTGGTATTGCTACTGTTGAGGAATTGGAGGCGATTCGTGGTCCATTTGGTCTGAAAATTGAGCGTGACCTGCATTGGAAGTTGACGCCGGGCATGAACTATGCCGCGCAGAAAAATCTGGCACTTGCCTGAGATTGTGGTTGACTTTTTAGAAAAACTCTGCGATACTATTTGAACGATGACAATCTACACCGTAAAAGTTAGCGACAACGGCGACACGTATTGGTATCTTGACGGCAAGTGCCATCGTACCGATGGACCTGCCATTGAACTTGCCGATGGCGACAAGCTTTGGTATGTTGACGGCAAACAGCATCGCACTGATGGACCTGCGATTGAAGGTGCTAGTGGCAGCAAGTTTTGGTATCTTGACAACAAAGAATTGACACAAGCACAGTGGCTTGAAGCTGTCAAGCCCAAGCCTAGTTGTGTTGGTAAGGTTGTGGAAGTTGACGGTGTGAAATATCGGTTGATTGCTGCTTGACTTTTAGAAAAACTGGGGTACTATATTTACAGTTGGTTACGGGTGGCGCGTAGCGAGTAGACGGGGGATGATGCCAGCGTTTGCGGGTAATTGACCAGTAGGGGCTTCGCGCAGGCGGTAAGACGCGGACACTGAAACCGACTAATTTGATTGCTAGACTCTAAAAGAGTTGAAAATCACAGCTAACCAAGAGAGTGCCAGTCGTTAGAACCGAGCATGGGGTGACGTGGTGATGCGGCTTGGGAAACAGGGTCCGAGACTTGCTGTACAAACAATGAAAACCGGCGCAATTTTTGTTCTTTTAACCAAGCAATAGAGATAGCTACTTGACAACAAATCAAACAATATGATAACAGCGTTGCTGGCGCCTGTAAAATAGTAGATGCAAACGGAAACATTATTGTTTGATTTTTTGATTGGTGAATGGTTAGCGCAACTGTAAAAGGAAACGCTTCGGTACAAATCCGACGTATGGGCTACGATAATGTCCACCAATTTTGGGCGTGCAACTCCGAGTTGCGGAAGCAGGTAGCCAAACTGTGCAGGAGAACCGCTAACTAGTGTGCGGATAACCCTGTTGAAGGTTCAAATCCTTCCATGCCCACCCTTTAGTTGCTAGTGGCGGAATGTAAAGACGCACACAGGTAAACTGCTGAGTAGCTGACGGCAGACCATAAAGCTTGCAGGTTCAAATCCTGCCTAGCAACTATTCAATTTGAGAGGACCAGTATAACTGCATGATGCCTGCGAACTAGTGTAGCAGGAGAAGTGTGGCTGGATAAATTGTCGCAAGACTAAACCGCAGGAGATTAATTACCTTCTGTATCCTCGCGAACTTTCTCACCAGCGTTGCCTGTCGCAAACTTGTTTTTTTGTGGCCACAAAGCTGCAAGTGCTTGGTAATCAAGCACCTGATTTTTGAAAAAAGGTGTTGACTTGTGTCGTTGCCGCCTGTATGCTATTAGCACGATGAAAAAAACAAAGCAGATGAGTTTGTATAGCTCCATAGCGTATAATTTCCACAAAGAATTGAATGAGTATTTGACACTTGGTTGGCGAGTGGTGCCTACTACACTGGTTGTATGTGCAGCTGAAACTACATTGACGTGGTGGTGTGTAGTTGTTGAAAAAGAAATTGATTGACTTTTTGTAAAAACTCTGCGATACTCTTTGAACGATGAAAACATACATTGTGTATCTACTGGGCAAGGAAGTCGGATACATCAAGGCTCGCAATCATAATCAAGCCGAAGAACTGGCTTGGAAGAAGTTCAAGGGTGGACCTATGACCATCAGTGTAGCCTACACCGAATTGTGAAAAAATCTGTTGACTTTTTCTAAAACTCTGATAGGATATTTCCACAATGAAATACACCTACAAAATAGACCACCGCAATGCAGGAACCATTATGGAGTATTGGACCCTCAAAGTGTTTTGTCTAGGCCAACTAGTCAAAGTCCACACCAGCAAAAACTATTCATACATCTGCCGCCTTAGTCACTGACACCAGAAAATAAAACCGATTCTGGCTTGACTACCTCCAAATTTCAGTCATACTCTCTGCGTCATGAATAACCTCCTCATCGCCAAATCACTCACCAAGTTCCCCAAGGCCAAGCGCATCGCCGTTGAGAACTTCACTATGGGCTACAATCATCTCAGCATGGAAGCTAGCATGAACCTGGAAGCAGATACCGCCTGCTACAAGTGGAACAGCCACACCGTCAACGCCATTCGCTACGTGTTGAACCACAAGCACTCATACAAGACTCTGGCAGACTAAGATAGTAAAAAGGTTGTGGGTTATCCTAAAAAACCCTTGACTTTCTCTAAAACTTCTTATAATCTGTATCTCACATGAAAACTAAATTCTTCAATTCTGCTGCTCCAAAGAACAACCAAGACGCCTTCACCAAGATTCTCGCTTGGCTTACACGACCTGATGCTTCAATGTGTGTCGCCGGTGATAGATCCCGTGGCTGTATGTATAGGTCGGACGATGGTAACAATGCTTGTGCAATTGGAACATTGATGCCAACCAAACTTGCTCGGGCGATTGATAAAGCAGTCGGAATCAGCAATATCATTACGGTATTGGAGACTCGCCCATCTGCCAAAAAGTGGTTTGCAAAGTGTAATGTAGAATTTCTAATGGAAATGCAACAGTTTCACGACGACAATATGTTTAGTGATTCAAAGACAGAGTGTCTTAGCACACTTGAATACGTTGCAGATACTTACAAATTGAAAATTCCCAAAGACATTACGGCATTTTTCAGCAAGTAATCCTAAAAGGTTGTGGGTAATCCTGAAAAACCCTTGACTTTTTGTAAAACCTAGGGTAATCTCTTTGAACTATGAACGATGTGCGTTGGCGAAACATGGACGACGAAACTTGGGAATTGTTAAAAGCTAATCCTCGGGCGGAGGTGTTGGTGGAAACCGACATCACAATGAGGATTGATGCAGCGGAATATGTAGAAGACAGCTACAAGCACGGGCCTTGGTTGAGAACCTCTCTGGAAAAAGTCAAACGTATCGCTTTTATTTAAAAAGTAGTTGACTTTCTCTAAAGCTTCTGATACTCTGTCTGAGTAATGAAAACCGCATCAGTCAAAATCAAACGCGACATCAATCAAGGACAATACGCCTTCTCAGGTGCAACCCTTGCTGATCGTCACTCAGACGCACCTGCCGGTTACTACACCAACGCAGATACTAGCTACACTGGTATCGTGCTACGAGATACCCGTGGTAACTGCACCTACTTTGACCGCACACACGGTCTAGTCTACGCATTTGAAGGTAACATCTGGCAACATAACACATTTATCCGTCAATCAACCATGAGCAGCATTTCAGTCAAACTGATTGATTGAACCACCACACTGTAACAATCATATATGACTCTTACTCAACGATACAGCAATGATACTATGGTTCGTAACTACGCTCGTATTTATGATCCCGGTCACAGTTGGCTACAAGTGCCTATCCTAGATGTGCGCGGCGCAGGTGTATATAACAAAATCACACCATACAGTCCTATCAAGGGCGGCAAGATGTACCTAGAGGAAGATTGTGACTTGTACACCTTGTACAAGGCTATGACTGATAAAGGATACACTGTGAACATTACAGAAGTTCATGTAGATGACTTTGAGGTTTATCTTGAGACTGTGTAATACACCTCAGCAATCTCTAAATTTAGAAAACCTTGGGGTCAGGTAAAAAGCCCCATCAATAATAACATAACATAACATAATGAAAAATACCAAGACCAATACCGCTAGTACCTTCCTTGACCGAGCCACCAAGCCTGCTGCCAAGACTGCTGTCAAGACCACCAAGGCGGTTGCTGCCCGCCGCCGCCGCCACGCCGCCGCCGCCGCCAAAGTCCGCCGCCAGTCCGCCGCCGTTGTTGCTGCCAAGCTCACCAAGTCTGCTGCTACTATCAAGGAAACCGCCCGTGCCGAACTTCGCCGAGTCGCACAGGTCTATGCCGCTGCTGATCCGGGGCCACGACATACCACCGTTGTTGCTACCAAGCTCACCAAGGCTGCTGTGCCAGCGGGTAGGAGGATTGTTGCTACCAAGCCCACCACCAAACCGTCTGTCAAGACCACCCCAAAACGCTCGCGTCACACCCCTACACAAAATAAACAGTAAAACTACTTGCACCACCACAAATTACCTGTACCATGTACACGTAATGAAAACCACCAACAACGTCAAGCCCATCACCGTCAGCACTGTGATGGTCAACGGTGTCGCAACACAGATACTGTCCACACAAAAGGTCGTCAGATGCCTGATGAACCAAATGCAAATTGTCATTGACAAAGACACTCCGCTGTCCTGCGACCCATCCATGGAAACCTATTGGTCCATGTAACATAATCACACGGTTCAGGGGTCATCCACAAACCCCAGTCACCCCACAACTACTCTTATATACAACCCACAACCCCATACACCACCATACCCACCAACTATATTATATAAGACCCCATACCACCCAGTACCCCATACTATTATACTATAATATCATACCCCACCCCACATGAGGGTAGCCAACTGTTTAACATAGACGGAGGGGGGGGCTGACTCTGGGCCAGACACACGTTACATACGGACCTCATTTTTCTCTGGCCTTTTCATATATACAGCCTAGCCGCATCATTGTTATATGGTGTGGTATATTATTATTATAATGGTGTGGTATATTATTATTGTATTATGGTGTATATTTTGTTATGTGGATTATTGTATATTTGTGGTTATGTGGTGAAAAAAATTTTGGGTAATTTTTGTTTGGTATTTTTGTATATATGGTTTTTATATTATGGGGTGGTTATGTGGTGAAAAAAATTTTGGATAAAATTGTTTGGGGTGTTGTATATATTTGACTATTTATATAGTATATGATAAAGTTGAGAGATATATTGATGAATGAGGGTGATGTATATACTGGTGATACGATGTCTAAGAATACGAGTAGAGATGGCAAAGAGGTTGCTGCTATAGTTGCGTTGCAACAAACTGGCAAGATATATGGGCGTGTTATTGATTATGGGTGTGGCAAGGTGGATCGTAATGGTGTGTATTTGAGAGGCAAAGGATTGACTGTATATTCGTATGATCCTTATTGGGGCACTTCGGTTGATGGATACGATGGCATATCCAACATATTGAGTGATGAGTATTTTGATGTGGGATATACGAGTTATGTATTGAATGTGGTTAATGAGGCGGAGCAAAGCAAGATATTGAGATATATGGATAGTCATTGTGAGTATCAGTATCATGTGGTTCGTAACATGGATGTGTATAATATGGTGGTTGATGCGTTGACGAGAGGTGACAAGTTGGTTAGTAATTTTTATTTTAGCGAGTTCAGGGGCAAGAAGGAAGATATAGGCAACAAAGAGGTTATGATGGCATTTGCCAAGTTTGGAACGAATACGGTTAAGGGATTTCAGAGAATTGTGTATTTGGAGCAGTATGGATATAGGTTATTGGCCAAGAGCGGTGGATACAAGGTATATGGAAAGTGATGGCATTGTATAATGATGTACTATTTATAACTACTGAAAATCATATGGCAATTAGTTTAAAGCGATTATTGATGGAATCGAATGTGGTGGATGAGCTTAAAATCAAGGCTGCGTATTTATTTTTTATCAAGCATTTGAAGTTACCCAAGGCTCGAATGAGTTTAAAGTGGGGACATTTGGATGTGGATCCTGATACATTGTTACCTACACAGGCTCAGGTATTTGTTAGCAAAAGGCGACCTCATCGATATGAGATAACGATGCGCAACAACAATCCTATGAGTGGTGCGGAGCAAGTGCGTCACTTGGCACATGAGATGCAGCATGTGCATCAGATTGAGAGTGGGCGACTTGATGTGTATGGTAGCAAGTGGGATAATGTTGTGTATTCTCGCGAGGCGTTGAGCGCGCGGGATTATGTAAATTTGCCATGGGAGCAGGATGCTAGAAGCAGTGTTGATGGATTGGAGATAGAGTTTAATCGTTATATGCGTGAAGCGGGTGCCAAGCGAAAGATTACCAAGATATAATACTATGATTAAGTTAATGGATATATTGAATGAAGGCGGCAAGTTATTTGGTAGTAGAGCTAGTAGAGTGACTACTGGTGAAATGAATAGTATTTTTGATGAATTGAAGCGGCTATTGGGAGGTCTGTTTGGTAAATTTGAGTTGAGTAAATCATTACCGTCCAAACAGGATCATGGAGATATAGATATTGTATTAACGGGTGATGTTGATATCAAGACGGTTATAGCGACATATTTGGGTACAAAGGTAATTGATTATAGTCGTAATGGCAATATTTATAGTGTGCTTTATGATAGTGATATTGGTAAGAGTGTGCATATAGATTTTATATATTCTGATAATGATGATGATTTTGGTGCACAAAAGACTTATTTGGCGTTGGGGGATTTTAGTGGTATATTGGGAGTGATGGCGAGGCAGAATGGTTATAAGTATGCTACCACAGGTTTTCAAAAGATATATGTGGATAAAAGTGGTAGGCATCATGATATATTAATTACTAAGAATTTAAAAGACGGGTTGAGGATACTTGGATATGGCGATGTGTTGAGTGATTATGATAATATACATAACAATGATGATATAGTTAGATTTATTGGTAGTAGTTCTATGTTTGACAGCGATGATTATGTGGGACAAACTATGAATCACAGTGATCGCAAGCGTGTCAGGGCTGGCAGACCTAGTGCTGATTATATTAGAACGTCATTGATTGGGTTGAATAAGCATAAGCGGATAAGTGACCCAGATTATTTCTTAAAGAAGTTGTTTGCTAACAAGTATCAGGCTTATTTGGATAAGGTTCAACAAATTGAATCATTTACTTCGGTTAAATCCAAATATGGTGGTCAATGGATGATGGTGAATTTTCCACAATTAAAACCTGGTCCGGTATTGGGCAAGATAAAACAATATTGGGCACAAAAGTATGGGGATAATTTAGACAATGTACCCGAGGATGTATTGAGAAAAGATACTGATACTTATATAAAATCATTATGATTAAACTTTCTGAATTGGTGAATGAATTAAAATTGACGGATGATATGCGTATTCATATGTCCAAGACATCATTTGAATTGGAGCGGCGAACATTTGCGCAAAAAGTTACGATGAAGCCGAGTGGATTTTGGTATGGATTTGGTGGTGAGTGGATTGATTGGTGCAGAAGTGAGATGCCAAATTGGACTGGCAAATACATTTATGGTGTTGATGTTGGTGATATCAATATATTGCGAATAACTTCGCATATGGAGTTGATGCAATTTAGTCGTGAGTATCAATCTGATGTGAGTGATACTGGATATAGAAGAGAAGAGGGTGAAGCGATTGATTGGAAGATGGTGGCTAGCAAGTATGATGGTATAGAAATCAATCCATATCAATTTGAGGCTAGATATCAATATATGTGGTATTACGGATGGGATATTGCCAGTGGATGTGTGTGGAATTTGAAGAATGTAGAGTTGAAATTATTGACGGATCAAGGAATAGAATAATTAAACTTATTGATTTAATAAAATAAAATGTGTCACTGCAAAAAGAATAGTTGATATATGATCGTAACATCTAATATTTATCATATATGAAACAAATACAAGGCGATGTGGATTTGAGCCATCTTTATTTGAAAGAACTACCATCAATATTGACCAATGTGAAGGTTACTGGAGATTTTGATTGTAGCCACAACAACTTGACATCATTGGATGGTGCTCCACGTAGTGTTGATGGATATTTTGATTGTCACAGCAACAAATTGACTTCATTGACTGGTGCTCCAAGCAGTGTTGGTGGACATTTTGATTGTCACATCAACAAATTGACTTCATTGACTGGTGCTCCAAGTAGTGTTGGTCAAGATTTTAATTGTAGCGACAACAACTTGACATCATTGGTTGGTGCTCCAAGTAGTGTTGGTCTAAGTTTTTATTGTGGCGACAACAACTTGACATCATTGGTTGGTGCTCCAAGTAGTGTTGGTCTAAGTTTTTATTGTGGCGACAACAACTTGACATCATTGGTTGGTGCTCCTAATAGTGTTGGTCTAAGTTTTAGTTGTATCAACAACAAATTGACATCATTAGCTGGTGCTCCAAGTAGTGTTGGTGAAGGTTTTTATTGTAGCTTCAACAAATTGACATCATTGGATGGTGCTCCTAGCAGTGTTGGTCTAAGTTTTCATTGTGTCAACAACAACTTGACATCATTGGTTGGTGCTCCACGTAGTGTTGGTGGAAATTTTAATTGTGGAGGCAATGCAACAAAATTTACAATAGAACAAGTACGGGCGGTGTGTGATGTGAAGGGAACAATTTACGTATGAAACAAATACAAGGCAATGTGGATTTAAGCAATCTTTATTTGAAAGAACTACCATCAATATTGACCAATGTGAGTGTTACTGGAAATTTTAGTTGTAGCGACAACAACTTGACTTCATTGGATGGTGCGCCAAGCAGTGTTGGTAGAAGTTTTTGGTGTGACAGCAACAAATTGACATCATTGACTGGTGCTCCTAATAGTGTTGATGGAGGTTTTGATTGTCGCGGCAACAAATTGACATCATTGGTTGGTGCTCCTAATAGTGTTGGTGGAAATTTTTATTGTGGAGGCAACAGATTGACATCATTGGCGGGTGCTCCACGTAGTGTTGTTGGAGAGTTTTATTGTGACAGCAACAACTTGACAACATTGGCTAATGCTCCTAATAGTGTTGGTCAAGATTTTGATTGTAGCGACAACAAATTGACATCATTGACTGGTGCTCCTAGCAGTGTTGGTGGAGATTTTCATTGTCGCAACAACAAATTGACATCATTGGCTGGTGCTCCAAGCAGTGTTGGTGGAAATTTTGATTGTCGCAACAACAAATTGACTTCATTGGTTGGTGCTCCACGTAGTGTTACTGGATATTTTAATTGTGTCAACAACAACTTGACATCATTGGTTGGTGCTCCTAGCAGTGTTGGTGGAAATTTTTATTGTGGAGGCAATGCAATAAAATTTACAATAGAACAAGTGCGAGCGGTGTGTGATGTGAAGGGAACAATTTTCGTATGAAACAAATACAAGAATCAATATAATATATGAAATATCTCGATTTTCATAGTTACATCAAAGAAAATGATGTTGGCCACGCTACTGAATTGCGTACTACTGGTTTTTGGGGTAAACAAGGTGCTGGTTGTATCTTTCTTGCAAAAGACACCAAACGTATTCTTTTATCATATAGATCCAGTCAGGTTTTACAACCACACACATGGGGAGTATGGGGTGGAGCAATTGATAACAATGAAGATCCTGAAACTGCTGTAAAAAGGGAAGTCACAGAAGAGGCAGGATATTACGGTAATGTAGAACTGGTTCCATTGACTATCTTTCAGAAAGATACATTTCGTTACCACAACTTTTTAGCTATTGTAGACAAAGAGTTTACACCCGAACTTCAGTGGGAGACTGAAAACTATAAATGGGTTGACTATGGAAATTGGCCAAAGCCACTTCATTTTGGATTGAAGTATTTGATTTCCAATTCAGGAAACACTATCGTCAATAAAATAAAAGAATTAAACTCCTTAACTGAAAAAGTTAAGAGCGGAAAACAATTGCGTGGTATTTGGTATCATGGTACTAGTTCAAAATATCTGAAAGATATATTGAGTCAGGGTCTTATTCCCGATCCTAAAGAAAAGAGTTGGTCTGTTGATCCGGATGCTAGCATGAGTACATTGGATCGAACCACTTATGGTGGCATATATGTTACAAAGAATCTTGGAACTGCTCTAAGTTCTGCGTGGAGAACAGCTGGAAAGACAAAAGACAATCGATTGATTGTTATTTTGGATTTGCAACCAAAGAGTTTGATTGCGGATGAAGATAATATCGCAAGATATTTTGTTGGGTATCCTGAAACGAATGCGTTATGGTTTTACAAAACAATCAAACATGGAACTGAATATCCAGAGTATGAACAAGAACTGGAAAATGAACGTGAACGGTTTGCTGTTAAGACGTTAGAAACGATCAAACAGTTAAATAAGATTGACAATCCAAAGTTAGAATCAATCCTAAAGAATCTTATTAAGAACGATGGATTTGACGCGATGGTTACACGTATTACTGCATATCTTGATATGTCGAGTTATTACTACAGAGATATGTGGTATAGAAATTGGGATGAGAGAAAGATTAAACGAGAAGACATACCATTACCCCCAGAAAAACGTGACGGAGAACTTGTATTTAGAAAGTTCATTGATAGACTTACACGTACACTAAAATCGATTCCAAGAACATCTGACAATTTTTCACCAACTGGTAGAAGTCTTGAACCAATTCGTTTCACCGGAAACAATAAAATCATTTGCATTCTTGAAATCATAAAAAACAAGGATTCGTATGAAACGGTAAGGTTGCGTTATGGCAAAGTTCCTGAAGACTTCATCAATCAATATAAAGATATAAGTAGTAGTTCATTTGATTCGTCACAAATTATAAAATAAAATATTTGTGAATAAAACGTAACTCAAACCGTTACTGGGTTGGTATTTATTATTATATATGATTAAATTAAAAGATCTATTATTTGTGTGTGCATTTGATTAACGTCTAATATTTATCATATATGAAACAAATACGTGGAGATGTGGGTTTAAGAAATTTTTATTTCAAAGAATTGCCATCAATATTGACTAACGTGAGTGTTGGTGGAAATTTTGATTGTAGCCACAATAACTTGACATCATTGGCTGGTGCTCCTAGCAGTGTTGGTCTAGGTTTTGATTGTAGCCACAACAAATTGACATCATTAGCTGGTGCTCCAAGCAGTGTTGGTGGATGTTTTAATTGTAGCAACAACAAATTGACTTCATTGGTTGGTGCTCCAAATAGTGTTACTGGAAATTTTAATTGTAACCACAACAAATTGACTTCACTTGCAGGTGCTCCTAGCAGTGTTGGTGGAGATTTTAGTTGTTACCACAACAACTTGACTTCATTGGCTGGTGCTCCTAGTAGTGTTGGTGGAGGTTTTTTTTGTAACCTCAACCCCAAATTGACTTCATTGGTTGGTGCTCCTAGCAGTGTTGATGGAGATTTTAATTGTAGCTTCACCAAATTGACATCATTGGTTGGTGCTCCTAGCAGTGTTACTGGAAATTTTAATTGTAGCTTCAACAATTTGACATCATTGACAGGTGCTCCTAATAGTGTTGGTGGAGATTTTAGTTGTATGAACGATGCAATAAAATTTACCATAGAACAAGTGCGAGCAGTTTGTGATGTGACGGGAAATGTTTACGTATGAAACAAATACTAGGAGATGTAGATTTGAGCCATCTTTATTTGAAAGAACTACCATCAATATTAACCAATGTGAAGGTTACTGGACGTTTTGATTGTAGCCTCAACAAATTGACATCATTGAATGGTGCTCCTAATAGTGTTGATGGATATTTTAATTGTAACAGCAACAAATTGACTTCATTGGAGGGTGCTCCTAGCAGTGTTGGTCTAAGTTTTCATTGTGTCAACAACAAATTGACATCATTGGTTGGTGCTCCAAGTAGTGTTGGTGGAGGTTTTAATTGTAGCAACAACAAATTGACATCATTGGAGGGTGCTCCTAGCAGTGTTGGTGGACATTTTAGTTGTGGCGTCAACAACTTGACATCATTGAATGGTGCTCCTAGCAGTGTTGGTCTAGGTTTTGATTGTTACAACAACAAATTGACATCATTGGAGGGTGCTCCACGTAGTGTTGGTCTAGGTTTTTATTGTAACGGCAACAACTTGACATCATTGGCTGGTGCTCCACGTAGTGTTGGTCAAGATTTTTATTGTAGCAACAACAACTTGACATCATTGGAGGGTGCTCCTAATAGTGTTGGTGGGGATTTTTATTGTACCCACAATGCAACAAAATTTACAATAGAACAAGTGCGAGCGGTGTGTGATGTGAAGGGAATAATTTACGTATGAAACAAATACAAGAATCAATATAATATATGAACCTACTATTAACAGAATCAAATTTAACAAATCTTTCGGATTTGATTGCGGCAATCAATGCAAAGTTGGATAACAAAAAAATTCCACAATTTGCTGGCAGTGAAACCAATAAAGTAAGAGATTGGTTTTTGAAAAACTATACACAAGCGGTCAAAGACGATGTAGTTGACTTGAAATCCTCGATCAAGAAACATCAATACAAAGACGGTGAACCTGACTGGATGAAAAAACCAGATATTATGGATTTTACTGGTAATTTACCCAACGATATTGTGGATGAAATCAATCATATAGTTGATTATTTTGCTACACTGGATCAAACCGACTTGAAAAAGATTTACAAAGAGCCATATAAAACAATCAAACAAAAGGTTCAAGACTGGGACAAGGAATTAGCCACGTCATCAACTGATACTAGTAAAGAAGATGTTGCTAAAAAATCATTGGTCAAAGATACTGATTATAAAATAGTGAAAGAGGTTGGTAATGGATTAAAGTGGGTTAAATTACTTACACCAACATCAAAAGATGTTGAAGGTGCCTTTATGGGACATTGTGTGGGTGGCCCCGATTATGAAGATAAAGACATTTATTCACTGTGGGATAAAAAGAATCTGAGTCACGCCACGATTGAAGCTGATGATAAACAAAAGACTATCCAACAAATCAAAGGCAAAGTAAACCGAGCACCGGTTGAAAAATATCAAGCTATGTGCGTTGACTTTGTTGCTAATGCAATGATGGACGGATATACAGTAAAAGCCGATGGTGAAAATATTGATATGATTAAATATTCAGATGGTTATCATTTTGACGATTTGAATATATTACCCGAAAAATTTAGAGACAAATCTGTATTTAGAGATTGGGTTGATAGAATTTTTCCAACTATAGTATTTCCAAAACAACAAAAAGCTATTGCAGATTTGGCAAAAAGAATAGTTGATATATGATCGTAACATCTAATATTTATCATACATGAAACAAATACAAGGAGATGTGGATTTGAGCCATCTTTATTTGAAAGAGTTACCATCAATATTAACCAATGTGAAGGTTACTGGATATTTTAATTGTAGCTTCAACAACTTGAAATCATTGGATGGTGCGCCAAGCAGTGTCGGTAGAAATTTTGATTGTAGCGACAACAAATTGACATCATTGGTTGGTGCTCCACGTAGTGTTACTGGATATTTTGATTGTGTCAGCAACAAATTGACTTCATTGGCTGGTGCTCCAAGTAGTGTTGGTGAAGGTTTTTATTGTAGCGGCAACAACTTGACATCATTGGATGGTGCTCCTAGCAGTGTTGGTGGAGATTTTAGTTGTTACCGCAACAACTTGACTTCATTGGCTGGTGCTCCTAGCAGTGTTGGTGGAAGTTTTTATTGTAGCGACAACAACTTGAAATCATTGGCTGGTGCTCCAAGCAGTGTTCGTCTAGATTTTGATTGTAGCGACAACAAATTGACATCATTGGAGGGTGCTCCTAGCAGTGTTACTGGAAATTTTAATTGTAGCTTCAACAATTTGACATCATTGACAGGTGCTCCTAATAGTGTTGGTGGGGATTTTTATTGTACCCACAATGCAACAAAATTTACCGTAGCTCAAGTGCGAGCGGTGTGTGATGTGAAGGGAAATGTTTACGTATGATTAAGTTAAAAGATTTATTGAGTGAGAATGCCGCCAAGCCATTGACTGTGTATCATGGCACAGGCAAGAGTTTCCGGCGATTCAATCTTGACAAGACTACCCAGGGTATTATTTGGTTTACGTCCAACAAAAATAACATATTAAGTGGTGATGTGGGTGCTGAGAGTAGTGGTTATGTGTTGACGTGTGAGGTGACGATACATAAACCGGCAGGATGGGCAGAATATGATAAATATGCTTTGTATGAATTAGAGTCTATGGGATATGACGGAGCTATATTGACTGAGAGTGACGGATTTGATTGTTTTGTATTTGATCCAAAGCAGGTCAAGATATTGAAGAGTGAGAAGATTGGTAATTTGGTCAATGAAAATGACGACGAAGATTATAGGGGTTCGCATACTGCTCCTGATAAAACCAGTGGTGCTGCGTTGCATGATTTGACGGGGGTATATCCTGATGATATTTACAGTGATAAAGCAGGCAGATATTATGGAGACATGGGTGGTGATGCAAATGACATGATTAGTGTGCGTTTGATGCAGGCGTATCGAAACAAACCCAATGCGATGGTTAAAATATACCGAGCGGTGCCTGATACCAACAAAGAAGTTGATGATCGTATCAAATATTACAATCAATTGATTGCGTATGTGAATCAGTATAGGTTTCCGCCTATCAAGGATCGTGTTGCAAGTGGAGAGTTTAGTGATTTGGGATACAACAAGGAAAAGTATATCGCTAAGTTGAGCAAAGACGTTAGTGATTTACAAGCAAAAAAGCAAAAGACTATAGGTATCAATTCTGGTGATTGGGTGACATTGAACAAAAATTATGCTATAGAGCATGGTAAATCTTCTTTGCGTGGCAAATATAAAATAGTGAGCAAAAGTGTTGCTGCCAAAACGTTATATACGGATGCTAACAGTGTGCATGAGTTTGGATATGATCCAAGTTGATTGCGGTATAAATTTGGTTAATTATTGAAAGATGTGCGTGCGTCAATTTTTATTTGGGTATATTGCGTATATTTTTCTATTTATTATTAGCAGATGGAACAATCAAGATGTTCCTAATTATTCTAAATATTTGAAAAAGGTATGATTAAACTAAAATCTCTATTGAAGGAAAGTGTTAACGGATCACAGTTTATCAGCGTGGACATACAGCCTGAGTATGACAAATTTTTGTCGTTTGACATTGGCAAATACTGTAATTTTCTGAATAGCAACCGTGACAATTTTGCATCATTGACATTTTTGTATAATGGTGCAGACACATTGGGAATGGTGAGCGAGAATGATTACAAGATGTGGTTGATAGAGAATGGGTGTGAAGAAGAAACAATTGACGGTGCCACTTTTTATGACAAGGGATATGCGTTTTTTCGTTATTGCATGGACAATAATCTTGACGATGGTGTGATAGCCAACTTTGTCATGTTCATGTATGAAAACAAAGTAAATGATAGCAGAGACATGAACAGAGAGATGTGGGCCAAGTATTTGAGACAATATCGTAAGACCGACAAAAAACAAGCGTATGAGTTATTGAAAGTGAGCGATGATTGTGTCCACATACCTGATTTGATGAGTTTTTTGAAGAGATACAACGGCAACATATTGTTGACGGGTGGTGGAGTCAATGAATGCCTCAAAGAAGTGGAAATAGCACTGATGGCATTGGGTAAGAAATACGAGATATACAAACCCTTTACATATTAATATATGATTAAATTGATGCATTTATTGAATGAAGTTCACAAGTTGGAGGATGCGGTTAGAAAGTTGGAGAACGATATAAAAACCAAATATCCTGCACTTGACAAGTTGGGCATATATATGGATGATAGAAAGAACAGTTTGTTTTTGAGTGATTTGTATGTTAAGAAGGAGTTTAGGGGTACTGGTGTTGGCAGTGCGGTGATGCGAGAGATTGTGACTTTTGCTGATAACAATCATATACCTATAGTATTGATACCTGAGCCGGAGGGTAGATCATCTGTCAAGAAGTTGATACAATTTTATAGGACATTTGGATTTGTGGTTAACGCGGACAAAAACGTGGATTATTTCTTGAGTGAGCCGTTTGTGTTGAGTATGTATAGAGTTCCCAAATAAAAAATAAAATGAACTTAATGATGGTAGAAAATTATATATAAACTTATGATACGCTTTAAAAATCTATTGGTAGAAAATCCAGATACATTAGTATACAAATCAAACCGGTACAATTACACTCGTAGTTGCGCTAGATCTGCATTTTTTGTTTATAATGATATTATAGACACACAAATATATTTGTTTGGTTATAGTGATATCAAAAAGGAATTTTTCTGTACCAACCCGGAAGTATTAAAACAAATTAATGAATTAACCAACAACGATGATATAAAATATGATTCCGATAAAGATGATTCCAGTGATGATGGTCAAATAGACTATTGGGCAAAAAATGCGATTGAAATATTAAAACTGGGAAATTCAGGTGGTGGACATCAGCGATTATATACTATTTTAAAAGGTATCGGTAGAATTAGACGCGGCCAAACTTATATCAGTTCCGCTAGATTGTTTGAAGTGGATGATGATACTGATAAAAAAATGATTTGCAGTTTTTGGGAGACCAGAGGTACGGTGTTGAAGTATATGAATTTTTGGGAAGATGCTATTAAATTTAATGGTTTTGACCCAAAAGAAATACTCTACGAACCTTCTAAGTTTTTTTATACATACAGTCAATTGATGGATATTAATTATGATGCATCTAAACAAACGACAGTTGTGCCCGTTAAAGATTCTACATTACAAAAAGCAATTGATGATAAGACCAATGAGTATGTTGACAAGCGAGGCAAGTTACATACGACTGGTGCTACATTGACTCCTGAAGAAAAAAATTCATTGGATCTAGAAGTTTTTTCATTGGATACTGAAATTAAAATTTTGACGGATATTAAAAAATCTGGAATTACTGATTATAATACCCCAGGACTTCAACAAAGTGTAAAGAGTGTAGTTGACAGAGCGGTGGCTCAATATGAACATGACAAAACGAAGAGATATAATTTAGGGGCAGAAACGGAGAAACAATTTGGTGGAATGCCGATGGCACAAATAAGAAGTTTGTATCGTGGAATTCCGCTTGGTAAATTAATCAAGAAAGAATCTCTTTACAAAAAATTGACGCGACACATGAAACTTTTATGATTAAATTAAAACAATTACTAGAAAGCAGTACCCCAAATCTTTTGATTCCACGAAGAATTGAAGGTCGTGTTGAAAAATATGTACAATCACTCATACAAAAATATATAAAAGATGGCAGCAAAGGTGGTTTAGATTTACATGGATTAAAATTGACCAAGTTACCTAGCAATTTAAAAAACGTGAGTGTTACTGGATATTTTGATTGTAGCAACAACAACTTGACTTCATTGGATGGTGCTCCTGCGAGTGTTGATAGACATTTTGATTGTAGCAACAACAACTTGAAATCGTTTGTTGGTGCTCCAAGCAGTGTTGGTGGACATTTTTATTGTTACAGCAACAACTTGACTTCATTGGATGGTGCTCCTAGCAGTGTTGGTCTAGGTTTTGATTGTAGCAGCAACCCCAAATTGACATCATTAGTTGGTGCTCCACGTAGTGTTGGTGGAAATTTTAATTGTAGCAGCAACAACTTGACTTCATTGGATGGTGCTCCAAGCAGTGTTGGTCTAAATTTTAATTGTAGCCTCAACCCCAAATTGACTTCATTGACTGGTGCTCCACGTAGTGTTGGTGGAAATTTTGTTTGTAGCTACAACCCCAAATTGACATCATTGGATGGTGCTCCGCGTAGTGTTGGTGGATATTTTGATTGTGGAGGCAATGCAACAAAATTTACAATAGAACAAGTGCGGGCGGTGTGTGATGTGAAGGGAGAAATTTACGTATGATTAAATTAAAACAATTATTGATTGAAGGATTGAAGGAGAATGCGGCGTTGGATTATTTGACGCAATTAGTAAAGTCTGGTCCATTTAAAGGGCGGGTTTATTTGGCAGGCGGTGCTGTGCGTGACATGCAACTTGGTAAAGATCCAAAAGATTTGGATGTTGTTGTTACGGGTGGTATTGATGCCGGTATGGAATTTGCTAAATGGGCGACTCAATACATGCATAATCATAGACATGGTAGCAATCCGGTTTTGTTTCCTGCATATGGTACTGCAAAATTCACTTTGAGTGGCATTGTTCACAATGGTATTGATTTGAGTGATGTTGATATTGAAGCGGTTGCTACTAGAAAGGAGAAATATGTTGGTGGTAGTAGAAAGCCAGAAGTTAGTGCTGGTGATCTTGCTGATGACGTTAAGCGCAGAGATTTTACTGTAAATAGTCTATTAAAAGATTTGACCAACGGTGAAATTCTTGATTTGACTGGAATGGGCAAAGCAGATATTACAACTGGCATCATTCGTACTCCACTGAATCCTGATGTTATTTTCAGTGAAGACCCACTTCGTATGTTGCGAGCAGTTCGATTTGCTTTTAAATATGATTGGGACTTGCCACTGTTTATGATTCGGGCATTGAAAAAGAATGCATCGCAATTACAAAATATTAGCAACGAACGTATTCGTGATGAATTGGATAAAATACTTGTAACAGGTAGTCCTGATAGAGCAATTAAGTTGCTTCGTATTACAGGATTGTTAAATTACATAATTCCAGAATTTAAGAGTGCATACAAAATGACGCAGAATGTTCATCACTATGAAAATGTATTTGATCACATTTTAACGGTTGTAAAAAATACAAAGCCTAATCTTATTACTCGTTTACAAGCATTATTTCACGATATAGGTAAAACGACAACTCGTTCAGTTGTTGATAATGCAGTTCATTTCTATAATCATGAAAATGCATCGGCGGATATGGCTAGAACGATAATGTCAAGATTAAAATACCCAAGTGAGGTTATTGATTCTGTTGCAGTGGGAGTACGTAATCATATGAGATTAAAGTCGGCGGGAAAATCGGGAGATAAAATGTCCGATAAAGCAATAAGAAAATTTATTGTTGATTTGGGAAATCATCTCGAATATACATTGGATTTAATGCACGCTGATAATATAGCGCATTCTCCTGAATCTGCTATGCCAGATCAAATTCCTAATATTATTAAAAGAATTGAGATTTTAAAACATACGACTCCAAAGAAAAATGAAAAGTCTCCTATAACAGGGGAAGACTTGATAAAATTGGGGTTGAAACCAAGTCCGTTATTTTCCGAGTTGATTGAATTAGTAAAAGACAAACAACTAGAAAATCCTAATACTACAAAAGAAGAGTATTTGGAATTGATCAAAAAACATTTAGAAAATGTTTAGACGTTTTTGTTTAGATGATTATATATATATTATTATGGGAAGAAATAAAATATATGAATCTGAACAAAAACGCCATGATGCCGAAAAACAAAGAAAAAGAGAATGGTACAGAAGAAACTCCGAAAAAGTTAAAAAAGCACGTATGGAAAATTATTGGAAATCAAAAAATGTGGAGTCGAAGTTGTCCTTGTTGTAAAGAGGATATTTGGCATATTAGCAGAGATGCTGTTTATAGAAAATCAAACACAAATCGCCCATGTAGAACTTGTTGGTCTAAAAACAAAAAAATAATATTGGAGAGAAAGTGCCCAAATTGTTTAATAAATCTTCATTACAAAGATTATAAAAATTTTTGGACAGCAAAAAAAGAAAATCTACGATGTAGATCTTGCTCTAAAATAGGAAATCATGGGAGACTTGGTCAGAAAAATACAGATGAACATAACCGGAAGGTAGGAAATAAACATAGAGGTAAAAAAATAACGGATGTTGCAAAGCAGAGAATGCGAGAAGCGGCACTGAGTCGAATACGAAATAAAAATATTAGACCGTATACAAATTACAATCCAGCAGCATGTAATTATTTTGACGAGTTAAATAAACAAAATGAGTGGAATCTTCAACATGCATTAAATGGTGGAGAAATACAAATTATTGGATACTTATTGGATGCGTATGATAAAGAAAAAAATATTGTAGTTGAATATGATGAGCCAATGCATGAAAAACCATCTATAAAACAGAAAGATGTAATAAGACAGCAGAGAATACTCGAACATTTAAATTGTAAATTCTATAGATATAGTGAAAAGTACAAAACTTTAACTTTGATTAATAATACAAATTCTCAAACATAAAATGGATAGTTGGATATATTGATAGCTATAGTACAGTTTATCACAAAGTGGTAAATATCGGTGATAATGTTGATAGTCATGATTTGATTTGGCCGTGTCGGACAAAACAAACAAAGTGGCGTTGGATGTCAGATAAACCGCGTCACTTGAACACATATGGTATCGACTTAGAACCAGAAGACGAAGACAGAGTTTGGAATTTGATTACCAAACTGCAATAAATCGAACATCACCCGTAACTTTTATGAGTTACGGGTCTTTTTTTGTATATTTATATGATATGACAATTGATGAATTGAAGCAATTTGTGAAGCAAACATTGGATGAAGCAGTTCCGTTTGATAAGAGCGCAGATATTCAACGTGCATTAAAATCCAAGTATGGCGTTGAAATGCAAGAATATACCTTTGGTGTAGAGTTTGAATTCAGTCCTATTGTTGAAGAACTGAGCCGACATAATATAGAAGATCTATTGAATGGATTATACGATAATTCGGGTAGTTTACCCGAGGCATACACTGACTGGTTAGATGATAAAAGAAAAGATGCGGTTAAGGATTGGTTACGGAGGGGAAATAATGATGTATCCAAATATATTGATGACTATGGACCAATGGATCTGGATACATTTGATGATAATATAAGTGAACCGGATTCAAAGGATTTTTCAGATGACGAGGAATTTGAGCAAGCACTTGCCGAGTATAAAGAAAAACGAGATGATGTGTTTAGTGAACATCGTCGGTGGGAGAACCGAGATATGAATGGTTACATTGATGAGTTTGTAAGTGATTTGGCTCGTAGTGGTGAGTGGAGAGATCATGTACCAGAAGATGAGCAAAATATTGTTGATATGGAAGGTAAGATACAAGAGGCATTGGATTTTATTACGAGTTTGGGTGAAACCGCTGAAAACGGAGACAGTGCTGATAGTACTACATGGGCAGTCGGAGAGGATGGACCCAATGTTGAAATACGAAGCAGACATATGAATCAAAGTGAAAATGATTTTAAAAAAATATCACAAGTTGGAGATTGGGTTAGCAATCAACGTACAAGCGGCAAGACAGGTATGCATATTCATATAGGATTGCCTAGTAATTTTGATGTATTTGATTTGTTGGTAATGACTACATTAGTTGATGAAAATGCTATTAAAAGTGTGATTAGCAGCGATAGAGATTTGGGTCAATATGCTAAATTAAAAAGAAGTATTGGTAATATGATTGTGAATAAAATTCGTGATTATATGACGATGCGACCTGATGCAAGAGAATCTGTGCCTGCTTCGTTTGTACTTACAAATGAGCAGATGATGAGTATATTGAAGGGATTTGATCGTAATCATGGTACAAACATTGCCGCGTTTAGTGAACATAAGACGATTGAATTTAGGTATTTAGGTTCTGATTTGGCAGATAAAGCGGTAAAGTGGATTGAATATTTCTTATTGTTGCCACGAATTGCCAAGAGCAGAAACAAGATTACTTTAAATAATATTTACGATGAAAAAGTAATTGCTACAAGATTACCCGGTAAGATTCGGTTTAGTTATTTAAAAAATGGAGAAAAACAATCAAAAATACCAATGCCGACTGAACCAGCTGATGTTATAAAACAAAAAGCTTCTGAGCCTGTTAGTGCGGTGGATAAGTTAAAGAAATCTAAATTGACCGAACATAAAGTTGATAAAAAGGAATATGAACGCCGTGAGAAATTTATTCAAAATTATATCGATAACTTGGTACACGCTGCACCGGGTAGTAATAGCGAAGAAAAGCTAACTTATGTGTGGACACATCATAAGAAAGTCATGGATAAATTATTAGCAGGAATGAGGTTGGTAGGAAAAGCTGCTACATTTGGTCATATTGGTGCCGTACCAGTAGGTTCATATAAATCTAAATTCAATGCGGATCTATATTATATTAGATTTGGAGATTTTCCTAAATCCGGTAAATCAACGAACTATGCTACTGGAGAAATTGAAAAAGGAGTAAGTGCGTATCCTGTTAAATGGAATGTTCAAAAGAATAGATGGGAGATCATAGAAACACAATTAGAAGAATTTGCGGCATTGTATTCTTTAACAGATGATATAACGGACGGTAAAGGTCGCCCAGTTTATCTGGTCCAAGGACAAGAGTTACTTAGTTTGGGGAGCGACGGCGAACCTATGCTTGATATCAATAATGTAAAGATAATCAAAAAATT
>Ga0209084_1000823_pt1 | contig 28174 bp, 15 predicted proteins | sample C_130820_MF_Meta_FD_187309 | JGI IMG/M metagenome (GOLD analysis project Ga0209084, IMG submission 187309) | Freshwater microbial communities from Lake Croche, Canada to study carbon cycling - C_130820_MF_MetaG (SPAdes) (version 2) | ecosystem: Environmental > Aquatic > Freshwater > Lake...
CTTTGTTTACCACCCTTCTTGACTCCTGATCACATCTATCTCACGTGTCATTACTCCGCGGTTGTGCCAGTTGCTACGATAGTGATGTTTGAAGAATCGGCTGGCCTGTGCGTCTATCACGGTCATGGGCAAGTCTAATTGTCTGTATAGATCCTCAGCCACACGACCTAAGATTATTTCAGGATTGTGTCCGTCTACCGTTTGGAATATGTCTTTGAGAGCATCAAAATCTTGTACCAGTCGATGATCCCATTCGGTCAGCATGGTCATGTAAGTGCCCATTCGGCTACCTGCTATGGCCCAGACACCGTGCTCAACATCACGTCCTACATTGTGCCAGATGGTTAGGTGATCTAGATTGCGCTGATGTACTCGTGTCTTGAATTCAGCAAGACCGGGTCTTGCTCCTTGATTAAGGCACATTTTGACACCTTCTCTGAATCCCGCACGCCAGGCCTGGAATGCTGACCCATTGGGATAGGTAGTGCTGTAACAATCATGCATGGGCCAGTATAAAGGATCAAAGCAGAATTCTATTTCAGTTTCAACTCGTCCATCAGTGGCTTCGTGGGTACGCATGTCGTTGGCAAATTTTTGAGTCCATGAACTTAATCCACCATTGCCGTACATGAGTCCGTTGACATGATTACGGGCACGCCAGCGAAACACAGCACTTTCCCATTGTGTGTCGGGCAACTCCAGGGTAAGATTAAAAAACTTTTCTTCTGGCAAATTGTCGCCATCAATAAGAACGAACCGTTCAGTGGTACTGGCAGCAGCGGCTGCTTTGTGTGCGGCATCTGATCCTTTTACTCCATCAACTCTACGAGCCCACGGAATCATGTTGCGAATTTTAACCCAAAACTCTTCACGACTGGGTTCATCGTAGGTTAGGTAGATGCAATCTAGATCGGCTATGTCAATTTTTTTCATAAGTTTTTAAATTCCATTTGGTATGAGGCTCAGTATCATTCACTATTATGCACACGTTGTTGGGTTCACAACAGATACCCTCTTCGCTTGGTACCAGTTTAAAAATAAAACTAGCGGCCATTTTTATTTTTACAATCTTTCCATCAATGATCCGTATATTGGTTTCACCAGACATGTATACAGCTGCGTCAACATCAATGTAATTACCCGGCAAGTCATCTACCGAATAAGAAGTTGGATAACCAAATTCGTCATAATATATACGATATCTTGGCTGTTTAACCGGAGGAAGATTACAAAAGTAGTCGTCTAGGTCAAATTCATCCATGGGCACGCCAAGTCTTTGTGTTGTAGTGTATGGCTCCCCATTGGGCCACAGTTTGTATTCGTAGATTAGGATATTCCCACACTAGCTCCAGGGTCCAATCCGGTGTTTGGGTTGGTATTATATGATGTTTCATGTGGGTTATTGTAGGACCAAGACCCACAGGCAAGGTAACCAAATCTGTGCCTGTTATGACTGCAGCCATGGCATATACCAAATCAGTTGAAGGCTCCGCGTCGGGCATTAAGAGACAGCGTTGATAGTCAGACCAGTTTTCAAATATGCTTCTGACTAGATCAAAAAAGTCTTGTGCTGTTTTACTTAGACGCCAATAGGTAATGGCATTGTAAACATCTGGCAGATGGTTGCGATCAAATAGCTGTCTGTAAAATCTAGATCGACCGGGCCTATCATAAATGTCTCTACAGCCTTGACTGATCACTACATCTCGTCGTTCAAACAAGGTCCACCAATGATCAATAGGACTGGCCACAATCATGTCAGCTTCTAGCTTGATGGTTTGTCTAAATGGACTAGCCGCAAACATCTGCCAGTCGTTGCATTGTTTGTTTTCTGTTGCGCTCTGATCACCATGTGGCAACGGAATCACATGATCAAATACTGGATCACTTGAACGTCGTGTTGTAATGGCAGCAATTTGTGCATCTGGATGGAACTCACGGATACTACGGGCCAGCTGAACAGCACAGGCCAGGTAGTCTGTGGTTGCATTGTCAATGGCTGGTATCAGATAGCCACGTTCAGCAAGCACTGGCAACAATGTCTCCTAGATAGCGTTTGCCCATGGCATGAAAGTCTTGATTTAATGTGATCCACTTTAGCTGACCTGACCCAGTTCTATAATCTACACGATAGTGATCGACGGCCAATTGTGTTAGTTGTGTTTCTGGAACCACTGTGGCCAGACTCCAAGGAATACAGGGCCACGCCAAAACTTGTCCATTCACGATCAGTTGAGCAATGGTCAATGCAAAATCATTCCTATAGGTGGCACTGGATACGCCATACAAGCTTCTGTAATGGGTCCAATTTTCTCTTATCATTTGCATAGTATCAAATATCAATTCAGCATGATGACTGCGATTGAATCGCATCACAGTAGCCCACGTCATGGGCATGTGATATCGTCCAAAACAGTTTTCCTGTTCAAATGGTTTGCCCCCGGCAACATCATATGCATGATCATGTGCCAGGAAATCTATATTGGTGTCAAATAGCATGCTCAATTGATTGCTTGCTACTACATAGTCAGCATCCAACAACAAGGTCTGATCCCACGGACTCAAAGCATAGGCTGTCATGCGGTCATTATTGTACCAGGTCACACTGTCTTTGAAGTCGGCAAAGTATCTAGAATTATTTCCTTGTTTGTCAGCATGTATAACCTGATCAAATTGGTATGTGGCAGGCAAATTGACTTGATCAGTAATCACACAAACTGGAAGACCCAAATGACGGTGTATGTTTTTGGTACTCCAAGCCGCCAAGGCCACATAATCAATCAGTTCGTTTGCATAGGCAAATATTACAACTCCTTGAGTCATCTCAGCGTGTTTAGTTCGTCGTGTTCAATCAACCAGGCTGTCATTTGCTCTTGCCAGCGTTGTTGTGCCATGGCCAGTAGTTCTCGATAATCAACTCTGACAGGTGTATCGTACAAGTCAAGAAGAACCAGGCCTTGTTGACCTGTTTCCACGGATGCTGTCAAGGTATTGATCAGTTCAGGACCAGCACTCCACATTCCACCGTTGTAAGCAAAGGTCAGTTTGGCTTGGTATTTTTCTTTAAGTAGACGGCGAGCCTGGGCATGTTCAAATCTGGCACGGCCATGTTGTACTAATTGATTGGTATCCATAATTGTATTATACTACGAAATACCATAGCAGTCTACTGTTAATTTGCTTATTTGGCATAATCGAGAAAAGGATATTAGGGTGAAGAAAATACCTGGGCAAACACGCTTGGAGTGCCCCAAGTATTGGTTAGATATGTGGTTTCTGGTGGAAAGTAGCTAACAATCGTACAAGGTGCTGTACCCGGTGTAAAAAAACTTGGGGGGGTGCCGCCTGAAATATTGGTGGTTTGTCCATATCCACTCACAGATGGTTGATACCAGGTAGTTGTGAATCTAATTACATTGGCAGATAGATTGTATGCCTGCACTTGGATATATGAACCGATATATGCTCCACCATCGTACTGTAAAAATAGTTCTTGCTGGGTGGCCTCATTGGTACCAGTCAATTGTGCATTACCTATGGTGGTGGCCACATTGACCGGACTGCCTGATCCAGCAATTTTATTAGTTCCCTGATATGTGTAACCAGCAATGACTTTACTTGTACTGGTTGAAGTAAACGAAAGCGTACCGCAGGCTGTAGCAAACGCATTCCAGTCTGGATCACGGTCAGTACCGGTGCTGGTTTTGCTAAACTGTATGCGGATTATGCCGCCGGCGTTAAAAAAATAATTTCTAACAGTTGCATTAGAAAATGTCACATCATTGGCAAAGATTATGGCCCAGTCTGCTTGTCCAGTGGTGAATGGGGTTCCTTTATAATTGACCCCAGTGATAATCGCAGGGCCTTGACTACCCACAGCATAGGCATTATACGGGTTAGTACCAATGGTACTGATGGCCGTGGTCAAATTGGCAATAGTGGCAATTGTTTGTCCAGCACTGGGACTGGTAACACTAGGATTTGATCCTGATTGGTGTATGTAAGCATTGGTGATAGTGCCAGCCAGACTGGCCCATTGTGTGGCTGTGACAGTTCCGCCAATGCTGACCGCACCCACAGGTGTCTGTCCATAATAGTCACTCCATATTGAATTTACACTGGTTGCAAAACCATTATAGTCTGACGCTTGTATTGTTCCACCGGAGCTGTATGTCATTTTTTATCAGTTTTAAACTTATTTAATTGTTACAATAGCTTCAACTAGGCCTAGTCCTGTATCATGTTTGTCTACCAAGGCTCGCCCAATTGTGTTGAATGCCGTGGCTTCGCCTGCGGTCGCAGACCTGGCAATTCCTTCACCAGCTGATACCAATCGATCGCCTTTGTGTACAACACCAGTACATTGTACAGGAACCCGACCGGTCATTGCAACCGGGGGATGAGTCAAATCTGATCCAGCACCACTGTTCATTAGGTATGCTGCTCGTGTGCTTATAACTCCAAACACTGTGTCACTTAATTCTTTTTTAGATAATGTAATTTCTGCTGACCCGCCCAATTCGACCACAGTCCCGGCTTGGTATATATTATCTGCAGCAAATCGTTCTGCTACGTCAGCATATTGAGCCGAAGTTGCCTGAGCAAATATTGTATTGAAATATCCACCCGAACTGCCAATATTACCAATACCGTTTCCATTGGCGTTGATTATGTTGCCAATGCTCAGAGCCGTTGTGCTAAAAACTGCAACATTCGATACGCCGCCTATACCTACAGTGACATTGCCTCCCGAACTGACCACAGTCACATTACTTGTACCGCTGTTGATGTTGGCCACGCTGGTGATCACACCTGTCAGTAGTGCACCGTTACCCAGAATATAATTACCAGTAACATTGCCAATAGCACTGACAAGTCCACCTGTTAACACATTGCCGCCTGTGATATTGCCTGTGGCTGTGACTGAACCGACGGTACGTAGATTGCCGCTGGATACATTACCAGTGACTGTGATCAGGCCTGCGGTGTTTATATTGCCGCCTACAATGTTACCTGCCACGTTTACACCACTTGCACCTTGTCCCCAAAATGTAGGAGATGTGACTCCACCAATGCCGGTCACGTTGCTGGCCAATTGTATACCGGAACTGATGTTGCCAAATCCAGGAATAGCCAACAATGGAGTCCAGGTTGCATCGCCACTCATAATGCCCACGACCACGCTGTCAACTACTAGTTCAATTACTTTGTGAGTTACTGTACCGGTTGTATCTGTTATCACATTGGCAAATGCGCCGGTTACACCAGTACCAGCTGTGAATTGTGGGCCAACTAATGTCCATGACGCTCCAGACCAGATGTTTACCTGTTGGTTTTGTGTGTCATACCAAAGATCTCCTTGGGTGTTATAAATGGTAGAACTAGGAGTAGTATTTCCCACTGCCATTGCGCTGAGATATTTCCAGCCAGTTGTGGTATTGTTGGTGTTGACTTGTAGTCGTCCGGCACTGGGTGAATTATTCCACCAAAGTTGTCCAGTTATTGGTGCAGGTGGTGCTGTACTATTAGAAGAATTTTGTAATACCCGTACAAAATTGGTATTTAAAAATTGTCCGTACCCAGAATAATTTTTACCCACAAGCGTTAGTGCCGGGGCTGCGGTGGTATTAATAGTACCGTCAGCTATGGTAGCAAATACGGTTCCATCGGTTAGTGTTATTGTATATGACATTGTTTAATCGGTCCTATTATATTTGTTGCAATTTGATATACGCATATTTATGCGGCACTCAAGTTTGTCAAAGTCTGAATGCGCAAGGTATAATCAATTTGTATCTGTCGATTTAGACTTTTTTGTACCGGGTGGAAAATCACATGTGTTATCAACAACAACTGTGTGGCAGATCCGTTCCAACACTGTAACCCTAGTTCATCAAACACATATTCACCATTGAAATTGGTGCTGTTGTCAAAGGCCTGTTGTCCGGCTGGTTCACCATAATCCAACAAGCAGGTCACTACTATGTCCGTGTACGGTTGTCCAGATGTGTGTATCACCGTCATGTAATTGTTGCCGGGATCCTGATTGGCAGCTGAATTATCATCTACCACCTTGGCATAAGTTTCGTTGTATAGGCTGGCACTGGTGCCAACGGTATTAGGTGGCAAATAGGTTATTACTCCAGTGGGATCAACTGCACTGCCGCCATTGCCAAAGGCCATCTGGTAGATCCAGCCCACATTGCGGTCACTCAAAGTGTTGGCCATGCAAATACTGATATTTTCGTAATGAATTTGATTGGAGCCGTCAAAAAACACTTCTTTTGTTGATGGATCAAAAATTTTTAAAAATCCTTTTATTAGTAAATTACTGTTACTCAACATTTATTTTCCTTTTTCTTCCCCCACCGTTTCCGGTGCCGTATTTGATAGATCTCCACCCACCTATGGAATAATAAATTTTATTAAATGGCAAATTATTTTCTCGACAAAATGCCCGTAATCCTTTGATTTTTACTACTTCGCCAGTGGGGTATTGAATTTGCCATTCGAGCGCATTAGGATTTTTTCCTCCCGATGTTTGCAAACTGTGTAATTTTTTAGTACGGTCGGATACTGTTACTCCAGTTCGTTGCTCTGACCATATTTTTTTTGTTTTTGCTGATGGAGCCCATCCTTTTTTACTGTCTGCCCAATTTTTCTTGTGCATTGCAGATCGAGGTGGCATTTTGCCACCGGGCGGAAACCCATCCAAACCTGTTTCTGGTATCAAATTGGCCCATTTATCACTATTAACAATATCAAAAAACTCACTAAAAAATGTTGCAAACTCAAAAATATCAGACTCTTCTGTAAATAATGTATGCCACAATGTGGTGATGTTGTTACCGTGTTCGTTCATATGTCTCGACCAATAAAGCCCAGACCCCGAATACACTACCGGATCAACTGATGTAGTTTTTCCAAAATACAGTTTACCTGTCTTGTTGTGTTGTTTAATATAAAGACTTGTTGGAATCATGCTCGTTTTTCCACAAATATCTGTTTGGTCTGGGGATCTGAAATCCTGACATGTCCTTGCACTGAAATACTTCCAGTTTCGTTAGGACGGCGCTGAGGTTTTTGTTCAGCGTTGTTTGTTTTAGTTGTCTGCTTGTTATCAGTCATATTTTATTTATCTTAGTTTTTATCCCCAAAAAAAACCTTGGTCGTTGTTGATTGTTGCACTAGGAAGAAGGTATTTCTATCCTTCGAACCAGAATGGTCACGTCAACACCGTCTGCAGGCGCCGAGTCCAGGGTCACTGACACCGGTGCCTGGGCAGTTACAGTATAATAGTCGTCGCTCAACAATATCCCGCCCACATAAACTTGTACCGCTCGGCTTAACGGTTGCCAATATTCAGTGTTTGTGATAGCTGTGTAATATGGAACATCCTTTAAGGCCATGTAATAACTGCCAGAATTAACTACCACAGCGCCTTGATAATAAGCAAGGCCCACTGTGAAGGTCAATCCTGTGGTGGTGCCTGCTGTGGTATCAATTGACACATTGCCAGGAGTGACCAAGGTAAACTGTGTTGACCCATTGGTTGCACTGATCTGATAGGTTGTTGGATTTGTGTAATCAACAATGGTGCTGGTACCGCTGTTGGTGCCACTTACCACCACAGGATTACCCACTATCAACAACTTGCTTGATGCAGTACAACTACATGCAAACAACAGATTGGTTATGTTAACACCAGTTACAACTTGAGTGGTAGCCCAGGTCGTAGTTGACGTGCTGATTGTGATATTGGGTGCGTTAAATACTGTGGCAGTTCCATTGGCCAAGGTGCTGGTACTCACAATGTAATTTTGGTATGCTTCAGGAAACAACATGTTACGACTTATATTGTACACTATTGCAGCGGTTTCGTGTGCTGCCACAGCAGTACCCACGGTGCCACGCAATAGTCCGCTGACTGTGTTTGCTACATAGTCTATTTCACGATACATGATACGTTCAGCGTTGATTGTTAGTTCTCCCCATTGATTTAATTCAAAGTTTGGAGCCGACAATACAGAAGCATTGTCTACAAAAATCTCGTCATCGTCTGCAGCCAAGGGTTGAGTTAGTTCGGTGGTTCCTGATTGAGTAATTGAGTAATTCAGTTGAATATTCCGCATGGTCTGGAATATACGGCTGTCTACAACAGGAATAGCTGGCGCAGTTTCAATGATCACTACTATGTCACCGGCTGCTGGCGGCGTGTTGAATGTCACAGTTGGAGCAACATACGAGTAGTTTGTGCCAGCAATAATCACATTGTTTACACAGACCACAACGGTGGTTGCCCCTGTAGGTGCAGCAAATGCAACCTGGGCGCCATTTGCAGTGTAATTCGTGACTGGACGATTGTATATTCTGAAATCCATGGTATCAAATTCGCTGCCAGGAACCAACTCTTCCGGTGCATAACTGCTGAATACATCGATATAGCCACCGCCGTCCACATTGATATCTGTGGCACGCAATCCCAGGTACGGATCCACATAGGCGCTTGAATATACGGCATCTAGAATGATTGGACTAAAAGTTGGAAATCCTTCGGGCCCATATGTGATATTGTCAAATGGATTGATATCAAAGTTGCCCACGTCAAAGCCGGGATTTTGATTGAAGGCTGGAGCAGTCACCATTACTCCAGGGTAGCTGGTGCCCGGTATCAGTAACGGTAAACTGAGCCCGGGCATGTTTGGTGTTGGCACATAGTAGCCCATGGTTCGATCAGCACCGTTTAGATTTTCTGCCAAAACCACGGTCCACATATTGGGATCAAACACTGTGGCATTGGTGTTTTCAGCAGCCTGCCACACAGTATTGTTCCAACGCACTCGATTGCCGGTCACATAAGATTCTCCTGGGATCCACTCAAATATAGTGGTCACATATTCACAGCGATCAAACTTTAAGGTTACTGTAAAATCACGCACCAGTTGATTGCCCATGACTGGCACAACAGCATAGCCAGCTGGTAAGGCACCACCACCACCGATCAAGGTCACATCAGGTGTGGTAATATATCCAATGCCTGTATTGGTAACAGTTATACCGGAAATTGTGCCTGTTAACAAATTAACTATAGCCGTGGCACTTGCGCCAGTGCCACTCCAGGTAAGAGTGGCTGATCCATTCAACTGCGACCCCAAAGTAAACACAGGAGCATCTGTGCCCGTGGTTCCAGCCGCGGTCACAGTGTACAAATTGTTCACACCTGTATTGATATGATAAATCTGTTGCCCCACACTGTAGGTTGTGGTTGCAATCCATGGCATGCCAATTATTACGTCAGGAGTTGATGTGTACCCGGTTCCACCTTGTAATACAGTAATTGAATTCACACTCAGCGTGTGATTGTTGAACCATTGTTGCCATGGTTGACGCCCCCACACAGGTGCGTTTGAGTCTGCATCGCTGACAAATGTTTCTCCCAAGCTGAGTGATTCAGTGTAGGGAGTCAGTACCGGGCTTACAAACTGTGGCACTTCAAGTTCAACATCCCAATATGCAGGCACATCAAAATCACTCAAATTGCCCGGGTAGGTATCCAATCCATCATAGATCAGATTGAATGCCAGGGTCTGTACATGGAACGGTTTGACTTCTTGTAGGTAATCCTCTACAAAAGTTTGATTGTCTTTCTGGTACAACTGATACGGTTGTAACCCACGCAGTCTATGATCCACATCAATAAAACTGCTCAATGTTAACCAACTGGGTGCTGAAAATTCAGTATAGATAAATTTAAACATCAGGATCAGCAACTGATTGCGATAGATCAATAGATCATCGATAAAAAGTTCTTGATTGATTGCTTGGATTATTTTTCTAGTTTCAATCACTGGTTCTTGATCAAAGTATTGTGCATCAAAAACTTCAGCATCAAATCCGTACGGTCCTGCAGCATAATCCCATAAATCTTGATCAAACTGTATGGTACCATCTTGTAACCCTACTCGATCCCATCCAGTCACCGTTCGTAAATAAATTTCAAATTTGCCTTGGCCGTTGTCAGTGACTCGTACACTGCTGCCAATTGGTGCTGTTGTCAGGCTCAATGTTTGTAACGCTGCAGTGTTTGTTACTTGCGCAATTGGTTGTATTGTGCTGTTATAACCTGGTCTAAACCAATTGACATAGCTCCAATAGTTTCGTGTGTCATAGTTCTGAATCCGTACCAGCTGGGTACTTCGTTGTGTGCCATCCGTGACCACTTGATACACAGTCCATCGTCCGTTTTGGCTACTGTCGCTCAACACCAGGTATAGGTAGCCAAGATTTACCGCAGATAAATTTTGATAACTCAATATCTCAAGAGTGGCAACTGTGGCATTATAGCCAGTGGTACCAGTGATCAAGACTGCGGATATTGTTAAACTGGTCGATATGGTATAGGTACCAGCTCCGCCTGTACCAGTACCCAGGGCCAGGATTGTGACCGATGAAGGAATGCCAGTACCGGTCACTGTTTGCCCAACTGCAAACACTCCAGTTACTGTGCCAGCAACAGTGAGCACATTTCCAGCCACTGAAGCCAATGTTGCAGTGGCGGTGGTTGCAGCAGGTATAGGTTCGTTGCTGTTCAACAGATTAAAACTGCGTATTTCTGTGATAGGATACTGTGCTATTATGGTATTGGTGCGTTTTAGATAATTTTCCAATGCAGTAAATCTGTTCACAAACATGCTTTGTCTTGGTCGGAATTGTACTCCATAGCGCATGCCCGGGCTTAAAAATGGATCTGGTATCTGAGCACCCGACACATCCACTCCACAGAAACTGTCTTGTAATTTTTGGTAGATACTATCATTAACAAAACTGTCAGCTCTGCCGTCGGCTACGAATTCATATTCGGTGTGTATGTTGGCTGTAGATCCTGCCGTCTGTTGGTCGTATTCTACATGCAGTATGGTGTCGCTGGCACTGATAAATCCCTTGCCATTGTAAATTGCAACTGTGCTGGCATTCAACGGTGCCACATACGGTATGCCACTTGTGATAGGACTGGCTATGTAACTGGCAACGGCTGTGGTGCTTAAAGTCTTGCCCTGGGCACTAGCAACTGTTGTGATTCCTCTTACCCAGAAATAATAGTAGGTTGCAAAAATGCCATTCACAGTCAAGGCCGACGTCACAGTGTAACTTGTGGTTGACAATGGTATCCCAATGCCGGCATAACTGATAGGTGGTTGATCACTTTCTATCCACTGATAGATGTCTACTCGACTTCCTGGGAATATTTGTCCCCAACGTCGACTGGCGTAAACTATGTCATCTTGATTGGGGTCAATAAATCTTACTGTATCGGTATCCCACCAAATTTCTCCAACATGGTCACTTGCCCAACTGTTACCGTTATTGTGTATGGTACCAGTGTTATAGTTCGCTGGGTCCACTGCTCCGGTATAGTCAATATTTCTACGTGCCACTCCAAGCACAGTACCTTGCAATGGATCAAAGAAATCGTAATAGGTCTGTGTGCTACTCAACAACTTGTCAAAACTGTAAACTGAATTTATCAGGCCAATATTGACCGATGCTTGTTGTTCATGTAGCACAGTCCAGGCCGGTACATCATTGGTGTTCTCAAATACTGTGGTTGATCCGTAATTTGGATTGTCGCTTCCGCCAAGATCTGCACCCGGAACACCCACTATCAAGGTACCGTAGACGTAGTCTACGGCATAACCAAATGTGTCACCAGGTACAAGATTGTTTCCATAAATCTGTTGCCCAAACACAAATTTTCCAGGATTTGACACTGTTTCATTGGCGCTGGGCAAATAATCAAATGTGTATGCTACACCGGAATTGGCTATTGGATTATTGAATATGGTACTACGGTCATCAAAAATTGTTTCTCCACCGTCAAATGGCATGGCCTGGTACACATTGCCGTTGGGCGAGCCAACCACTAAATTTGTGCTGGTATTATTGACACTGATTGCTGATCCAAATAGGCCGTACAAATTGGGATTTGGACTGAAAAGACTTTGGGTATAAGCAAAAGTTTCAAATTGCAAGGTTTCAAATAATGAAGGAGCTCCGTAATAAACTGTAATCATTCCAGGGAGCACTGTTAATTTATTAAAGGAAGTTGCTGCATCTACATTGATCACTGACAGAATCAACTTGCCGGTCACTACCAGTACCACTGTGGTATTCAATGGTGCTGTCACAAATAAAATCTGCTGGCTTGCGTTGTTGTAGGTGTAATCAGTATTTTGTATCTGTAATACATTGTTCAAATACACCAATGGTGTTGATCCAGGATAGGTATATACAGATCCTATAAAAAATATTTTTGTAGTTCCATTGCCAGCAAAGGTCAAATTACTGCTAAGACTGGCATTTACATTTGGTATCACAAAAGATTGAGCCCAGTAACTGGTGTTGGTTGGAGACTGTGCCGATCCTATACTTGTTGACAATGCAATGTAACACAAGGAATTATACATCACTCGATCGTTCAGATAATACTGTTGTGTACTTGTCCAGGCCACTGGAGATATGGCCAAGGCCAATCGAGCTAGTAATTGTTCTGTGGGCGCATATGGAACTGCTACTTCAATGTCGTTGATCCTGATGGTGTCTCCAGCTGTTAGTGTTGGATTGGCCACAAGACTGCTGGTTACTCCATAAACACGACTTTGATTTACCTGTCGTTCAACACTTCCGGCTTGTGTGAGCACTGTGCTGTCTTGAGGGGCCCCAATGTACAGGCTACAGTTGTTGGAGCATATGGCCACAGCCTGGCCAAACTTTGACGTTTCTTCTGGTGCTTGGGCTGTGATTGTTTGTACAAATTGAAACTGATTTGTTTCTATTTCTAAATTGTCACCCACTACCAGCTCTACCAATGATGACAACACTATGTTGGATCCAGATATGGTAAATTGTCCATTTACATACTGTGCAGTGTTGGTCAAAAACACTCCATTTAGCAGTACTGCTATGGGCGCAGTACTGGCCCCAGGCATGGCATACGTTGTTTGGGTGGCATCTGTCACTATGTATTTGATCACGCTGCGATCATATGCGTACACTGACCCGGCATTATTTACTGAAGCAGTATCAGCCATTGTGGCACCGACCAATATTGTTCGTCCGTCGGTACTAGTGCTGATACTGGTTCCAAATCTCGCATCACCGGGCAGGGCCGGACTGAGCATGCTGGTGTCTAATACACCAGCACTCTGCCAATATGTTTGAGTCTGAACAGTGATAGTTGTACCATTACCAGGAACTATTAAGAAATGCACAGTGGTGCCGCCGGGTGCAAAGGTGTAATCAATATACGGCCTCTGCAACACTTTATCAACGTCTATGCGTAGCGAGTCAATATTGGTTGCAATATACAAATATGGCTCAAGATCATAATCATCAGTCGCTCCGTCGCTGGTAAATTCTGTCACTGTAGTGCGTGCCGCAATTATTGTGACTCCAGGAGGAGGAGGTGTATTGAATATAATCTGTGTGGCATTGATGGTATAATTTGCAGGATTATTAAACAACACATTGTTCACTGATACTGACAGTTGATCTGGTTTTTGATAATTTATTTGTATGGCCGTGTTGTAGGTGTAGGACTGTGTTGTACCATCCGCTGTAAAAGCGATTGTTTGTTCTGGAACATCTACTCGACCATATGTATAAACCAAATTACCGTCAGCAGCTCCAACATACATCCACCGTTCGTCTTGACTGATGCTGGTTGCGGACCCAAATGACACAGCATTGGAGTTTACGACATTTCCATTAAGTCCAGCTGTCAACAGTTGTGTTATTTCATAATTATTGGTGGCAGGAATTTGATACAACATTGTTGCATAGCCACGTCCGGCACCGCTGGCATCTGCGCCAACCACAGCCCAATTGTTGTCGCCCCAACTTACAGTGTTACCAAATCCAGATACACCATTTGCCGACAAGGTGATGACGGTGTTGGGTATATAGGTACCCGAACTGGTGCTGGATGCTATTCTGCGGGCAGTATACACTGCACCAACTCCAGAGTTTGCGGCCGGACTGCCTGTTAACAAGCTGAAATGATTGGTGGTTTGTGCCACCGATGCACCGTATAAACTGTTGCTTTGCGGAATTGTAGCACTAAGTGATTGCACAGTCTGGAATGGTTGTTGTTTTTCAATCACTTCCCAATGCCCAGAGCCGTTGTTGTCCACCCAGGCTCTGGCACCTGGTATCAGTTGACTGGCATACGGCAAGTCTACCACGTCGCTGGCCTGAGCCACTCGCATGGTCTGCAAGGACCATGCTAGTCCAGTGCCGGTTAATGTGGTTTGGTTGGTTGAGGTAAAGGAATATGCTATTACCACCGTGGTTGGAGATGGTACCGATAATACACGATAAACTCCGTCCACGCCTGACGCAAAATAACGTACAATCACAAGATCACCAAATGTCAGTCCAGACACCTGTGTAAATCTTGCCACAGCAGTGCCATTTAAATTGTCTGTTATCTGTGTAAGTTGTCCAGGAACTGGAGTACACCTATACACATTCCAACTATAGCTGTTGTCTCTGGCCACCCATATCGTGGTGCCTGTGCCAATGATATTGATATTGGCACTTATGCTGGCTGGATCATCCAGACTGTAGACTGTGATATCAACATCATCAAGATTCACATATCCAGCCGACGGCAACGCAGTATCCAGCATAGTTGGATAGATTGTAGGCAGTATGTCTGTGTCGGTAATCCTGTAACTTTCTCTCCAGAGATTGGATAACAAAATTGTCTGATTGGCCTGGCTGGTCACGCCAGGCTGAATGATCTGCACTGTGCTGGGGTTACTAGTTAGATTGGCTTCGTTGAGATTGATTTCAAAGTAGCTTCTATTGGCATTGGCACCATAGGCTCCAATCAGTACACCCCAGTTTTCATATATTTGATACTGTCCACTTTCTTTGGCGAGATTCACTCGAGTAAACAGATCCGTGGCTCGTTTTGAACCTTTGGTCTTGATAAATTGCTGGTAAAGATTGACCTGGCTTACATCATCAAGATTGAGATCTACCATGTACTGTCTTGGTGTAAATCCTATCAGATTATAGGCCAACAAATCATTGGCGCTGTTGAGATTGGCAGTTTGTGTATTGTAAGTATTGGCCAGTTGATCTGCCTTGTTGGCCAGATTTGGTAATAGTCCTTGTTGAATACGGTCATAGTTACTTTTGAGCCAGTCATTGTAATCAAATTGAGTCTTTGGTTGAACCAATGCAACGGCCTGCCAGAAATTGTTTTTATACCTAACAATTTCTCCCTTGGTATATCGCAGATTTGATTGCCACGGCTTTACATTGTTGTTATTTAAAATAAATCCTTGGGCATCAAGGGTTCCGTTCCAGTCTGTGGAATTGAATGCATTGAGATAAAGTCTGTTTTGCCTGGCACCAGTGATTGGCTCATAAATCAAATCATTAAAAATAGTCTCATTGTCAAATACTATGATATGTTCGTAATCAGTAAATCTTAAATTTAAAAAACTAATTGCCTGTCCAACTGTGGGCTCTGGATTTATTTTAAAGCTGTCTCCGTTCCTTTGTATGATCAAGTTGCGTGTGGCAAAGGTCTGGCGATTTTGATCCAGCAACATATTTTCAGGACTATAACTGTATATATTGTCAACCACTGCTCCTACCTGGCTGGCTTCCAGTTGTCCAGCAGCCGGATTGAGATTTATCAAGGTGCCTGTTTGCCAGCCCTGCTGACTGAAATACAAGAACTCCTGGGCCATTTGTGGCCAATCTAGGGTGTAGCCATTTTCAATCAGAGTGAATTTCAATCCTTGTGATTGTAAATATTGTCCATAGCTGAGCAAAAAATCAACCATCATGGCACGATTGATAAACACATATCCGTAAGGAATGTTTACCACATTACTGGTATACTGTGCAGGCACTTGTACCGTGGCTCCGCCAGCTGAAACAGTTTGTAATTTGCCATTGGCTGCACTGACCACTATTGGAAAATATGGACTACTGTTGCTGTATCCGTATACTGCCCAGCCTGTGTCAACTTTTTCAACAACCACGCTGCTGTAGGCAATTTGACCAAACGGTTGATCTTTGTAGACCAATAGATTATAACTTTCAGGAGGAATTCGCAGGCTTTTATTTTGACTTTCTGGGCTGGATTTTTCTAGATATATTTCAAGATACTGTTCATTGCTCCAGGCTGCCATGCGATAACACAGTCGTACATCAAGGTTGGCAAGATCTGTTGTCAATGCATCTGTACTGTTTAAACCGCTTTGTTGATTGTAATCCACGATCCAGTTGATGTAACTGGCCTTGCTGACGCCGTTGCCATATACTTGCACTCCGTTGCCATCTAATCTGTAGCGTTTATTATATAAATATTGTCCAAATTCTTCGCTGTATTTGTAAAGGTCGCGATCAGCAAACAGGCTGAAAAATTGTGCTGGTCTTGTCAATGCCAACAATCTCATTACTGCAAATGGATAGCTAGAACTCATCCACCACGATGCTTCCACAGGTCCGCCATCGCCCACTGCCCAGCTTTTGCGGAAATCGTTGGGATTGTAAAGACCCACAACTGATTGTATTGGTGGTAGCAATTGACCTAAACTGTCAACAGGAATAACCGATGTCAGTCCTGGCCTTGCAAAATTGGGGCGGATGTATGGTGCCACAGGATCTGCTACCAGACCTTGTTCAAGATCTCCCCATAGCACCAGGTTGTCACTGGTGTATGGACCAGGTCCATAGCGGCCTTCCCACCAGATGGGTTTTTCACTAAAGCCCAACATCTCCCACGGTGTTGTATTGGGAGTCATGGTATCATAAAAATATCGATAAATACCGCGCCAGGCACCTTGGTCTAGCACTGCACCGTTGATTCTATTGCCAGCTGTGCTGTAGTTGAAAGTGAATGGGTTGTTGGCAAGAAAATCTTGCGTGGTATAATCCAGCTTGTTATAACCCACCCAGGTCAAAAAGTCTTGGCCAAGTATTTGTGTGAGTTGTGCTTCGGTATAATCAGTGGTGCGGAAAAATCCTGGCAACACTTCGTCTATGGTAAGTGGTACCGGGTTGAGATCATTTTTGAGGTTGTTGTAAATTCTGGTTTCAAATTCCAGCAACACTTGATCGCGTATGTCACCAAACGCAACTGTGATGCTGCCATCGTGCCCTTGTATGACCATGGCAGGAGTGACATAATTTGTATCCAGATACATTCTGGGTAAAAACTTAGGATACAGTCCCACCTTGGTAGGAGTGTTTGGCACAAAATTTCCATAGGTGGCACTGTATTCATTGATGGTCACTACGTCACCGACAGCAAGGTCAATCAAGATAGTCAATGTTGGAGTATCTATTCCTACCAGGTATTCAATTCCTCGAGTGAGTATGACATCATTGACGTACACCAACAATCCCAAATAGTTTGAAGTGGTAAAGTCATATGTTTGTACTGTGTTGAATCTGGCAGTGGTAATGGGATTCACAGTGGTTGAATTAGAAATGACAACCGACCCTGTGGGCAACATGTCACTCCAGTAGAACGGACTGATGCTGGTGTCCCCAGCATTGATGATCGCAATTGATTCATCAACAATTTGAGGCACAGTCATGTTGACAAAATCATTTGTGATTGAAGTGTTCAACAACAACGATTTAAATTTGATATATTCTCTACTGTTAAATTCAATGGCATTAAAAATATTGTACTGTTCGCTGCGTAAAAAATATCCAGCCAGGGTAAGTGGCGCACTTTGTTGTAATATCTGCAGTCCATAAGGAATGATGTTGCCTAGATCTCTGGTGTTATTGGCACCAATGACCGGCCCTTCGAGATTGATAAGATTTTGTGCTATGGTACTGTAGTGATTTCTAATTGTGCCAAGCGTGAACAGATTGCTGTTGCCATTGAGTGGATTGTTTTCAAGATTGATTGGTACTTGATAAAATCCTGTAGCACTGATTTGGTCGCTAAGGACCTGTACTTCAATCAGGTCACCTGGTACTTGCACCCGTTGTAAGGTGATAGTGGTAGTGTTGGAAGTGGTTGTATAAGTGTAGTTGTCGGTACCGGTAGCAAGATCATATGGCTCAATGAAGTTGGCATTAATAAAAAGTTGCACAGCCGGAACCGTGGTATTGTTGTTGACTGCAATGTCCAACCTCAATGGCGTTCCGTCGTAGACAAATCTGAATTGTTGCCTGATTTGACTTGGTGTAACTGCATCCTGCCACCCAAGTTCTCGCTGATAAGTGAGACGGCTGGTATATTGTCGTACGAATCCTGTGCTTAGTGCTGTGGTAAAACCCACACTGTCTATGGTGTAGTTAAAACTGTTGCTGTAGAAATTGTTGTCAAATACAATATCTCCAATATTGGTCAGATTAAGGTAGGTCAGGGGAAACCCTAGCACAAGGTCTGCAGTTCCATTCCCAACAGCATAGCTAAACAAACTGCTGCCAGTGAAATTTGAACTTGGGTAAACATCTAGATTGCTAAAACTGATGCCGTTGGCATCATAGATATCAAACTGCGGTGGTTGATTTACACTGGTTTTTTCCTGGGCTTGAATCCAGTTCAGGCCATCAAAGTAAAAACTTATGCCCTGCCAGGTAAATCCATAGGTGCTCACAATACATTGATCACTGACCGCTGTATAAAGTTCTATCAAGTTAATTATGGGCTCGGCAATCAAGGGCGGTACAGTATCGGGCGTGATAAACTCGACCATGTAAACTTTGTTGCGAACTTCAAGATCTAGATCGGCTGCAAAAACTACGATACTGCCGGCAATCAGTGTATATCCATCTGGCGTAAATCCAATTGAGCCATTTACTGTGCTGAGTGCATCTGTTTGAGTAAAATCAATAATATCTACGGCACCTATACTCTCGGTACCAGAGTTAATTAAACGAATATTTGGTCTGAATTCCAATACAGGGCGTCGTGCCCTGGCTGCTTGGTTATACACCGGAACAGTACCGTTGTATTCAGCAGTGAGAGTTATAACATCGGTATGAAACCATCGGTTACTTCTGGACCAGGCATTTTTATCCAGGCCTGCTCGATTTATAGTTAGGTAATCAGGAACCAATGGAGCTTGTAGTACCCCATCAAATCTTGTGTTCACACCTTGGTCAAAAGGCAAGGTGTCAAATGGCACAGGGATATTATCTGTGTATTTTTCAGGAGTATAAAAATCATCAACCAATAACAAACGTATAGCTGTACCCACTCCTTCCACATAGTAGGAATTATTTTCATAGCTGGCAGGAATAGTGGTGCCTTGGAATTGCACTTTCAATCCATTGGTAAATGTTATACCATTTGGACTGGTATACTGGGTTCTGCCCAGGATATCTGTGATATCTAGCACTGCCAGTGCGGTGGTATCTACCAGTTGTATGGTTCCAAACATGTTTGGATCTTGACCATCTTGGTAATATAACAAATCGATAGCACTGGTCAGCAACGGCATTATGACCACGTCCAGATCAACTTGTGTATACCAAGTGGTACTGGCATATTGGACTCCAAACTGTACGTTAAATTTGGTCAGCACCGACATAGCTAAAATATTACTCAGTGATATGTAAAGATTCCCACTGCCATCGGGTACATAGCTTATGAGCCATACACTGTTTTGTACCGTTGGCTGAATGATTACTACAGTTCGACCATCAAGATTGGTTATGCCATCTATGCCAGTGGGGTTAGTTTCAAAAAAGGTCGATACCAAGACGCCGTCAATTTGATTGAATTCTAGTTCGCTTATCAGATCCACAGTACCGGCTGGTTGATTGGGTATGCTACCGATGGTTGGCATGTTGTAAAAATTACTTTGTGCGTTAACCGCCGGTGTGTTGAATGTAACTGTGCCCAGATCTTCACCGTTGTTTACGACTCCGTACACATCGCGACTGCTGATGTTCGGAGTGGCTGGAATACGCCCGTTTACTCCCGGAGTTGTTTGTATATAAAATCCTGGACCGGTACCGGGTGTTCCGTTTACAATATCAAATTGTCCACGCAAATTAAATTCCGTTGGACTACAATAGTACAGTGTGTCAGGAGCATCTTGTGGCACTGTAAATGTAATAAGCCCAGTGCTTGCACCATTGCGAGTCACACCCGAATTGTAAAGGTTGCTGGTTCCAAAACTCAATTCAGTTTTGATATAAAAACTCAACGGTAGTGATTGAGTCAGATTAAATGTGTAGGTATTCCCTCTTGTCAAGGTCAGTGTTGGATTACTTGCAAAATCAATGACCCAATTTGTGGTACCATTGTTGGTCACGCGATATTGTATAGACGCTTGTGCATTTTGCGCCACATTAAAATTATAAACTCCGTTACGGGCCAATCGCAATGGAGGATTATTACCACGCTCTCCAGAAAAAGTATAGTACCCATTGTTGCGAGTCACTGTGTAGGTTGCATGCAAGGGAATGCCTGTGGCTTCCACTACAACAGCAGCAGGTCCAAGTGGTAACCAATAATATTGAGCATAGTTTACAAATTTGTCAAAATCAACAAACGGATCCCATGTGTAGTAGTCACTGGTATACAACGCAGACGGATCGGCAGTGACAGCGCCTTGCAAGGCCAATGCATCGTTTATTCCTGGATAGGTAATGATATCTACCACTGTATGTGAGTTGTCTGGATTGATCTGACAGACACCTGGCTCCAGCTGATACTGATTGCGCACAGCCGTTGGTTCTATCACATAGCCATCTTGAGGATTTACTCCAGGGCCTATACGTCTACCAACAAATCCTTGGCTTTTTTTGAACTTGGGTTCTTGGACCAGTTGATCCAGTGTTGCGGCCAGGAACTGTTGATTTACTGGTGTTTGAAATATTTCTGGAAGAAAGTCTACTGTGCGAGTAGTGGCCATTAAATTACTCCACTACCAGGTGCTGTTTGTAAATTGGTGCTGGTAAGCGCAGTTATAACTTCTACATCATTGACTGTGGCACCGTTCACAAATATCTGATTGGGAGCTGATCTTATTTCATACAAGTCGCCAAAACTTTTCAGTGGATTGAGTGGTACCAGTACCACGCTACTGACCACATCACCAATCTGCTGATGTATAAAGGCGGCCAATTCTGAAAAATAAAAAGTGTCACCAAAGTCCCAGGCTGCTAGATCAAAATAGGTCTCCATGGTAGCTACCACTAGATTTCTTATTGCACTGGTACTGGCTGTGCTTTGTGTGTTTTGTATGACCTTTATGGTGGCTCTAAGTGCTGGATCAGCTTTGCGTCCAAACAAGGGTTGGAAATCCACGCTGTTTAGAATCATGTTGTCTGATATCATCTTGTAAGTTTGTAAACCCGCATAGGCTGTGTTTAACTCGTCGATTGTGGGTGGACTGGGCTCAACCACTGTGCCGGTACTGTCCCTCAGCCAATTTTGATATGCTGTATAGTATTGATTGGTGACCACATACAAATCAATGATGTTTGTGCTGCCCGGGTCAATCCTGCTGGTCAACGGACTGTTGTGCCGGTATTGAAAATACAAATCCTGTCTACCTATCTGTGCGATATAAGTTTGGTCAACTATTAGGTCGTAGTTTCCTACAGTATCTTCTGTCAAGAGATAAAACACCTGACTGGTGATTGGCAATCCTGGATATTGATTGTAGGCATAAAATACCTGGCCTGGCGTGAATTGTGTCTGGATCAATCGTATAGAATCCAATGTAGGATACAGGCTGTTTACCACACCGTTGGCAAGCAGTAGATACCTTTGTAAATTGTCAAAGTCTAAAGTTTGCTGGAAAAATACCAGCTTGTTGTTGGCATCCACCTGTGGGGCCACGATATCATCAAAAAAGTCTGGGTTGGCAGGTATGGCAGTTCCGGGTCTATTTTCAAAGCTGACTTCAACTTGAAAATCATCAGTGAGTCCATCAGTCAATACTGGCTGATCAATAATGGTCAATCTGGTATCATCTGGCAACGGATAGTTCACATCTGGTTGGCTGTTTATTTTGAGTACATTGACAAAGTCTCTGATCACGGTGCCGGTGCGACTGTCGTAGATTGGATTTGGCGTGTAAAAGAAAAATCTTGTTTGGGCAACACTGGCGAAATAATAATTGAGTGCTCTTGATACCACTGTGTAGGTGGCACCATTTGTGGTGGCCTGTATCAACCAACTGGCATCAAGATTTATGCCGGCAGTGCTTTGTGCGTTGGTCAAACTGAAATTGGCATCAGTATCCAAATTGCTGCTGGTAATCAGGTACCAGGTCGAAGTAAGATTATCGTAGCCCAGTCCAAAGTTCTGATTAAGGAATATTTGATTTACTATTTCCTGTTTAAGAGCAATTGGAATATCTGTAATCAAGATAGGAATTACTTCAAACGGTACCGCGCCGGTTGGCACATAGGTGTTTAACACCACCGGTCCTACTCCGTTGGGCAAATTCCCTAATCCCTGTGCTGTGCCAGATAGATACACTGCCGTAGGGCTGGCCCACAGTTCTGTTTTTTCACCAGGCAGACTAGCAGTACCAACTTTTAAATTATTTTCAGCATCAAAGAAATAGCCCGCAGGTGGCACAAATTTAACCAGGCTGCCAGCCAATATGTAGCGAGCGTTATTGCTGGTATACTGTCCTATTGGAACTGGAATATCTGTGTTATTTTGGAAATATCCAGTGGTCTCATTGTTTATCACTGTGCTCTGATGCCAGTTCAAGTTCAGTGCAGCTAAATTTGGTCTTGGAAAGTTAGCATAATAAAATTGAGTTGACCCTGCAACACTTAACAATGGATTGATCTGATTGTATACCACATCGCTGATGTCATTGATGCTGACCCAAGAAAATTGAAATGCCGGAGTCGCATTGTATTCAAACAAGGCACCGTCGCTGGCAAAAATATTAGTGCTGGAATATTTTCCAGTGCCGTCAACCAGGTCAAGATATCTGCTGGTACCAATACTGGCACGATTTACCGCTGTGCTTTTTAATATGCTGTTATATTGTGTGAATGGAAAGTTACTGTAGTCTTCTCCGTTGACCATTCTATTCTGTGTGTAATACTGTGCAGGAGCACGTTGCTTGATCTCAGCAATAGTCTCTCTAGACTGGGCATTGGTCACAGGTTGCGTGATCCCGCAGGTGAATGTCAGTGTTTCAATCTGTCCAGTGCGACTCACATAGCTGATGGGAATCTGTACACTTTGCATTTCTTGAGGATTGATTATATAGGTCAATCCATTGCTGGCTCTAACATAGGTCCTGAAAGTGCCAACAGGAACGGTACTGAATATGCCGTCGCCAAAATTCAAAGTGATCTGATCATTGACTCGACTGGCAATACTGTAGATGTTTTGTGTGCCTGCGGCCAACTGTTCGACTGCGGCTGCATAAACACTTTGCACCGATCTCCAGAACGCATTAATATTGCCCACGTTATCCAATTGATATAACCATACGTCGGTATTGTTGATGCCTTCAATGTTGATATTGACAGCACGATTGGTGATTCGCTCAGCTAGATTGAAATCTTGATTTTGTAAGGTGCCTTGTTTGAACAGGAAAAAGTATCCGGTGTTGGCGCTGGCAAATCCCAACTGGTCATTACGGAATAAGATATTAAATCTGCCATCGGGCAACGGAGGAGGTTCGTATATATAATCTTCACCAGCAGAAGTAGCATTGACCACTTCAAAAGGCATGTTGACTCCATCAACAGTGGCCGTGTAAGGCACCACTGGCAGGAATCCAGGCACAAGATTGACGGTGTATTCCTGTGTGCTAACTCCCAGGATATTTTGACTGGCGCCGGGGCGGCCAAATCTTTGTGTGTTAACCAGGGCAGCATTGATAATGACTGTGAATTGTTCTTGCCAATCAAGATTGGTGGGGTCTGCCCAGTTTATGGTAAGATTAGCAAGATTAATACCGTTGTAGTCAAAAACACTTTCTGTGGTACTGATGCTGAATACTTTGAGATAGCCCGACGCTTCGGTGTTACGCAACGGTGTATAGCTGACCAGGTTGGCCAACTTGATCACGCTGTCTCTACGTTCAGCTGTGTCTAGGTAATTTTCTCTGGTGTTTAGATCTGTTCTAAAAGCCAAGGCCTGGCCCATAAAGGCCATAACGTCAAGCAAGGCAATGAATTCACTACTTTCAATATAGTCATTGAATGTTTCTGGATAATACAGACGCAAATAATCCACAAAACTTTTGCGGAGTGTTTCAAAATCATAACTTTGGAAGTCAGCTTCTCTATAGGTTTGATAGATCCGTTTCCAATCCTCAACGCCAAATATTACAGTTTGTCTTGTAGTCGTAGCCATAGTTCTTCCAGTGTTTTGTATTTATGGAACCAATAATCTGGGCAGTTAAACATATGTGGCTACAGCTTGAACTTGATTAAAAAAGATGTTTAATCTTTGTGCGTCAGTGCTAGGAACCACTGTGAGTTCAAGTTGTAGCAACAGGCCGTTTTCTTGGGGAAATACTTCCAATGAACTAATGTAAATTCTAGGATCTCCAGCTGCTACTCTCTGTAATTCATCGTAGATGGCCCCGATAGTATCTTGTGTTTGATTTTCAAATAGGTTATCCCACAATGTGGTACCGTACCATGGCAATCCTACCACTTGGCCTTGTCTGATGTTAAAAGCGTTTAGCAAGTCTCGCTTGATCAACTCAAAATCAGTAAGCGTAAAGTACTTGTTTTGATTGATTGTGTTAAATCCAATAAAGGTTGTCATAGTGTATTTAACCCTGGATTGATCGAGTCAATGCATTAGAAATCACTCCAGTTGCGGCCCGAGCATTTGTGGCCAAAGTGGCTTGAGCAGTTGTGGCCAATGAAGAAAGTTGTGATGCTGACCCAAGCAAGGCACTGCCTTGACTTTTTAAATTTTGCAGGGTTTTTTGGGCACTGGCTATGTCCAGCCCGGCTTCCAGGCTTAGGCTATTTAAAGAAGGATACTCAAAGGTTGGTACTGGTATTTTGCTACTGCCCAGGATCTTGACCACTGCAACGTCGACTGTGGCACGATCTACGGTGTTACTGAACCCGGCAGCTATTTGCGTTGGTGAAACCAAAGCGTCGCCACCTCCACCAAACAGTCCTCCTAGTTTGCCCAGGCTGCCAAGATCTGCCAGATTAGACAAGTTGCTTAAACTGCCAGTCAACTTGTCACCCAAGGCACCGAGATTATCAGTCAGGGCCGTCACACTGCTAGTGACTGCTCCGGTCAACTTGTCTGCTAGACCCGACACACTACCAGTCAGCTTGTCTGCTAGACCAGTGATGCCGGCGGTATCAAAATTTCCAAGATTACTGAGATTACTAAGTGGTGTCGAAAATGCCGTGGCAAATTGACTGGCTTTTCCAGTAATATCAAGAGAACTGGTAAGACTGCTGATACTGGTTCCGGCTCCACCAACAAGACTATTAACTGAACTGGTGATACTGCCAATCACGCCACTACTTCCTGCAGCCCAGGCTGTGGCAGCATCTGTTCCAAAACGACTGGCGTTGGCAACTAACGCACCAATATCTCCAGTTGCAGTGTTGGTCAAGCTACGGGTCAATCCAGCAATACTAGGAAGTGCGATTGCACTACCGATTGCTCCAGACCCAATGGTGCTTAAATTTGTAGTTGCACTACTCAATAAACTGGCAATAGGAGTACCGCTCAATGCTGATGACACTGCACTGGGCACACTTAGACTGGTGTTTGTTAATATGCCCAAAGATGATATGCCCTGAAGTCCACTTTGTGTGAAGATCTGTCCTTGACTGGCCAATATCGATGGCACAGATGGCTTGGCAATTGCTCCTGTGCCCAACAATCCTTGATAGGCATTTTGCATCAAAGACACTTGAGTTTTATTTTGTGCGGCAACACTGCCTAAAAAATCTTGTGCTGCGTTGATACCGCCACGCCCGGTCCATATACCGGGAGAACTTAATACAGCAGTCAATGGAGCTGGATCAAAAATAAATCTTTGCCAAGTTCCGGGCTTGACTAACCCGGCTTGTTCCAGTTGTGGTACTGTCAATCCAAATTGTCCCACTCCCTTTTCATCACTCATGACATCTGCAGGTTGATCAACCAGGTTGGCTATTTGTGCCAGTATTCCCCGTACCTGGTCAGAACCAAGTGGTCCCACTGGTTCAGGTGGAAGGCTTACGTCAACTCCGCCAGAGTCAATGTTGGCGATATCCGCTTGTGTGATTGGATTGGTCAACGGTGTTGCAATCAAGGATGGTATTCCACTGACAGTGGGTATGCTGTTGACTACAGCTATGACAGCTGCAGTATCTACACCAGCGGTGCCGCGATCCAAGCGACTGAGTGCAAATTTAGTTATCACTGACTCTGCGGCTGTGAGTGTCTGTCCAACACTGTAGCCCACAAATGCACCAGCGGCCACTTGACTATAAAAAATCAGATCCGCTTCAAGCTGTGTGGTCCCGGTTGGCGCTGTCATAGCAAACTCAGAACCAGAAGGAAGTGTGTATTTAAATATGCTCATCGTGTTTTTGTGATACTTACTCCAGCTGGTACAGCAGGTGCATTTGGCGGAGGCGTTGGTTGACCTGGTTTTGCCAGGCTATTCTGCACCGCTACACCTTGGTTATGGTACGGATACGGTTCGTGACTTGGTGCACGAGTGCAACAACTTTCTGTTCCGGTTGGATCTATTTGCCAACCCGTGCTGTTGTCAAATTCTGAATTGGGTTGCAAATAGGAAGTGATTCCTTTGGGAGTTTCTACATTCTGTGCGCCGCCGCTGTTGAGTAACAATTTGCTACCGCTCAAACTCAGGGTTGAACTGTTGCTCCAACTGCCCATTGAGCTTTTGATTGCAACCGGCCCTGCACTTTTTATTCCTATGCCGTCGGCTCCATATAAACTTAACCGAGTCTTGGTGGCCAAGTCAATGGCTAGATCGCTCTGTATGCTGGTGCCTTTTGCACTTTTAAGATTCATTTTACCACCAGCAAAAATATTTACGTCGGTATCTGCGTGTAAATTTATGGTACCCTCTGTTCGCATGTTTATGCTGTTGGTGCTGTACACATCCAAGGTTCCTTCTTGTCCAAGCTCGACCCAGCTTTGTCCATTGGCATGGCAGATATAAAAACAGTTTCCATCATCACTCATGGTTATCTGATGGCCTTTACTGGTTCTTATCCTGACAAGATTGTCAGATCCATCCAGGGCTCCATCATCCATGACAAAACTATGGCCGCCTCGTCGACCTATCACAGCAATACCTTCTAGTGTTTGTGCATCTAGAGTTTTGGAATCGTTGGTGTCTCCTAGTCCGCCTTGATAGATGGCACGGCCTGGCGTGCTGATTCCATAACAGTTGCTGGGACTTTCGCGCTGGCAACTGGACGCAATCGCACCACGTACATTGTCGTTGTTCAAACCTTGCTGGAACAAAATGCCGGCCACATAACTGTGTACTGGTTTCTTTTCATCAAAAAAAGTGGGGCTTTCACTGGTTTTTGGATTTGACGGTGCAGTATTGATTTCAGTGACTGGTAGTCTGGATGAGTTGCCTAGATAACTGGCCTGATCAGCATTTTGTGTCTGTGCTTTTGCCTGATCCACAGATCCAATAGCCGGGATCATGTGGGTGACGCCATTAAATGGCAAACAGCCTATATAGTATCCGTTGCCAGGATCGTTGTTGACAAAAAAGCACAAGACCTGTGTGCCAATGTCGGGCGGTGTGAACCACATGCCATAGCTTTGTTGATTGCCATCTAGAAATGTTCCTGTTCCAGCGCTGCCACCCTTGGGTGTGGATCCGTAGAAAGGAGTACAATAACTTACCCACCTCCAGCCTTGGTCGTTTCCCTCATCATAGTCGCCAAAACTTTCTATGTATACCTGCAAGCGACCCATTCTAGTAGGATCAAGATTGTTTTTCACCGAGCCAATATAGGGACCGCCCGTGCCCGGCAGGCCGCCTCGGTCTTGGTCAAAGTTTTTTGGTGTTCCAGTACTTCGTTCGTGATTTGATGTACCCATATTTTTTATCTCTTTTTACAATTGGTTAAAATTTTTAATTTTGTTATCAGTTGCGTCTAGTAGTAACCCCGTTGAATCTTGACACTGGCGGAGCAGCTAAATTTGTTGGTAGCGCCTGTGGTA
>Ga0209084_1000825_pt1 | contig 28122 bp, 30 predicted proteins | sample C_130820_MF_Meta_FD_187309 | JGI IMG/M metagenome (GOLD analysis project Ga0209084, IMG submission 187309) | Freshwater microbial communities from Lake Croche, Canada to study carbon cycling - C_130820_MF_MetaG (SPAdes) (version 2) | ecosystem: Environmental > Aquatic > Freshwater > Lake...
GGTTGCACTTATGCCTTACGCTGGCGCTGGCAGATAAGTAGGGATGACTAATGTCTAAAGTAATTTTGACCAACGAGGTATCGGGCCTAGGCTCAGCCGGCGACGTTGTTGAAGTAAAGAACGGTTATGCACGTAACTACCTACTACCTAGAGGCTTCGCAGTCATCTGGACCAAGGGTGGCGAGAAGCAGGTTGCGTCAATCAAGGCAGCTCGTGACGCTCGCGCACTTGCAACTGTTGAAGAAGCTCAGGCTTTCAAGGACAGCTTGCAGGCTAACCCAATCAAGGTAGTCGTAAAGGCTGGTGTTGGTGGTCGTTTGTTCGGTGCAGTAAAGAACGGCGACGTTGCAGCAGCTGTTGCAGCGGCAGGTCTGGGCGAGATCGACAAGCGCAAGGTCGCTTTCTTCTCACCAATCCGCACCACAGGTAACTTCGAGGCGACTGTAAAGCTGCACTCAGACCTAACAGCAACCCTGAAACTACAGGTTGTTGCCAAGAAATAAGTAGTTCTAAAGCTAATGGCAGGCTCATTGGAGCCTGCCATTAGTGCTTTAAGTCACCAGGACACGCCGAACCTGTGGATAACTTGTGGATAACCCGTGAAATATTTCATGAAAAATGCTTCATTTCAAAACCTTAATGCACAGGTTTAACCTTGTGTTAATGTTTGAGAGTCGGCCCTAAAGGCCAATAAATTACTAGGATTCGAGAAGTTATCCACAAGATGTCCCCAACTTATCCACAATTTGTCCACAGTTGTATCGGCGTGTTCCCCTAGTTATCCACAGAATAAATCACAGCCCTTATTGCACACGGAATGTTTATGGTGGATGCTACACATAAGATTCGTAGATTTTTGCTTCAAAAAGAAAGAAAACAATGTCAATTGCACCAGTCGCTAAGGCCTTCGCATCAGAGGATCGCCTTCTTCCTCACGACCTAAACGCTGAACAGAGCACCCTGGGTGGAATGTTGCTATCTGCAGATGTTGTGCATTCAATTCTTTCTGAAGGAAAACTAAAGCCTAGAGACTTCTATGCACCAAAGCATGAATTGATCTATAGCGCGATTGCAGCTCTTGCAAACCACGGAGAACCTACAGATGTAATCACTGTCAACGCAGAGTTATCCAAGATGGGCAAACTTGCAACCATTGGTGGAGCTGAATATCTTCACGAGTTAACTTCAATTGTTCCAACTGCAGCCAGCGCAAAGTTCTATGCGGATATTGTTCGCGAGAAAGCGGTACTTCGAAGACTCATTGAAGTCGGAACTCGCATCGCTCAACGTGGTTACGACGCTCAGGGTGAAGTTGAAGAGCTTGTCAACGTTGCACAAAACGAAATCTACACAGTTGCCGATGAATCAACTGGTGCAGATTGGGTGAGACTTAGTCGGGCATTGCAAGATGCAGCTGATGAAATTGAATTGATTCAGAAGAAAGATGGACTCTCGGGAGTTCCAACCGGATTTACTCAACTCGATAAAGACACAAATGGTTTACACCCAGGACAACTTGTCATCATCGCCGCACGTCCTGGTTTAGGTAAGTCAACACTTGCGCTTGATATTGCAAGAGAAGCTGCGATCAACAACAAGCTTGCAACTGCGGTGTTCTCACTTGAAATGAGTACGACAGAAATCGCAATGCGATTGCTTTCTGCTGAAACAGGAATTCAATTGCAGAGCATGCGTCGTGGTGGAATTACAGATAACGAATGGGCCATCATGGCAGAACGTCGTAGCAACATTGGCGCTGCACCTCTAGTTATCGATGACAGCCCGAACCTAAACATTGTCGAGATCAGAGCTAAGTGTCGTCGCATGTTAAAGGAGTTCGATTTGAAGCTAGTGATCATTGACTATCTCCAATTGATGACATCAGGTAAGAAAGTTGAAAACCGTCAGCAGGAAGTTTCTGAATTCTCTCGATCACTTAAGTTGCTTGCTAAGGAATTGAAAGTTCCAGTCATCGCACTTTCACAATTGAACCGTAAATCAGAAGACGGAACGAATAAGAAACCAGAGCTCTCACAACTGCGTGAATCTGGATCTCTTGAACAAGATGCTGACGTTGTTCTTCTTATCCACCGCGATCTATCTGGTGCTGATACAGCAAGACCTGGCGAAGCAGAACTTATTTTGGCGAAGCAACGTAACGGACCTACCGGTTCATCAACAGTTCTATTCCAAGGCCAATACTCTCGTTTCGTAAATCCGAAGGAATAGCTAATGAAGACAGCGAACATACTTCGAGCAATTATCTTTGCAGGTGCAGCAGCGTTCTTGATTTTCAATCAAGATCACTCAGTGTCAACTGGAATTGCAGTTGTTCAATTTGTCTCAACCGGAATTGCTTTTGGTTCACTAACGCTGTTCAGGATTAGTGCAAGTGAAAACAAGTTTGGCTCGCTGGTTATCCCTGGCGGAATCGCAGCTGTTATTGCTCTGGTGTCGATTCTCGCTTCTGGCAATTCTTCGTCGTTACTATTTTTGACCAGCTTGATTGCGTCCTTCACTGGAGCAACTGCAATCGCAGAAATAGTTCTGTCAAGAAGTTCTCAAAGTACTGACAAGATGGAGTTGAGGATAAGCGGAGCGATTGGTATTTTGACTTCCCTTGTCTTTTGGTTAGCTCCATTGGACGGACTGAATGCAGTTGGCTTCTTCAGTGCATACCTAAGCATTTTGGCTGTTCAGAGAGCCATCTGGCTAGCATCACCTAAAGCAAAGGAATAAATTGGCTAAGCAAAAATCTGCAACTTCACTTTCCACCATCATTCGAATCTCAGCTCTGAGCGCTCTATTTGTTGGCATCGTACTCTGGGGAGCAGTTCGCGAATGGAACAGGGTTTTCATTTTTGCCGGCAGCGCGTTTGTTGTTGTCTTCCTAGGTTTCATTGTGCTCAACTGGCTGGCTAAGCCTGACGAAGATGTTACCCCCGGTAAGCCGAGACTGAAATAATTACTGCTTATTTGTTATGAGCAATACAAGTTCAGAGGCTAAGCCGATGTAGGTATTTGGCTTTAGAAGAATCAAACGCTCTTTCGCTTCTGCACTGATTTCTAGACCATTTACAAACGCAACTAGTTCATCGCCACCGATTCGCTTGCCGCGAGTGAGTTCTTTTAGCAATTGGTAAGGATCTGAAATCGAACTGCGCGCCGCTGCAACTTCAGCTCGGATAACTGTCTGGATTGCTTCAGCAAGAACTTCCCAATTCTCAGCGAGGTCTGCTTCCAAAACAGCGGAGGAGAGTTCAATCTCCCCAAGGCCACGAGTTGCGTTATCAAGTGCAAGCACGGAGTGACCAAGACCTAAACCAATGTTTCGTTGTGAGCTTGAATCAGTCAAATCTCTTTGCAATCTTGAAGTAACCAGCGTTGCGCTAAGTGAATCAAGAATTGCATTCGAGAGCTCGAGGTTTGACTCGGCATTCTCGAAGCGAATTGGATTTACTTTGTGCGGCATGGTTGATGATCCCGTTGCGCCTGCAACTGGAATCTGCTTGAAGTAATTCATTGAGATGTATGTCCAGATATCGGTGCACAGGTTATGCAAAATTCGGTTGAACAACGTAATTGCCGAGTAGAGCTCGGCTTGCCAATCGTGTGATTCAATCTGGGTGGTTAGTGGATTGAAAGTTAAACCTAGGCTCTCAACAAACGCTTTAGATTCTGCATGCCAGTCAACAGCTGGTGCAGCAACCAGATGTGCAGACCAGGTTCCAGTTGCACCTGAGAACTTACCCAGGTATTCGTTATTTCTTACTCGAGTAAGTTGACGTTCTAAACGGTGCACGAATACAGCCAACTCTTTACCCATGGTTGTCGGTGTTGCTGGCTGGCCGTGAGTTCTTGCAAGCATTGCCGAATCTTTGTATTCAATGGCGAGTGAGCGAAGCTTTTCAACAAGAGCTTCTGCTTTAGGTAGCCAAACATTTGTGACAGCGTCGCGAATGGTTATCGCGTAAGAAAGATTGTTGATGTCTTCACTTGTGCAAGCGAAGTGAGTTAGCTCTAGCAGGTCACTTCTACCCAGTTGACTCAATCTCGCTCTGATGAAATATTCAATCGCTTTAACATCGTGACGAGTTTGCGCTTCTGTTGCAGCGAGTTCAGCGACATCATCAAGGTTAAAGTTTGAAACAATGTCTCTCATCTGTTTTGTGAAAACGCTGTCGATTTCGGCTCCTGTTGCAAGCAAGTCGCGCTTTGCTAAATAGAGAACCCATTCAATCTCGACATGGAGTCTTGCTCGGTTCAATCCAACTTCACTTAGATATTGACCCAGCTCAGCCACTACCGGCTGATACCGACCATCGAGGGGGCTGAGGGGTTGATTTCCAAGATTACTCACATGTCTATATTGCCCTGAATTATTCACAGAAGTGTTCACTAACACTTACTTGGTTAGTCAGTTGAGCAATTCTTTGCACATGAATATTTTCAATAACCACTTAACAATCACGATTGCTTTGCTGCAACACGCTCAACCAAGCCCCATGCTTTGGCGAGGCCCAGCCGCCGATTCCTGCCGTATTGAAATGCAAAAGCTTGCTCACCGACTTCAGTCATTGATGTGGCAGATGCAGTTATTGGGGTTGATCCCATGAGCATCGAATACGTGAGTCCTGCACCGACTCCTCCAGTTCCACATTCGCCAATCAGTTTGGTGGCATCTCATGAAGAACTGGTTAGAAGTGCGAGAGATCTTTGGGCAGTGGCAGTCAGCCTGCTAACCGAATTAACTCCTGACAAGTTTGTAACTGCTCCTTGGGCTGCAGGATTATTCACTGCAGAACTCCCATTCATAATGGCCAAGCTCTGGCACCTGCAGCAAGGGATCATTACCTCAGCCCACTCCTATCTCCAAACCGAGGCGATGCTGATTACTGTTTTGGAAACCATCGATGTGCCTAAGCTCTTCCAGGAATTCAGTTCTTGGGCAATCGAATTAGGTCCAATCAAGAACCTGCCATTCGGGATTGGCCAGCATGTTCCGCCCATCCAGATGCCTGCTCCAGAAACAGTGGACATAATCCAGCAGCGATTCACTGAATCAACCTGGTCTGGACAAGAACTGATTAGGCATGAGGAGTACTTATTGCCTTCTGGAGAGACAAGACACTGGTTTTACCTACCTAAAGGCGATGCTTGGGACTTATTCAGCCAAACCGAACCCCACAAACCGTTGGTTGAATTACAAAAATCTCTGAATATCGGAGCCGAGCAGGACATTTCGTATGTTGGCCTGAGTCAGGGCCAACTAGTCACGCCAAATCCAGACAAATTACAAGAAATTCAAGGATTAGAGGGAACCGTGACTGTTTATAAGTTGGGATAGATCTAGAGAATTTTCATCGCCTTGAATAGCCCACGACCGATAAATGAGCAAACGCTCATAACTAAGGCGGCCAAAATCGCCCAACCCAGTGAGGTGATTGCCAAGCCCTGAGAGGTGAAACCTTCGATGGTAAAGGTCTCTGGGCTCAGCTGCTGGCTTATCCAAGCCACTAGGAGCAAAAGTGCGCCATTGATTACGAAAGAAATCAAACCAAAAGTGATTATGTATAGAGGAATAGCGATGATCTTGATCACAGGGGCAATCACGGCGTTAATAAGGCCAAATATTGCTCCGATAACAAGAAGTGTCAGTAAAAGATTGACTAAATCTGTTCCCCCATAAGGGCGCAACTGCACTCCAGGGACGATAGCTGAGACCAACCAGAGGCCCAAAGCATTAAGAACAGTGCTAACTAGAAATCGCTTCATGGTTCGATTGTGCCACGGGTCAAGTAAATTGGTACATGTGACTGCCCAAAATCCTGAAATTCCAATGGTGCAGCTGTTATCGATTGATGGCGATTTCAGCGTGCCCAAAGAGTACGCCGCCTACGGCGAACTCATTAGAGACCTACGCGAGGCAGACTTCCTAAAGTTCTATCGAGACATGGCTCGAATCCGTCGCTTCGACCACGAAGCAACTGCCTTGCAACGTCAAGGTCAACTCGGTCTTTGGGTTCCTGCAATTGGACAAGAAGGCGCACAAATCGGTTCCGGTTACGGAGTTGGACCCAACGACCACATCTTCCCGTCATATCGTGAACACGGAGTTGCGATTACCCACGGTGTCGACTTGATGTCAATTGTGAAAATGTATCGCGGTGTTAATCACGGTGGATGGAATCCACACGAAACAAGATTCCACTTATACGCAATTGTTTTAGGTACTCAAGCTCTGCACGCCACTGGTTATGCAATGGGTTTGAATTTCGAAGGAAGAGTCGGCACTGGAGATCCTGAAAAAGATTTAGCTGTGATTGCATACTTCGGTGATGGAGCAACTGCTGAAGGAGATATCAGCGAAGCATTCTTGTTTGCTGCAACTAATAAAACGCCACAGGTATTTTTCTGTCAAAACAACCAATGGGCAATTTCATCTCCAGTTGGAACACAAACAACTGTTCCGCTTTATCGACGTGGTGAAGGTTTTGGTGTTCCAGGTATTCGCGTTGACGGTAACGATGTTCTTGCTTGCTATGCCGTCACAAAGAAGCACATGGATGATGCAAGAAGTGGTTTAGGTCCAACACTTATTGAAGCTTTGACTTACCGCATCGGTGCACACACCACAAGCGACGATCCATCAAAGTACCGCGACCCTGAAGAAGTTGCATACTGGGAAGCTAGAGATCCAATTGTTCGTTTTGAAAAGTTCTTGAGAAAGCAAGGCATTGGTCAGGACTTCTTTGATGAAGTTGCAATTGCTGGCGATGTGATTGCAGCTGAAGTTCGAGAGGCAACATTTGCTCTCACAGAACCGCCACTTGAAAACATGTTCAATCACGTTTACTCGGAACCGCATCCACTAATCGAAGAACAAAAAGCTTGGTTGCAAAAGTATGAAGCAGAACTAGGCGGCCATAGTTCATCAACTGGTGATGACGGAGTAAATTATGGAGGCACTCGCTAATGAGTAACTCTGTTGAACTATCAATTGCAAAAGCAATCAACGCCGGTCTTGCCAAGTCAATGCGCGAGAACGAAAAAGTTTTAGTTTTTGGTGAAGACGTTGCCCGCCTCGGTGGCGTATTCCGAGTGACCGAAGGATTGCTAGACGAATTCGGTGAGCAGAGAATTTTCAATTCGCCAATTGCCGAATCAGGAATTGTTGGAACTGCAATCGGTTTAGCTATGCGTGGCTTTGTGCCAGTGTGTGAAATTCAGTTTGAAGGATTTATTTACCCTGCATTCGATCAGATTGTTTCTCAGCTAGCTAAGTTGACTAATCGAAGCGAAGGCTTCTTGCAGATGCCTGTAGTTGTTCGAGTTCCTTACGGTGGTGGCATTGGAGCAGTGGAACACCACAGCGAAAGCCCTGAGGCATACTTTGCTCACACAGCCGGCTTAAGAGTAGTAAGCCCAAGTAACGCCAACGACGCATACTGGATGATTCAGCAAGCAATCGAATCTAGAGACCCAGTAATGTTCTTTGAACCTAAGCGTCGCTACTGGCAAAAGGGCCAAGTGAACCTGGATGAAGCGCCACAGCCGCTGCACTCAGCAACAACACTCAGAAGCGGAAGCGATGTAACAGTGGTGACCTATGGACCAATGGTTGTCACTGCCCTTCAGGCAGCCGAAGTTGCCGCTACTGAAGGAATCAACTTGGAGGTAATCGATATTCGTTCACTGTCTCCAATCGATTTCAACCACATTGTTGAATCTGTTAAGAGGACAGGAAGAATGATCGTTGCTCACGAAGCTGGAACATTCGTCAGTATGTCATCTGAGATCGCAGCCAAGATTGCGGAACTATGTTTCTACCACCTAGAAGCCCCTGTTCTTCGTGTCGGTGGTTTTGATGTTCCATATCCTGCAGCCAAACTTGAAGAACTTTATTTACCTGACGCAGACCGCTTAATGGAAGCAGTCGATCGAGTGTTGGCTTACTAAGGCGGAAATGAATATGTCACAACTTGCATACTTTGATTTGCCTGACGTCGGTGAAGGTCTTACCGAAGCAGAGATCGTTACCTGGAAAGTAAAAGTAGGCGATTCCGTTTCAGTAAATCAAATCATTGTTGAAATTGAAACCGCTAAGTCACTTGTTGAACTCCCTTGTCCATTTGCCGGAACTGTGACTCAACTTCTTGCCAATGAAGGTGACACAGTGAATGTTGGTTCACCAATTATTGCTGTGACAGTTTCTGGAACAACTGCTGCAGTTAGCGCAGGTCACGCGCCGTCACTACACAATGCCGTGACAGAGGTAATTGCAGCTGTTGCTGATGTTGCAGCAAGCGAAGAGAAACCACAACCCACACTTGTCGGTTATGGAGTGTCCTCTGCCGCTCCTAGTAGACGCAAGAGAGGAGCTGGTGTTCCAACAGCCAGCATCCCAGTGGTTACAGCACCTGCGACTGATTTGATTGCAGTTGTTCCAACTGCAGAATCTGTTTTAGCTAAACCACCAATTCGTAAACTAGCAAAAGATATGAATGTCGATATCACAAAGGTTAAACCAACTGGTTTAGCTGGTGAAGTTACTAGAGACGACGTTATGGCTGCAGCGCAAGTAGCAAGCGTTTTCAAGAATCAAACCACACCAGAACCGAAGAGTGAACGCGAAGAACGTATTCCTGTTAAAGGTGTTAGAAAAGCAATTGCATCGGCAATGGTTCAATCTGCATTCACTGCTCCGCACGTGAGCATCTTCGTTGATGTCGATGCAACCAGAACGATGGAATATGTAAAGAGATTGAAAGCAAGCGCAGACTTTGCTGGGGTCAAAGTAACACCATTGTTGATTATGGCTAAAGCAATGATCTGGGCAGTTAGAAGAAACCCAACAGTTAACTCAACCTGGACTGACACTGAGATCATTGTTCACAACTACGTGAACTTCGGAGTTGCAGCTGCAACACCAAGAGGGCTTATCGTTCCAAACATTAAAGATGCAGACAAGTTATCAATGTTGGAACTAGCAATGGCACTTGAGAAGTTAGCTGCCACTGCTCGTGAGGGTAAGACAACTCCGCAGGATATGTCTAACGGAACTATCACCATTACTAACATCGGTGTCTTCGGTGTTGATACCGGAACTCCGATCTTGAACCCAGGTGAAGTTGGAATTGTGGCGCTTGGTTCAATCAGACCTAAGCCTTGGGTGGTCGACAACGAGATTTTGGTCAGACAAGTTACAACTATTGGCGCCACCTTCGATCACAGAGTTGTTGACGGTGACGTTGCATCTCGTTTTGTTCAGGACGTTGCGTCTGTAATTGAAGAGCCAGCCCTGCTCCTAGATTAATTCTTATTGATATTCATTATCAGTAAGACTAGAGTTGCCTCACTAGGTAATCTTTGGAGGCCACAATGCATCTCATTCATTTCATGACCGAGGCTGCTGCATCCAGTGGCCTATTGGGTGAGGCTTGGTCAATCTTCACCGATCCCGCTCACATCATCGCCGAGCTTTCTTGGACCATAATTCAGGACTTCGTCATCATTTGGCTCCTCTACGGCACCGTCTGGAAGAAGATGATCCTTCCAAGGCTCAGAAGAGAGATTCACAAAGAAATCGATGAAGAGCACAACATCAGCCACCATGACTAGTAAAGACTCTCCAACTCGAAGAAATACCTGGCAAAAGGACGCCGTTCTGCACGCCTTAGGCCAAGCTCAGGGATTTGTTTCAGCACAGCAGCTGCATCGACAGCTCACCCAGCATGGCTCAGTGATTGGTTTGGCCACTGTTTATAGGAGTTTGAAGACCCTGGTCGCCGATGGTTTGGCTGATTCCTTGGTAAATGCGGGGGAAACCTTTTTTAGAGACTGTTCCAAAGACCATCACCATCACCTGATCTGTAATGGCTGTGGGGTGGCAGTTGAGATTGAAGCCCAGCAAGCCGAGGCCTGGGCTAGCAAAGTGGCGGCGGAGCACGGTTTTACCGATGTTTCACACACCATTGACATCTTTGGGTTATGCCAGGTCTGTTCCAGTAAATAACTTCGGATTAGGACTTGCACACAGCCCCCATTGCCCCCTAAACTTGCCTAGTTGCCCGAAATCTTCGGGTCAGCCACAAATCGGGTAAAGAATATTCTTTTTGCCTGCCACCAATTTTTAGCACGGAGGAAGACGATGTCTGCTTACTGCCAGGTCACACAGACCGGTCCGCAGTTTGGACACGCTGTTTCGCACGCTCAGAACAAAACTAAGCGTCGTTTCAACCCAAACATTCAGAAGCGCACATACTTCGTGCCTTCACTAAAGCGCAACGTGACCCTAAACCTATCTGCCCGTGGCATCAAGGTTATTGACGCACGTGGCATCGAGTCTGTTGTTGCTGAGCTAAAAGCTCGTGGCGAGAAGTTCTAAGGAATAGATCATGGCTAAAGACAAAGACATCCGTCCAATCATCAAGATGAAGTCCACTGCGGGCACCGGTTACACCTACGTAACCCGTAAGAACCGTCGTAACGATCCAGACCGTATCGTTCTAAAGAAGTATGACCCAGTAGTGCGCAAGCACGTTGAATTCCGCGAGGAGCGCTAAAAATGGCTAAGAAGAGCAAGATTGCCCGTAACGAACAACGCAAGATCGTTGTTGCACGCTACGCAGACAAGCGCGCAGCGCTGAAGAAGGCTTTGGTCGATCCAAACTCAACCGACGAGCAGCGTGAAGAGGCCCGTCTAGGTCTTCAGAAGCTTCCTCGCAACGCATCTCCAACACGCGTTCGTAGCCGCGATGCAATCGATGGCCGTCCTCGTGGTGTGCTAACCAAGTTCGGTGTTTCACGTGTTCGCTTCCGCGAAATGGCGCACAAGGGCGAGCTTCCAGGTATCACCAAGTCTTCTTGGTAGTCCAAGTTTTTCTCAAAAGCCGCTGTCGAAAGACAGCGGTTTTTGCTTTTAAGCCTTTAACAATGTCACCAAACGGTTATCACGGTCAATCCAAATTGCGGTGACTAACCCTTTGGTAACTGATAGGTTCCCATTTAGCAACGACTTGTTGCCCTGATTGAGGAATGAGAAAAATGACAGACAGAAGACAACTATTTGGCCTGGTAGGCGCAGGCTTGCTGATCCTAGGCACTTTCCTACCACTAGTGAGCTTGCCTATAGTCGGCTCCATGAATTACTTCTTGAACGGAAAAGGTGACGGAATTTATGTCATTGGCTATGGTGCCCTGGCTATTGTTTTCGCACTAATCAAGAAGTACAAGCTTCTTTACATCCCAGCAGTCCTAGCTATAGCTCAATTGAGTTACGCCTTGATCAATTTCAACCAAAAGCTTTCGGAGGCGAGCGCTATGCTCCAGAACAACATCTTTGGTCAGGGGTTGGCTTCAACAATTCATTTGGATTGGGCTTGGGTGGTTCTCTATGCAGGCGCAGCCCTACTAGTGGTTGCAGCAGTGCTTAAGGAGCCTCAAAAGGCCGAGCAAGAAGGCTAAATCAGGCTGAAATCCTTGATTTCACAGGAAAAACTATCTAAGAGTTATCCTCAACACGCCGAAACCCTAATAAACACGCGGTGTTTAGGCGTATAGGGTGAAACACGACATCCCGTCAAGCACTTTGAATGTCCAGGAGGACCAAATGTCAGCACTAAACAAGAGCGACCTAGTCGCCGCAATCGCAAGCCACACTGGTGAGTCACAGGCTGCAGTCAACCGTACAGTTGACGCATTCTTCGAGATCATCGCAGCAACTGTTGCCAAGGGTGACAAAGTAACCATCCCAGGTTGGTTGTCAGTTGAGAAGGGTCACCGCGCAGCTCGTGCAGGTCGTAACCCTCAGACTGGTGCAACCATCCAGATTGCTGCTTCAAACACTGTAAAGGTGTCTGCAGGTAGCAAGCTAAAGGCTGCAGTTAAGTAATTCAAGTTACACAAGCAGACGACGCACTTCGGTGCGTCGTTTTGCTTTAACTTAGGCTTGATGGGTGCTCACTTCAAAATCAACAAGGCTACCTATTGCCATCACATTGTTGACGCTTGGCTTAGCATTCGGAATCCTGATTGGAATGTTCGTTGGCGGGGCTGCCACACCTAGTCAACTTGGTGATGTCGGTGATCTACTTCGTTGGAGTGCTCCAAGCCTGAGGGGTCTAAATGATATTGCTGAAGCAATAACTATTGGCTCACTTACTTTTACAGCTTTTGCACTCAGCCCAGGTACTAAAGCTTTCAGCAGAACAGTGTTTGCAGCGGCAATAAGTTCTGCAATTTGGGCTTTAGCTGGAACTGCTTATTTGTTAGCAACGTATCTCGCGATTACAGGTTCAGCGTTGACAGCAGATCAAAAGTTTGCAGATCAGTTCTACATCTTTGTGACCGACATCCAACTAGGTCAAATGTTGGCTCTGAATTTATTAGCAGCCTTTGTGCTTGCAGTTCTTATTTTGTTCGTTAGAAAACTTTTCGGTGCTGCAGTCTGTGCTGCGATTGGTTTTGCTGGGCTTATACCAATCGCACTCAGCGGTCATGCCGCAGGTTCTTCATCGCACTCTATGGCAGTGAATGAACTAGGGCTTCATTTAGTTGGTATTTGTATTTGGGTTGGCGGCTTTATCGCCTTACTCATTGCACAGAACAATCTGATCGAAGTAGAAGATAAGAAGGTTATTCTCACTCGCTATTCAACTCTTGCGCTGTTTGCTTTTGGTCTCGTTGCGATCTCTGGTTTTACTTCAGCCCAAATCAGAGTTGGAACCTTTGAGAATCTCTTCACAACCGGTTATGGTCAAGTTGCTCTCCTCAAGACATTAGCTTTGGTTTTACTTGGAACATTAGGCGCAATTTATCGAACCAGAATCATCAAAGCATTCCAAGATAAGACAAATACTTTCAGACGCCTAGTGCTTGTCGAACTTGTCATTTTTGGTTCTGCAATGGGCTTAGGAACAGCACTTGCTAGAACTGCAACTCCAATCAACGATTATCCAACTGGGGAACTTACTCCTGCTGAGATTCTCACTGGAGCAAAACTTCCAGCAGAACCAACTGTCTTGACTTGGTTCACAACATTCAAACCGGATCTCATATGGTTGCTAGTTTGTCTGTCCCTAGCTGGGTTCTATATCGCAGGTGTCTTGAGATTGCGACGAAGAGGAGATGCTTGGTCCCCGGCCAGAACAGTATCTTGGTTGGCCGGAGTCTCTCTGTTGTTCTATGTGACCAACGGGTATTTCAATGCCTATGAGCAATATCTTTTTAGCGCACACATGCTCGCCCACATGCTGCTGACGATGGGAGTCTCAGTGCTACTGGTCCCAGGTGCTCCAATCACTTTGTTGGCAAGAGCTGTTGCTAAACGTGCGGATGACTCTCGAGGAGTTAGAGAGTGGGCGCTCTGGGCCGTCCACACCAAATACGCTGAGTTCATTTCTCATCCGCTTGTTGCAGCAATTCTTTTTGCAAGTTCACTTGTGGTCTTCTACTACACACCAATCTTCAACTGGGCTACCAGAGAACACATTGGTCATGAGTGGATGATTGTGCACTTTGTGATAACCGGATATCTCTTCGTCCAAGCGCTCATTGGAGTCGATCCTGGACCAAAACGATTTGGCTATCCACAGCGACTTATCCTGCTGATTGCCACCTTGGCTTTCCATGCCTTCTTTGGCTTAGCCCTGATGACTGGCGATACCCTGCTCCTAGCCGACTGGTTCGGGGCAATGGGTAGAACCTGGGGTCAGAATCCGTTAGCTGACCAGCAGACCGGTGGCGGCATCGCTTGGGGTATTGGTGAACTACCAACAGCAGCATTGACCATCATCGTTGCCATCCAATGGTCTAGTAGTGATGCGCGTGATGCGAAGCGACTAGATCGAGCAAGTGATAGAAGTGGCAACGAGGATTTGTCGGAATACAACCGTATGCTTGAGCGTCTAGCCCAACGTAAAGAAGATTCAAGGTAATAGTTTGTCTGAAATAAAACTCTCTAAAGAACAGCTTGCTCTGTTCGAATACATCGAAAAAGATGGGCAAACAGTATTCGTTACCGGACGAGCTGGTACCGGCAAATCAACGCTGCTCGGTTACCTCAGAGATAACACCAAACAGAAAGTTGTAGTTTGTGCTCCAACTGGAGTGGCCGCATACAACGTTGGTGGAATTACAATCCACTCACTCTTTAGTTTTCCTTTTGGCGTGCTCACTCCAAGTGATGTTGCACGACACCTAGGTAGAAGAGCCAGAGAAGTTCTTAGAGAAATTGACATGCTCATCATCGATGAAGTTTCAATGGTCTCAGCAAACCTGATGGATGCAATTGACATTGCGCTTAGAACAGCAAGGGGAAAACCAAAGGTTCCATTCGGTGCCTGCAAGATTGTGATGTTCGGAGATCCATATCAACTAGCCCCAGTTCCAGCCAGAGGAGAAGAACTTGCCAAGTTAGTTGAAATGGAATATCGCTCACAGTGGTTCTTTGACGCCAGAGTTTGGTCGAGCGAGCGAATGGAAATCTTTGAGCTCGTGGAAATCTTTAGACAGAGAGATCCTGAGTTCAAGGCAATACTAAACTCCATCCGTGTCGGTGAGGTCAGCCAAGAGATGGTTGATCGCATAAACGAAGCAGGTAATCGCTTCCCACCGCACGATAACGTGATTCGTTTAGCGACAGTGAATAACATCGTTGATTCAGTAAATGCCAGTCGGTTAGAACAGCTGCAAACCGAAGAGCGAATCTTTAGATCTTCTTTTGGAACTGGCGATGCAAGTGCGTTTGGAAATACCTTGCCAGCTGAGTCAGCCCTTCATCTAAAAGTCGGTGCACAAGTTATGTTCATCAAAAACGATGATCAGAAACCGATTAAGAATTCTGATGGTGTAATGAGTTGGCGTTGGGTTAATGGAACCATTGGCAAAGTAGTTTCCTTTGGTGAAGGCAACTACGTATTGGTTGAAGCCGATAATGAAATTCACACAGTTGGTGTGAGCACTTGGCAAAAGGTGCGTTACCTAGTCGAAGAAGAATTCAACGAAGGAACCGGTAAATTCACCGAGACACTGGTGCCCGAAGTGTTAGCTGAATTTAGACAGATTCCATTGCGCCTGGCTTGGGCTGTTACGGTTCACAAGTCACAGGGACAAACATATGACGAGGTAACAATCGATATGGGTTCAGGTGCCTTCTCATCAGGACACACGTATGTTGCATTGAGTCGAGTGCGATCTCTAGAAGGTCTATACCTAACCAAACCGATCAGATTGAAAGACATCCAAGTTGATCAAGCAGTGATTGAGTTCATGGGTGGAGCTAGAACGCTAGTAAATGAGAACCCACTAGGAATTTAGCCACCAGTTGATTGGGTGTTCCACTCGCTGTGACCACCATGATTCTTTATGACCCGTTCCTGGCCAAAGCTCTGTTCTGAAATCAACATCTCGCTGCCAACCCATATCCTCAAACTTCTTTGCCGCTGCAAAATGCCAAGGGTAGTAATCAGCATCAATGTCTTTGGTGCCGGCATCTGTGTATATTCGCACCTGCCCCTTGGCTGGAAGCATATCCAGCAACAGATCAACCATGGCTTGACCGCCAAGCGGCCAATGCGAAGATAACGCCAAGCCAACCCCAAAGACCTCGGGGTGCCTAGCAACCCCGTAGATGGTGGCAAGTCCGCCGAGGCTTGAACCCATAAGAGCAGTCCTACTTGGGGTGAGCTTCAGCCCGTAGCGCTTAGCTAATTCAGGAACTAACACCAGGCTCAAGAAATCTTGATATTGGTTACCCATAAAGACAGGGTTAGCCGGCCTTTGAATTGGATCTATTTGGTTTAGTAACTCAGGTCTTGGTTCTAGAACGTCTTGGGGAGCAAGTTCATTCAGGCGAAGCGAATCATCTGTTCGGTATACACCAACCACTATCGGCAATCTGCCATCTGGTGTTACTACTCGCTCAGAGGCGATAGCCTCCGGAATTCCCCAGTTCTGATGATTCCAAGTTTCAGATATGTCTCTAAGAAAGCTCGCCCCATCGTGGGCTATCAAAAGTGGTGATAGTTCATCATGATGCTTAGGTAACCAGACATCAATTCTTCGTCCTTCTAGTTCAAAGAACTCCAGGGTTCCACCAGCTAACTCTCTACCCTGTTTTACGGAGTGAACAGCGATGTCAGATTTCACCGCTTTACTAACAGAACGTTCTTTCGCTAGGTGCAGCTCTCGCATTGCTAACCAGAAAGGAAAGACGAAGGCAATCGCTGAAATAAATCCAGCTGCGATGAACCAACCAACGTTTTTCATTCCGATTCGCTTTGATTCGAAAATCATGAATGGAACCGCAGCGAATGCGGTTAACAGGAGATCACAGGCAAGGACATAATCTGCATCATTACCAAACCATGAACCGAAGAAATCCTCACCTCGAACAATGGCGACGGTGTTGAAGTACCAGGCGGTAATGAGCCCAATGCCTGAGACAACGAAGTAGAAGGTTGCTTTCCTGTTGATTCTCTGCACAGCGTAATTCTTTCCTCGGTAAATAATTTAGACTTAGAGGTATATGAGACCTCTAAGTAATTTTGTCATTCGACACAGCAAACTATCCCTCTTTGGCTTTATTGCCCTAATCCTCCTTTCCCTAATCGGTGGCTTTCAAGCCTTTGGCAACCTAAAAGGTGGTGGCTATAACGATCCTAGAAGCGATTCTGAGAAAGTAACCCAGATGCTGACCAAGGACTTTGGGCAGACCGATCCCGAGGTTGTTCTTGTCGTTGACATGGGCAGAAGCGTCGATGATGTTCAGTCAGCCGCCAATGGTGATTTGATCACTGCAGAGCTTGCTAAGACTGATGGGGTCAAGACCGTATCTTCTTATTACTCACTTGGTAGAACACCAACACTGAGATCAAAAGATGGAACGGCCGTTTATTTCTTTGCCAAGCTCACCGATAACGCCAAGACAGCAGTTGTCTCAAAGAACATTCAGGACGCATTTAGTGGCGAACACTTTGGTGCAACAATTTACGTTGCTGGTTGGGGCCCGATCACAAGTGAGATTAATCACACCATTGAAGGTGACCTAACTAAAGCTGAATCAGTAGCGATTCCGGTCACACTACTTTTGATGATCTTTGTCTTCGGTTCGGTAATTGCAGCTGGGTTACCTTTGATGATTGCGGGACTAACCATCCTCGGCTCATTCTTCTTCATCTGGTTGTCATCACTTTTCACCGATACTTCAACTTTCTCAGTGAACTTAGTAACGGGTCTGGGATTGGGTCTTGGTATCGACTACGCATTGCTAATGGTTAGCCGCTTCAGAGAAGAACGCGCCAAGAACCAGGATGTGTCTATTGCTGTTCAAGCCACGCTGATGTCAGCTGGCAGAACAGTGTTCTTCTCCGGTGTCACAGTTGCTCTGGTCATGATCTCAATGAATTTCTTCCCGCAATACTTCCTAAAGTCATTCGCATATGCAGGTTTGGTTGCAGTGTTCATTGCTTTGGCCGCAGCCCTTATTGCACTTCCGGCAATGCTGAACCTCCTTGGCGATCGCATCAATAAGTGGCCATTATTCAAACACCGCCCACAGAATGACAATGGGACATGGGCCAAACTTGCCAAGTTTGTTATGAAGCGACCAATCGCAATCATCTTGGCATCTGTATTAGCTCTTGGGTCTCTGGCTGCTTTAGGTATGAATGTAAAGCTGGGTCAAGTTGATGACCGCATTCTTCCTACCAACAACAGAGTTGTTCTAGCAACAGATCAGATCAGAAATCGTTTCGATGGAAGAGAAGGATCACCGATAGAGATCCTTGTGCAGAATGCAACAGATACAAAAGTTAGTTCGTATGCGATTGATTTATCAAAACACAAACACATCGTGCGGGTGCAAACCAGCTTGGGAATCTTTGCCAATGGTGCTCTTGTGCCAAGCACCGCTTCATACTTCACTTCCTATCAGAAGGACTCTTGGACTCGCATCGTAGCCATTGCTGATGTTGAACCTAGAAGCCCTGATGGTGAAGCGGTCACAAAAGACATCAGGTCCATCTCAAATAACTTTGATCAACTACTAGTCGGTGGTTCTTCTGCTGTCTATACCGATGCGTTGAATGCAATTACTACAAATCTGCCTTGGGCAGCTCTTTGGATTATTTTGTCAACGATGGTGCTCTTGTTCCTGTTCACTGGTTCGTTGATCTTGCCAATCAAGGCAGTGATTCTGAACTTCATGTCACTGTTTGCAACCATGGGTTTCTTGGTGTGGGTATTTATGAATGGAAACCTGCACTGGCTAATCGGTGACTTTGCCTCAACTGGAACTATTGATTCATCATCACTAGTCCTAGTTGCGGTAATCAGTTTTGGTTTGTCTATGGACTACGAGCTCTTCTTACTTTCAAGAATCAAGGAGCAGCATGATCTAGGTCTTGATACCACTGAGTCAGTTGCAGTTGGTCTGCAAAGATCAGGTCGAATCATCACAACAGCTGCGTTGGTTCTCGCTGTTTCATTCTTTGCATTTGCATCAAGCGGTGTGAGCATCATGAAGATGTTGGGTCTTGGTGTTGGCTTTGCGGTATTGCTAGATGCAACTGTGATTAGAGCACTATTGGTTCCAGCTCTAATGAGATTGTTTGGTAATGCCAACTGGTATGCACCGAAGTGGATGAAGTGGGTTCAGAAGAAGGTTGGCTTAGAACACTAGTCTTTGCTGAGTGTCTTTTTTAGATGCTCAATCAACTTGGTGTTTAGTCGAAGGTATTCCAGGAGCTCTGCCTCTGTGAATACTGAGAACAGTTCAGACATTCTCTTCTCATGCTTAGGCATCATTTGCTTAGCGAGTGCTTCTGTCTTGGCTGTTACGGAAATCAAATAAACACGCTTATCGTGCGGTCCAACCTGTCGTGAGACTAGACCTTCTTTTTCGAGTGAGTCAACCAATCTGGTGATAGCTCTAGGAGTGACATCAAGTAGTTCAGCTGCTTCACCCATGGTCAAGGTCTTGTGTCTAACCAAGATGGCAATCAACATCATCTGAGGGGCAGAGCCCTTCCAGTCTGAGTCGATGTTTCTCTCTAGCCATCTAGAGAAGAGATGGCCTAGGCGAAGGGTGACGGCAGCTCCTAAAGGTCCTCTTTTGTTCTTTGGAACTTGGCTGAGCGCAGCGGCTTCACCTTCGAAGACTCTTCTGATCTTCTCCGGTGGGCTGATCCGACCTTCTTTATCGCGCATAGGTTCTATTTTGCCTTACACACCAACTAGCAACAGCACAGAGCCGATAAAGCAGGGTAACCTTTTGACTATGTTGCTCTCAGATCGCGATATTCGCTCACAAATTGAACAAGGCCGTATTGGTTTAGACCCACTGGAGATGTCCTTATTACAGCCATCCAGCATGGATGTCAGATTAGACAGATTCTTCCGTCTCTTTGATAACCACAAGTATGCCTTCATTGACCCAGCTGAGAACCAACCAGATCTAACCAGACTGATTGAAGTAGCTCCTGATGAGCCTTTCATCCTGCACCCAGGTGAGTTCGTTCTAGGTTCAACCTATGAGTTTGTAACTTTGCCGGATGACATTGCAGCAAGACTTGAAGGTAAATCATCCCTTGGAAGACTAGGTCTCCTAACCCACTCAACAGCAGGCTTTGTTGACCCAGGCTTTAAAGGTCACGTAACTCTCGAACTATCTAACGTTGCTACATTGCCAATCAAACTGTGGCCAGGAATGAAGATCGGTCAGCTCTGTTACTTCCAACTATCAAGCCCTAGCGAAACCCCATATGGTTCAGCTAAATACAACAGCAGATACCAGGGACAACGTGGCCCAACAGCTTCACGCTCATACCTAAACTTCTACAGAACAGATGTTGGTAACGAGCCGCTAGTTCAAGGCGAGTGAGAACTCAAAAGAAAATGGCCTGTCAAAAGACAGGCCATTTCTATTTAACGTTTATTCGATGACTCTAGGGTTTGGGTGCACTCTAAGTAACCAGAACAAACCGGCTGCAAGCACGATCATGATTCCGATGATTCCGTAGAGAGTCGCATTCGCTAACCCTGCCCAAGAGGCAAGCCCTAGGGAAAGTGTCCACAGTGTCGGTGAGAGTACTGAAGCTGCTTTACCTGTGGTTTGGTAGAGACCAAAGACCTCACCTTCACGGTTGGCCGGGGCAAATCTTGCAACGAATGTTCTAGATGAAGCTTGTGCGGGGCCTACGAATAGACAGAGTGCCAAACCAAAGACCCAATATGTAATTGCTCCCTGTGACGCAAATGCAAATACACCAAAACCTGCAACTAGCATTCCGGATAGTGCAATAACAATTACCCGCTTCGTACCTAGCCAGTTATCAACTAGACCACCAACAAAGGCACCAAGACCTGAAACGATGTTTGCCGCAACACCAAAGATGATTACGCCAGTTGGACTGAAGTGGAATGCAACAGATCCCAGAATTGCACCGAAGGTGAAGACACCGGCAAGTCCATCACGATAGACAGCAGAGGCTAAGAGGAATCTAAGTGCGTCAGGATGTTCTCTTCTTAGCTTTCCTAGCTGTGCAAAAAGTGCGCGGTATGAATCACCAATTGATTCGCGAGGACCTTGAACTTCAGACTTCGGAATCTCAGGAACAAAGATTGCAAGTGGAATTGTGAAGACAAACATCCAGGCTGCAGCAAAGAGGAAAATGACCCTGATGTTAAGTGAGTGCTCTTCACTTGGGAATAGCGGGTGGTTTGGTAGATAGCAGAGCACTAGTGAACCAAGAAGCAAAATAATTCCACCAACATAGCCAAGACCCCAGGCAATGCCGGAAACTCTTGCCATGTTTCTTTCATTGGTTACTTGCTTCATCATCGCGTAGTAATTAATGAAAGCAGTTTCTTGAACTACCGAACCAATTGCATACAGAGCTAAGCCAAAGATAAAGAAGCCAGGTGAAGGCTCAACAAAATATGAAGCCAACATCAGGGCAATCAAGATACCTGACTGGATCAACAACCAGAGCTTGCGTTGACCCGCGGTATCTGAACGACGACCAAAGATCGGCGCAGTGGCAGCAACTACTGCGCCACCAACCCACACTGCGACACCGAGCCAGAGGGTCAGATTGTCACGGTTACCGTCGGTCGTGAAGACGCTGCTGGTGATGTATGTGGCGAAGATGAAGGTTTGGATGATGGTTGGGTAAGGCTGTTCAGCCCAGTCCCAGAGCATCCAGGCCCAAGTAGCGTGTTTTGAGATCGGTTTAGTAGTTGTCATAGTGCCTAGTTTGGCGGGGTTTATGGCTTCTTTTGTGATTTCAGAGCCAAGGTTTGGCAACAATTAGCCCAGAGCGAACTTGAGTCGACTTCTGTCAAGTTTTCTTGACATTTCGCTTGGAATTTATAAACTTGAGTCAAGAAGGCTCAACTTTGAGGCTTTAGTACCAATGGTTGCGGCCCAGTAAGGGCGGACCCCAATAAGGAGAACAAATATATGGCACGTGCAGTAGGAATTGACCTGGGCACCACTAACAGCGCAGTTAGCGTACTTGAAGGTGGAGAGCCTACCGTTATCTCTAACGCAGAAGGTTTCCGCACTACCCCGTCGGTAGTTGCATTCACTAAGGATGGTGAGGTGCTTGTTGGTGAAACAGCTAAGCGTCAAGCCGTTACAAACGTAGACAGAACCATCGCTTCTGTTAAGCGTCACATGGGTACCACATGGACATTTGATGTCGATGGTAAGAAATACACACCACAGGAGATCTCAGCTCGTATCTTGATGAAGCTCAAGAGAGATGCAGAGACTTACCTAGGTGAGGCAGTAACAGATGCTGTTATTACCGTTCCTGCATACTTCAATGACGCAGAGCGTCAAGCAACTAAGGAAGCCGGTGAGATTGCAGGACTAAACGTTCTACGTATCATCAACGAACCAACTGCTGCTGCTCTTGCATATGGTTTAGACAAGGGTAAAGAAGACGAACTGATTCTGGTATTCGACCTAGGTGGTGGAACCTTCGACGTTTCACTTCTTGAAGTTGGTAAAGATGATGGCTTCTCAACTATCCAGGTAAAAGCAACCTCAGGTGATAACCGCCTAGGTGGAGATGACTGGGACAACAGATTGGTTGAGCACCTTGTTAAGAAATTCAAGGAGACAACCGGCGTTGATGTTTCTAAAGACAAGATCGCACTGCAGCGTCTAAAGGAAGCTGCAGAGCAGGCTAAGAAAGAACTTTCTCAGTCGATGACAACTAACGTTCAGTTGCCTTACCTATCTCTAACAGAGAATGGTCCTGCAAACTTGGACGAGAGCATCTCACGTGCGCAGTTCGAACAACTAACCAACGACTTGTTGGAAAGAACTCGTAAGCCATTCAACGATGTAATCAAAGAAGCTGGAATTAAGGTTTCTGACATTGCTCACGTTGTTCTTGTTGGTGGATCAACTCGTATGCCTCAGGTTGCAGAACTTGTTAAGACCTTGACCGGTGGTCAAGAACCAAACAAGAGTGTGAACCCTGATGAGGTTGTTGCAGTTGGTGCTTCATTGCAAGCAGGGGTACTAAAGGGTGAGCGTAAAGACGTTCTATTGATTGACGTGACTCCGCTATCTCTTGGTATTGAAACCAAGGGTGGAATCATGACTAAGTTGATCGAACGTAACACCGCAATTCCGACTAAGCGTTCAGAAGTTTTCACAACAGCTGACGATAACCAACCTGCAGTTTCAATTCAGGTGTACCAGGGTGAAAGAGATTTCACTAAGGACAACAAGTCACTTGGAAACTTTGAGCTAACTGGTATTGCACCTGCTCCTAGAGGTATTCCTCAGATCGAAGTTACCTTCGACATTGACGCAAACGGTATCGTTCACGTCTCTGCTAAAGACAAGGGAACTAACAAGGAACAGTCAATGACTATCACTGGTGGTTCTTCACTTTCTAAGGAAGACATCGAGCGCATGGTGAAGGATGCTGAAGAGCACGCTGCTGAAGATAAGAAGCGTCGCGAAGAAGCAGATACTCGTAACCAGGGTGAGCAGCTTGCTTACCAGATCGAGAAGTTGATCAAGGACAACGACCAGAAGCTATCTGAGGAAGTAAAGGCAGAAGTTCAGGCTGATGTTGATGCTCTAAAGACTGCTCTTGCTGGTGAGGACTTTGATGCAATCAAGGCTGCTATCGAGAAGCTATCTGAGTCACAGACCAAGCTCGGCGAGGCTATCTACGCTGCTGCATCCCAGGAAGCAGAAGCTGGCGAAGCACCTGCATCTGATGAAGATGTAGTGGACGCTGAGGTTGTCGACGAAGAAGAAGAGAAGAAGTAATGACTGAGGAGAATGGGTCAGCACCAGAAGGTGCTGACCTACCTCAGGACCCTATCGATGCTGAGTTCCAGGATCTGGTTGAAGAAACTGGTCCAATCAGCAAAGAGGCGGAACTACTAGCTGACCTTCAGAGACTGCAAGCTGAGTTTGTAAACTACAAAGCTCGCGTTGAAAGAGACAGAGATGTTTCTAGAAATGCAGCAATTGCTGAAGTGATCAGAGCCTTCTTACCTGCATTCGATGATCTATCTCTTGCAGAATCACACGGTGATCTAGAAGGTTCTCCGTTTGCTGCAGTACTGAACAAGCTGCGTAATGGTGGAGATAAGTTCGGCCTAGTTGTCTTTGGTGCAAAGGGTGAGAAGTTTGATCCAGAGATTCACAATGCTCTAGTGCAGACACCATCACCAGATGTTACAGAGAACGTAATTGCTGATGTCATCTCACAGGGTTATAAGTTAGGTGACAGACTGATTCGACCAGCAATGGTTGCAGTTTTCATTCCAGAAGAGAAGTAGTTATTCATGGCAAGTCAAGATTGGTTAGAGAAAGACTTCTACAAAATCCTTGGCGTAGCTAAGGATGTTCCTGAAGCTGAACTGAAGAAGGTCTATCGCAAGCTAGCTAGGAAGTATCACCCAGATTCAAATCAGGGTGATGCTGCAGCTGAAGCTAAGTTCAAAGAAATCTCTGAAGCATATTCTGTGCTCTCTGATAAAGATCAGAGAAGAGAATATGACCAGTTCCGTGCCATGGGTGGTGGAGCAAGATTCACAGCCCCCGGTGGCTCAGGACAATCATCAGGAGGTTTTGAAGATGTCTTTGCAAACCTGTTTGGTGGTAGAGGTGGCTTTGGCGGTTTCGGTGGTCCGATGCCAGGTCAAGATCTTTCTGCAACAACAACCATTCCGTTTATCGATTCAGTAAATGGCACAACCATCAAACTTGAATACTCAGGTATGGCACCAATCAACGCAAAGATTCCTGCCGGTGTTCTAGATGGTCAAAAGATTAAACTGCGCGGTAAGGGACAACCTTCACCTAACGGCGGCCCTAATGGTGATCTGATTATCACCGTTACTGTGAAACCTCACGCAGTGTTCTCTCGTGAGGGCAATAATCTTCGTTTATCTGTTCCAGTTACATTTGCTGAAGCAGTGTTAGGTGCAACTATCACTGTTCCAACTCTTGGTGGAGATCCAGTAAAGCTAAAGGTTGCTCCTAATACTCCTAACGGAAGAGTCTTGAGAGTCAAAGGTAAAGGTGTGACAACAGCCAAGGGAACCGGAGATCTTTTAGCAACTGTTGAAGTTCTAGTGCCCTCTCACATCACTGAGAAGGCAGCTAAAGCGCTAAAGGAATTTGAAGATTCATTACCTGATGAAGATCCTCGTCAAGACCTACTAAACCGTGCAGGATTGTTGTAATGAACAACATCGATCCTGATGCACCCATACTGACTATTGCAGCAGCTGCAGAGCTAGCTCGCATGCATCCGCAGACCCTGAGACAGTATGACCGCATGGGGTTGGTAAAGCCTTCTAGAACCAGTGGACAGAGTAGAAGATATACCCTGCGCAATGTCACTCAGTTGGTTGAGGTAGCAAAGCTATCTAACGAAGGTGTCTCTCTGGTTGCTATAAAGAGAATCATGGACCTAGAGAACCAGGCAGTTGATCTAAAGTCACGGGTGGCTGAACTAGAGCGTTTGGTAGAGGAACTAGCTATGAGACAACCAGGTAACCGAGTGTTTGCAGTTGGTGATTCAGGAACAATAAGCTTGCCTACCGGTAAGAGGCCTAAGAAATCCAACGCGGTTGAGATTTGGCGAGACAAGTAATACGCTCTTTTTATTGAGAGAGGTGGGGAGTGAAAGGTATCTTTTCAAGGCTAAGTTCATGGCTCAAGGGAAAACCAAAAATCTGGGAGAACCTGTCAGACTCTGAACGAAAGCAACTGATGAACGAGAGCTCGGGAAAGGTAAGGAATCGCTTGGACCAAGTCATTGGGGAGGAAGTTTTCGGGGACGCATTCGGATCAGCACAGGTAAATCCAAATAGCAGCCAGATAGGCGCTACAACTAACCAGCGAGGTTTAGGTGCTGTGATGTCTAGAAGATTATTCGAACCTCGAAAAGGTCGGGACGACTAGGAACCAAGAACGAGTTTTACCTTTATCTTCTGTTCCATCTTTAGCTGTTCTGGAATACGAACAGCGCTCTTGACTGGAAGTAAGTAGATTCCATCTTTAGGAAATAGTGAAGTTGTGTATGTTGTCTTACCGATGGTTGCAGTTACCGGTATTACTCCCCAGCCGTAACTAAGTAGTTTTGCTGCTGCCTTTATTTCTTCACAGATGTCTGTAGGAATGGGGAGATAGTAAAAAGGAGCTGGTCCTCGCCACTCAATCATTTCTGCAGTGAAGGTGAAATCCATTAGTCAATCTCAACTACAACAGGAACGTGATCGCTAGGTCCTTCACCTTTACGTTCGTCTCTAACTATTTCTGCTGAGGTGACTCTCTCAGCGAATGCTTCGCTTCCTAGAATGAAGTCGATTCTCATGCCTTCGTTCTTAGGGAATCTAAGTTGTTGGTAATCCCAGTATGTGTATCCCTCTGGAACCAGTGGTCTAACGACATCTGTCAGACCTATTTGTTCGAACGCTTCAAAGGCATCTCGTTCTGCTTGAGAGACATGTGTTGATCCAATGAACTCATCCATGTCCCAGACATCTGTATCTAGGGGAGCAATGTTGAAATCTCCCATAAGAGCAAGGGATTGATTAGGGTCATGCTCTAACCACTCTGCAGAGGCTGCAGCTAGTCTGTCTAACCAGTTGAGCTTGTATTCGTAGTGTGGGTCTTCAAGAGTTCTACCGTTAGGGATGTATAGGGACCAAAGCCTTACATCTTCAAAGGTTGCACCTATTGCTCTGGCTTCTTGAGCTAGTTCTGGACCGAAGCCAGGCATATCGGCAAAGCCGATCTCAACATCTTCAGCAGGTATCTTGCTGGCAAAGGCAACACCGTTCCACTGGTTTAGACCATGTAATACGACGTGGTAACCAGCGTCAGTAAAGGCCTGCATCGGGAACTGCTCAGGTTTGCACTTGATCTCTTGCATAGCTAAGACATCGATATCGGCTCGCACCATCCAGTCCACTACTCGTGAGACACGGGTTCTAATTGAGTTAACGTTATGAGTTGCTATGCGCACTGTTTAAACTTAAGGCATGACCTTTTCTTCTCCTGCCAAGCCCCGCCTTATTGAACTAATCAAAGAACTTGCTGTTGTGCATGGCAGAGTGACTCTTTCCAGTGGTATCGAAGCCGATTACTACGTTGATCTTCGTAGAGCAACTCTTCACCACGAAGCTGCAGTTCTGATTGGTCAGGTAATGCTTGATCTTCTAGATGCAAACTCTGTTACAGAGTTTGATTCAATTGGTGGTCTTACTATGGGTGCAGATCCAGTTGCAACTGCTGTGTTGCACCAGGCTGCTGCTCGAGGAAGAACTGTTGATGCCTTTGTAGTTCGTAAGCAAGCAAAAGCCCACGGTATGGGTAGACAGGTTGAAGGACCTGATGTTAAAGGTAAGAGAGTAGTGGTTGTTGAAGATACTTCAACAACAGGTGGTTCTCCACTAACTGCAGCTAAAGCATTAGAAGAAGCAGGAGCAATCATTGTTGCTGTTGCAACAGTTGTTGATAGAGACACTGGTGCACAAAAAGTAATCGAGGATGCCGGCTATAAATATCTAACAGCCGTCACCCTCGATGACTTAGAACTTCGTTAGTGCTTGATTAGAGTTCCGTAGCCTCTAAAGGTCGTGTATTTGATCCAGTCGATTTTCATTGATGCTGATTGGATTGTTTGATCTAGTGCACCACCATCAAAGTCTCCACCGGTTGCCAAGTTAAGAATCAAATAAAACTCAGCATTAAAAACCCATTGGTTCGGAGCCACAGTTGATTTAGTTTCTCCACCGACAAGTTGGTTATCAACATAGAAATTGATTGAGTTCGGCATCCAGTCAACACGGTATACGTGGTAATCCAAACTTAGATCTGTGTTTCCAGAGAAGAAGTAGTGAGTTAGCCCACCTGCTCCTGAGTAACCAGGACCATGCAAAGTTGAAACTGAGTGATAGGTATCTGATCCTCTAGCTTCGAGAATGTCGATTTCACCACAGGAAGGCCAACCATTGCATGTTGCACGAGGAACACCTAGCAACCAAAAAGCTGGCCACATGCCTGCACCAACTGGAGTTTTAATTCTTGCCGAGATGCTTCCGTATTTGAAACCTAGTTTGTCTCTGGTTGTTACCTTGGCACTTGAATAGACACAGGCCACACACCAGTTCGTGATGTATTGATCCTTAGGGTTATCAGGGTTCAATTTGATTGCATTGATAACCAGGTGGCCAGCGCCATCGCTTGCGATGTTGGCAGCCTTATTGGTGTAATACTCTTGCTCGTTGTTACCCCAGCCCAAACCGTTTCCGGTGTCATAGCTGAAGACCTTAGACGAGACTTTTGTGCCAGCTTTCTCATTGAAGGATTGGGTCCAGAGAATCTTGACTTTCGGTGTAGTCGCATTGGCGGTCACAGGAACGGAAGCCCAAAGCAGGCTAAGGCTTCCCAGAACAGCAAGGATTTTTACGCTGGTTCTCATTTGTAACCCTTTCTTCGAATGATTACTTTTTGGTAACAGTTGCCCTACTCGTGGCTTCTCAGATTGCTAAGAAACCGCTTTCACGCTTTACTAGTTCTATCTGTGAAACCGCTTTCGCAGTTTACTACAAACCTTATAACCGAGG
>Ga0209084_1000829_pt1 | contig 28042 bp, 27 predicted proteins | sample C_130820_MF_Meta_FD_187309 | JGI IMG/M metagenome (GOLD analysis project Ga0209084, IMG submission 187309) | Freshwater microbial communities from Lake Croche, Canada to study carbon cycling - C_130820_MF_MetaG (SPAdes) (version 2) | ecosystem: Environmental > Aquatic > Freshwater > Lake...
CCCTTTTGAATCAAAGGCGACCAATAAGAGTTGATTTCCGACTGGTTTCCAACCAACTATATTTTTAATTTCGGCCTTTGAGCCCAAGGCTGCATATGTGGCGGATCCATTTGAAATTGCAGCTGAAGCACCATTAGATGGAATTCGAATTGTCCAGGAAGGTGCGAAGGTAGATGAAAATTTTGTTATGGCAGTTTCTATAACTTTTCCAGTTTTCACATATCCACTCAACAGTAGAGAATTATCAGCTGAGAGCCACGAACGGTCTGCCTTGACTGCCGAACTTCTTACAACAGATGTGATAACTCCAGCCTTAGAAACCTTCATCAGGATTCCATCTCGTACTCCGGCTACTTTCTTCTTGGCGAGTGTTTCAGAACTTGACCCGAAAATATTGGTACTTCCATCGCTATTTCGTACAACGGCATTGAGAGTTGTTTTACTCGTCCCTATCTGAATTACTTTTCCAAAAATCCCTGTGCTTGACATAGTCTGCAAGAAAGGTGATTCATCAATTTGGCCAACAATCGAAATTCCTGTGCTATTAATTGAAATAGCGCTAATCAGACCCGGAACATCTTGTGGCGATATAAAGGTAGCCAATACATCGCCCACCGGTGAGATTTTCCACAAGGTAAGTTGGTTTGAATCACTTCGCAGTGGTGGCAGTGCTTCGATAACAACCGAATCGGGGTTTTCAGCAACTACGGGAGCTGTTGCCGTTTCAATAAGTGACTTTTCTGCAGAGAAACCAGCAAGCCAAATATTTCCACCAGAATCGACGCTCGCACTCATGGCCACTTCATCTACGCCAGAATCAATGGTTTTTTGCCATTGCGCGACACCGTTGACATCCATTGCACTGAGCACAATATTTGAATTCATTCCATCAGTATTTGAGATTGTGACTATTGAAGCTCCTGAAAGAACAAGTAGTTCGGCACTCTGTGCTGCTATTGCTTTATCTAACTTCTTCACAACAACGCTTTTCTGAACCGCTTGAGCAGGTGTAGCGAATAGAAGTGCAACAACGATCAATAACGCTAAACGTTTCATTACTGCGCGAGTTCTTCAGACCGTCTCGCCGAAGCTGCCATCGCCTTTGCAACTATCTCTGAGATACCTGCTTCATTGAAAACTTCGAGCGCTTCTGCAGTTGCACCTTTGAGGCTAGTTACCTTTTCACGAAGTCTGGTCGGAGTCTCGCCGGATTCTTCAAGTAGTTTTGCTGCTCCAGTGATTGTTTGAATAGTTAATGTAGTTGCATCTTCACGAGAAAGCCCGAGTTCAACTGCGCCATCAACCATCGCTTCAACAAATCTAAAGAAGTAGGCTGGACCAGATCCGCTCGTTCCGGTAAGCGCATTTTGAAGATCTTCTGGAATCTCGATTGATTTACCAGTAGCTGCTAATAATTGTTTGATAAATTCTTTCTGAGATTGTGTGACGCCGGCGCTGAGTGAATATCCAGCCATTCCTTTACCAACGAGCGTTGGAGTATTTGGCATAACTCGGGCGATGGAAGCATGTCCTCCAAGACCGGCCGAGATTCCAGCAATCGTCTTTCCCGCTAATAGAGAGAGAACGAGAGTGTTGGCTGAAAGATGTGTGGCAATCTCGGGCATGAGATCTGTAAGTCCTTGTGGTTTGATTCCAAGAATTAATACATCTGAGGCCGATACAGCATCTGCGAGTGACTTAACGATGACTCCATACTCTTTTGATAGCTCTAATCCGCGTTCTTCCCGGCGAACAACAACAGCGATGGCAGTTGGCTCCATGCCAGAGCGAATAAGGGCTGCAATAAATGCTTCACCCATTGTTCCGGCACCGATAATTGCAACCTGATTGATGCCACCGTAATTAGCCATGGCGAAAGAGTACGCGTAGGCTCTGCGACTATGTCAGAGATAAAGCCAGGTTTCGCGCGTGACTGGGTCGAATTCACAGATCCAAATGATGAAGAAGAAATCTTTAAGTGTGACCTAACCTGGTTGACCTCATTTTGGACCTGCATTTATGGCGATGGCTGCCAAGGTGTTTTTAAGGATCGCCCCAATGACGGTTGCTGCACCGAGGGTGCAATGTATTCCGATGAAGATGATGAAGAGCGCGTACGTAAAGCTGCAGAATTTTTGACGCCAGATATGTGGCAATTTTATGAAGAAGCCCGCCCAAAGAAACTTGGTGGCCAACTTCGTATTACAGATTTAGATGAAGATAAAGAAAGAAAGACTCGCACCGTCAACGATGCATGCATCTTTCTTAACCGCAAAGGTTACGAGGCTCCAGGATTTACTGGTGCATTTGGTTGCGTACTTCACCATCTTGCACAGAAGCGCAACATTCACTTTGTAGATACAAAGCCAGATGTATGTTGGCAACTTCCACTTCGCCGTAGTTATGAAACTCGTGAAGTTGGCGAGCGCGAATACTCAGTCACAGTTATCGGAGAATACGAACGTCTCGGTTGGGGCGATGGTGGAGATGATTTCGATTGGTACTGCACAAGTAATACCGATGCACATGTTGGTAGCGAACCTGTCTATATTTCTAATAAGGCAGAACTTCAGCAATTAATGGGCAAGGATGCTTATGCAATCTTGGCCGAACATTGCGACCGACGCGTACAGGGCATTAAAGATGCGCAGGCACGCTCACTTCCATTGTTCATCATTCAACACCCAGCAACTATCGCCGCCGGTAAGTAGTCAGTTCTCTGGTCTAATCTACGACTATGGCCAAAGTTGAGAAGGATCCTTACCGCTGTTTTGAATGCGGTTGGACATCGCAAAAATGGGTCGGCCGCTGCGGTGAGTGCCAAGCCTGGGGAACTGTTGAAGAGTTAGCAGCGCCTAAGAAACTTTCACTCGTTCCAGGTTCAGTAACTGCAAAGGCAACGCCCATAGGTGATGTTGATCTATCTGCAGCACATGCAAAACCAACTGGGGTCTCTGAACTCGATCGCGTACTTGGCGGAGGATTAGTTCCGGGTGCGGCAATACTTCTTGCCGGCGAACCCGGAGTCGGTAAATCTACGCTCCTACTTTCAGTTGCAGCGCAAAGTGCATCAAAGGGAATTCCTGCGCTCTATATCTCGGGTGAAGAATCCGCATCGCAAGTTCGACTTCGCGCAGAACGCATCAAGGCAATTGATCCACAACTCTTTCTCGCTTCAGAGACTGATTTAGGCGCAGTCATCGCACATATCGATGCAGTTAAACCACAGCTTGTCATCATCGACTCAGTTCAAACAATTGGTTCATCAACTGCAGATGGTTCACCAGGTGGTGTAACTCAAGTTCGCGAAGTTGCTGGCGCTCTCATTCGTATCTGTAAAGATCGCGATATCACTCTTTTACTTGTTGGCCACGTGACAAAAGATGGCTCTATTGCTGGGCCGCGACTTCTTGAACATATCGTCGATGTCGTTCTGCAATTTGAAGGCGAACGTCATTCACGCCTTCGCCTCATCCGAGCAATCAAGAATCGTTTTGGTGCCAGTGATGAGGTTGGTTGTTTTGATCTCAGTGATACTGGAATTGAAAGCGTTTTAGATCCCACTGGTCTCTTTACATCTAGACACACTGAACCTGTTCCCGGCACATGTGTGACTGTCACACTTGAAGGTCGACGTCCGCTACTTGCCGAGATTCAAGCGTTAGTCAGCGCTGGCCGTGAAAGTGATTTTGGAAATGCCCGTCGAGTAACGAGCGGACTTGATTCTGCTCGCACCTCAATGACTTTAGCTGTTCTTGAACTCCGCGCAGGTGTACGTGTTGGTGGGCGTGATGTATATGCAGCAACTGTTGGTGGAATGAAGATGTCTGAACCCGCAGCCGACCTAGCACTTGCTCTCGCAGTTGCATCTGCTGCAAAAGCTCTGGCACTTCCTGCAGATCTTGTTGCAATCGGTGAAGTTGGGCTTGCTGGTGAAATCCGGAAAGTCAGTGGCGTCTCCCGCAGATTAGCCGAGGCATATCGCCTTGGCTTTAAACGTGCTCTAGTTCCTGCCGGATCAGATGTAAAGATTGATGGCATGGAGATTGTTGAAGTATCGCGGCTAGATCAAGCGCTGCAGCGAGTACAAATCACTGGCGATTAATGTACGAGAAAGAAATTATCGCTTGGTTTAAGAAGAATAAGCGAGATCTTCCTTGGCGTAAGACCGATACATGGGGCGTTCTAGTCTCTGAATTTATGTTGCAACAAACTCCAGTAAATCGAGTTCTTCCTATCTATGCCGAGTGGATGAAGCGCTGGCCAACGCCTGCAGCGCTAGCTAAAGCGACTCCTGCGCAAGTAATTACAGCATGGGGGCGCTTGGGATACCCACGTCGCGCACTTCGCTTGCATGAATGCGCAAAAGTAATTACTGGGAAATATAATGGGGTCATTCCAGATACTGAAGCCGAACTTCGTGCACTTCCCGGTATCGGTGAATACACCGCAGCTGCAATGATTGCATTCGCATTTAGTGGCCGTTCGCTCGTTCTTGATATCAATATTCGACGACTCTTTGCCCGCATCTTTGATGGAGTTCAAACCCCTAAGCTCTCGGCGACAAAAGATGAGAAATCGCGATATGAAGCGCTCATCCCTAAGAAAGATCCTCACTTATGGGCAGCTGCAACGATGGAACTCGGTGCACTTGTCTGCACCTCACAATCACCAAAATGTGGAATCTGTCCTGTTGCACACGCATGCAGATGGCGCAGTTTGGATTATCCGCAATCAGATCAGGTAAAGCGCACTCAGATATGGCATGGCACAGATAGGCAATGTCGCGGAACAATTGTGCAGGCGCTTCGCGAGAATGATCTGCTTACAAAATCACAAATCGAACAGCTGTGGGATGTTCCTTCTCAATTAGAGAAAGCGCTGCTGACACTCCTTGATGATGGACTCATTGAAGCTCGGGGCAGATCCAAGTTTTCGCTTCCGCGAAATTAATTAAGCAGTAGGTGCTTCCGCTAAATCTTCTGGACTATCAGGTGTAGCAACCTTTGCTGAACCTGCGAAGGTAAATTTGGCATCAGCGCCTTCACCTTCGACATCAACAACAACGATTTCGCCTGCTTTAAGTTCATTGAAGAGAATTCGCTCAGAGAGTGAATCTTCGATTTCACGCTGGATAACGCGGCGCAATGGGCGTGCACCTAAGAGTGGGTCATAACCTCGTGCTGCAAGTAAATCCTTTGCTGCCTGAGTTAATTCGATACCCATATCTTTTGCCTTAAGGCGCTCATCCAAACTAGCAATCATGAGATCAACAATCTGAATGATCTGATCCTTTGTGAGCTGGTGGAAGACGATTACATCATCGATACGGTTGAGGAATTCAGGGCGGAAGTGGTTCTTGAGTTCATCCTGAACTTTGCCCTTCATGCGATCGTAATTTGTTAGATCATCTTCAGCATTGGCAAAACCAAGTCCAAGTGATTTAGAGATATCGCGTGTTCCAAGGTTAGTTGTCATGATGATAACTGTGTTCTTAAAGTCGACTGTGCGACCTTGAGCATCAGTTAAGCGTCCATCTTCTAGTACTTGAAGAAGTGAGTTGAAGATATCTGGGTGTGCTTTTTCGATTTCATCAAAGAGCACAACTGAGAATGGGCGACGACGAACCTTCTCGGTTAACTGTCCACCTTCGTCATAACCAACATATCCTGGAGGTGAACCAAAGAGACGTGATGCTGTGTGACGTTCTGAATATTCAGACATATCAAGTTGAATCAAGGCAGTTTCATCTCCGAATAGGAATGAAGCGAGCGTGCGTGAAAGTTCTGTCTTACCTACACCAGAAGGACCGGCGAAGATAAATGATCCGCCAGGACGTTTAGGGTCTTTAAGTCCTGCGCGTGTACGGCGAATAGCCTGTGAAAGAGCTTTAATCGCTTGATCTTGTCCGATAACACGGCGATGAAGTTCATCTTCCATGCGAAGCAAGCGTGCAGTCTCTTCCTCAGTTAATTTAAATACAGGAATTCCAGTAGATGCTGAGAGCACCTGAGCAATGAGTTCTTCATCAACTTCAGTTACCTTATCGAGATCTGTTGATTTCCAATTCTTCTCAGCTTCCTGCTTTTCAAGGATAAGAGTCTTCTCTTTATCGCGAAGTGCAGCAGCACCTTCAAAATCTTGTCCATCAATTGCAGATTCTTTCGCTTTGCGCGCTTCAGCAATCTTGTCATCAAATGCACGTAGCTCTGCTGGAGCAGTCATGCGCTTAATGCGAAGACGTGAACCTGCTTCATCAATAAGGTCAATCGCCTTATCTGGAAGGAATCGATCTGAAACATAACGATCTGCCATATTTGCAGCAGCTGCTAGCGCACCATCAGTGATAGATACGCGGTGGTGGGTTTCATAACGATCACGAAGACCCTTAAGAATTTCGATGGTGTGAGCAACTGATGGCTCTTTTACTTGGATTGGCTGGAAACGACGCTCTAAGGCAGCATCTTTTTCGATGTGCTTGCGATATTCATCAAGCGTTGTTGCACCAATTGTCTGTAGCTCACCGCGTGCGAGCATTGGCTTCAAGATGCTTGCTGCATCGATTGCACCTTCTGCTGCTCCGGCGCCAACAAGTGTATGAATTTCATCGATAAAGATAATGATGTCGCCACGAGTTTTAATCTCTTTAAGAACTTTCTTTAGGCGCTCTTCAAAATCTCCGCGGTAACGTGAGCCAGCAACGAGTGCGCCAAGATCTAGTGAGTAGAGCTGCTTATCTTTGAGAGTTTCAGGGACATCATTCTTCGCAATCGCTTGCGCAAGTCCTTCCACCACGGCAGTCTTTCCAACACCTGGTTCACCAATTAATACTGGGTTGTTCTTTGTACGACGAGAAAGAATCTGCATGACGCGTTCGATTTCAAGTTCGCGACCAATAACTGGATCAAGTTTTCCTTCACGAGCTGCAGCTGTGAGATTGCGGCCAAATTGATCAAGAACGAGTGAAGTCGATGGAGTTCCTTCTGCAGGTCCACCTTGTGTCACAGCTTCTTTTCCTTGATAACCAGAGAGAAGTTGAATTACTTGTTGGCGAACACGATTGAGATCTGCGCCAAGCTTTACGAGAACCTGGGCAGCAACGCCTTCACCTTCGCGAATAAGTCCAAGGAGGATATGTTCTGTTCCAATGTAATTGTGGCCAAGTTGAAGCGCTTCACGAAGTGAGAGTTCAAGAACTTTCTTTGCACGTGGTGTAAATGGAATGTGGCCACTTGGTGCTTGCTGACCTTGGCCAATAATTTCTTCTACTTGTGCGCGAACGCCTTCAAGTGAAATTCCCAGTGATTCGAGACCTTTAGCAGCAACGCCTTCACCTTCGTGAATAAGACCGAGGAGGATATGTTCAGTGCCGATGTAATTATGGTTGAGCATGCGTGCTTCTTCTTGAGCAAGAACAACGACTCGTCTAGCTCGATCGGTAAAGCGCTCAAACATGGGCTGACTCCTTCATTTCTAACCTGCTTCTGGTTCTGCCGTAAGCCTATAACCCAGCGTAGGGAAGGCGCGAGGTGGAAAGCTTCTTGTCTCGTAGAACCCTAAATATGGGGCAAATATTCCCAGCCCTGGCTAGAGGTTGAGCAGCATTCGGGTATTGCCGAGGGTATTTGGCTTCACAGATTCAAGGTCCAAGAATTCTGCAACACCGGCGTCGTAGGAGCGTAAAAGCTGCTGATAGACATCGTGATCTACAGGTGTTCCTTGAATTTCCTCAAACCCATGGCGACCAAAGAATTCAGTTTGAAATGTAAGGCAGAAGATTCGTGCAACGCCTACTTCACGCGCACGTTCAATAATTCTTTCAAGAATTTTATGTCCGATACCTTGCTTATGCATATTTTTTACAACTGCAACGGTGCGAACTTCAGCAAGATCTTCCCAGAGAATGTGTAGCGCTCCACATCCAACAACTTTTCCATCGAGTTCGGCAACGGTAAATTCCTGCACGCTCTCAAAAAGAGTTACAGTCTCTTTTGTTAATAATTTCTTCTCTGTTGCATATGAATCAATGAGTTCGCGGATAGCCTTTACATCAGTTGTTCTTGCAGCTCTTATGACCAACATTGTTAATCAGCTTCGGGCTTTACTAGCGGAAATAGAATAGTTTCGCGGATTCCAAGTCCAGTGAGTGCCATCAGTAATCGATCAACACCCATTCCCATTCCGCCCATCGGTGGCATTCCAAATTCCATGGCTCGCAAGAAATCTTCATCGACTTGCATCGCTTCTAAATCACCTTTGGCGCCAAGTTGTGATTGTTCAATCAGACGTTCACGCTGAATGACTGGGTCGATAAGTTCTGAGTAACCTGTTGCTAATTCAAAGCCATCAACGTAGAGATCCCATTTTTCAACAACGCCAGGAATCTCGCGGTGTGCGCGAACTAGGGGCGAAGTATCAACTGGGTAACCCATTACAAATGTTGGTTCGATTAATTTATCTTGTGCAACATGCTCGAAGATCTCTTCTGCAAGCTTGCCAGTTACCCACTTTGGGTCGATTTTCATGCCGAGTTTGGTGGCTATCTTTTTAAGGTCATCGATAGAGGTAAGCGCTGAGACTTGTTGCCCAACACCTTCAGAGATTGCGTCATAGAGCGAAATTTCCTTCCAGCTTCCACCGAGGTTTGCCTGTCTTCCATCGTGATGTGTAACGACATGAGAACCAGCAACTGCCATTGCAGCGTTTTGAATAAGTTCGCGAGTGACATCAGCGATTGAGCGCCAATCACCGTATGCCATGTAAGACTCGACCATTGCAAACTCAGGTGAGTGAGAAGAGTCAGCGCCTTCATTGCGGAAGTTACGATTGATTTCAAAGACGCGTTCAATACCACCAACTACACATCTCTTGAGGAAAAGCTCAGGTGCAATGCGCATATATAAATCCATGTCATATGCATTGCTGAACGTTTTAAATGGGCGTGCAGCGGCACCGCCGTGCATTACTTGCAACATTGGTGTTTCAACCTCGATAAAACTTTGATTATTAAAAGTTTCGCGCAGAGAACGCATTACAGCTGGGCGCATTCGCGCTGCACTGCGAGCTTCAGGGCGCACAATGAGGTCGACATAACGCATTCGAACACGAGTCTCTTCAGACATAGGTTTGTGATCGTTAGGAAGTGGACGAAGTGATTTGGAGGCTAGAGCCCAAGAGTTTGCAAGAATTGAAAGTTCACCACGTTTTGAAGTAATGATTTCTCCGGTAACAGAGACTATATCCCCTAAATCAATATCTGATTTCCAGGCATCAAGTTGCTCTTGACCAACTTTATCAAGCGACAACATTGCTTGAAGTTCTGTGCCATCGCCTTCACGAAGAGTTGCAAAACAGAGTTTGCCTGTATCGCGCTTAAAAATAATTCGACCAGTAAGGCTTTCTATATCTCCTGTTACAACATCAATATCGAGTCCTGTGTACTTTTCGCGAACTTCCTTGAGAGATTTAGTTCGAGGCACTGCAACTGGATATGGCTCAATTCCACGCTCAATAAGGTTCGCACGCTTCTCGCGACGAATCCGAAGTTGCTCGGGTAGATCGTCTTCTTGTGCTGGTGGATTTTCGTTATTCATAGTGGCGCTGAGTCTACCGGTGTGTAGTTCAGCTCGGGATGTTCTTCTCGTGAATAAGTCGAAGTCCAATAAGGGTCAGATCTGGCTCATGCTCATCGATTGTTTCTGAAACGCCAATAATTAAGGGCGCCAGTCCACCTGTAGCAATCACTGTTGGGGCCTGCTTATAACTATCGGCAAGTTCTAATGTGATTCGCTCAACGAGTCCATCGACTTGGCCCGCAAATCCGAAGATAGTTCCTGATTGCAAGGCCTCGACTGTATTTTTACCGATTACATTTTTAGGCCGAATTAATTCAACTTTACGCAGTTGTGCAGCACGCGCAGCCAATGCATCCACTGAGATTTCAATTCCTGGCGCTAGCGCTCCCCCTAAAAATTCTCCTTTAGGAGAAACAACATCGAGGTTTGTTGAGGTTCCGAAATCAACAACAATGGCTGGTCCACCATAGAGAGTATGTGCTGCCAATGTATTGACAATCCTGTCAGCCCCAATTTCTTTTGGATTATCTACAAGTAGTTGCACGCCAGTCTTAGTGCCAGGCTCAACAATTGTCACCGGAATATCGTGAAAGTAAGAATCAATCATTGTGCGAAGTTCACGCAGAGTTGCTGGCACTGTAGAACATATAGAGAGACCAGTGACTTTGTAGCCAGAAACTAGAGCGCTCAATTGAAGCCATAACTCATCTGCGGTTGTACGCGGATCTGTCTTTACTCTCCACGACTTAACCAGATCTTCCTTATCAAAAATCCCAAGAACTGTATTGGTATTTCCTACATCGATTGTTAACAACATAACTACTCCGCTCTCAAATCTAATCCGATATCTAAAACTGGTGCGCTATGTGTGAGCGCTCCGATAGCAAGGAAATCCACACCTGTCTGGGCGTATTGCAAGGCGTTGTTGAGTGAAATTCCACCTGATGCTTCAAGTTTTGCTGCACCTGCAACAATTCCTACAGCTTCCTTACATAGAGCAGGGCTCATATTGTCGAGAAGAATAAGGTCAGGCTTGAGCGGTAGAACTTCGCGCAATTGGTCCACGTTATCTACTTCAATCTCAATCTCTTTATCTGGGTATTGCGCGCGCACCTTTGTAAATGCAGCACTTACTCCACCAGCTGCTGCAATGTGATTATCTTTAATGAGAGCAGCATCGCTCAGTGACATACGATGATTTGTTCCACCACCCATACGCACTGCATATTTTTCAAGAATGCGCATTCCTGGTGTTGTCTTGCGAGTATCTCTAATTTTGCATTGGGTACCTGCAACTGCATCTACCCATGTGCGAGTAAGAGTTGCGATACCGCTGAGATGTCCTAAGAAATTAAGTGCTGTGCGTTCAGCTAGCAAAATTGCCCGGGTATCGCCTCGAACTGTCATAAGAGTCGTACCAGCGACAACCTGGCTACCATCTTGAACCAAAACTGAAATATCTTTCAGGCCAACTTCTTCCAGCACGGCACGTGCCATATCAATTCCTGCAACGACACCGCTGTTTCGCGCTACGAAGTCAGCAACAACTTTTTCGCTACCTGAAACTGTTGCAACGGATGTGATGTCTTGCCCACCTTGTAAATCTTCTGCAAGGGCTCGCTTGATGAGTTCGCGATCAATCATGATTCACTCACTTCCTGATATCCAGTAGTCCAATATCCACTTTGATCTAATTGCTGCACAATGCGTTTCTTCCATTGTTCACTCGTTGCTGGAAAGTCTTCTCTCCAGTGCGATCCACGAGTTTCTTGTCTTATAAGTGCTGCCTTAAGAATTGTTTGAGCGAGCTGAAAGAGATTAGTTGTCTCCCATGCTTCAACACAAGGCACGTTACTGGTTCGATCTTCGATGCGAGTGAGATCCGAACTTGTCTTAAGAAGTGAATCTGATGAACGTAATACACCAGCACCGCGGCTCATACTTACTTGAATATCGTGACGGACTGCTGGGTCAAGCAAGATTGCACGTGAAGCATTCTCTATTGGCTGACTAAATTCTGGAAGATTGGCATTGATATCAGCGGCGATGCGCGCACTAAAGACTAGCCCTTCAAGAAGTGAATTAGATGCCAATCGGTTTGCACCATGAACACCTGAACATGCTGTTTCGCCACATGCATAGAGGCCTTTCACGCTGGTGCGACCATTGAGGTCGACTCGTACACCACCTGATGCGTAATGTGATGCAGGAGCAACTGGAATCAATTGAGTAAGTGGATCAATACCGTGAGCTACGCACGATGCATAAATTGTTGGGAATCTCTTTTCAAATCCCTCGATATGTCGCACATCTAGCCACACATGGTGGGCACCTGTCTGATTCATGACTCTCATAATTGAAATCGCAACAACATCGCGTGGTGCAAGTTCTGCAAGTGGATGAACACCTTGCATGAACCGTTCACCCTTATCATCGAGAAGGTAGGCGCCTTCTCCACGAACTGCTTCGCTGATTAATGGTTGCTGTCCCTCTGAATTATCACCGAGCCACAACACTGTTGGGTGGAATTGAATAAATTCAACATCAGCAACTTTTGCACCAGCGCGAAGTGCAAGTGCAACGCCATCACCGGTAGATACTGATGGATTAGTAGTCTGTGCAAACACTTGCCCTAGTCCACCAGTAGCAAGCACAACTGCCTTTGCAATTCCTCGGCCCACCCCATCACGACTACCTGCGCCAATAACGTGCAGCGTTACGCCGCAAACTTCACCGATATCATTTTTAAGCGCATCTAATACAAGTGCATTCTCGACCACTTCAATTTCAGGATCGTTCTGAACTGCAGCTAATAGAGCTCGTGAAACCTCGGCTCCAGTTGCATCCCCGCCGGCATGAAGAATGCGATTACGTAAATGTCCACCTTCGCGCGTGAGTGAAATTTCACCGCTGGCCTCTTTATCAAAAATCGCACCACGCTCAATAAGTTTGCGCACTGCTTCGGGTCCCTCTGTGACAAGCACTCTTACCGCTTCAATATCGCACAATCCGGCGCCTGCAACCAAAGTATCTTTTTCATGTTGATCGGGTGAATCACCGTCACCAAGTGCTGCAGCAATTCCACCTTGTGCCCATTTGGTAGAACCTTCATCGACGCTTGCTTTGGTAACTAAGAGAACTGATAAACCAAATGTTCTGCACTGAAGCGCAGTTGTCAGTCCTGCAATTCCAGATCCAACAACAATGACATCGGCAGTTGCGGTCCAGCCCGGAGCAGGTGCCAGTAACTTCATGCTCGGGCCTCCATCCGCATATTGTCGATCAAACGCACACCATTTATCCAGCCGGCGACTATCGCTCGAACGTTCTTACTTTCAGGTTGCGCGGGCTCGAAGGTTTCTTCATCAATAAAGTCTGCATAATCAAGAGTCAATTGAGGTTCAGAGTTAAGGATCTGACGAAGTTCACTCTCTGACGTAGCAGAGAAGAGAGCCCGAGAAATGACCGTGGCAGCTGATCTACCCTCGGGAGAAAGACGCACATTGCGTGATGACATTGCCAAACCATCGGTTTCCCGAATTATTGGCGCTCTGACTATTTCAATACCTTGCGCAATCTCTTCGATAAGTGTGAGCTGCTGAAAATCCTTCTCTCCAAATACCGCAAAGTTAGGTTTAACTAAATCAAATAATCGGCGAACTACTGTCACGACTCCATCAAAATGTCCTGGCCGAGATTTGCCTTCAAAAAGATTTGCAATGGGGCCAGCCTTGATTGTTGAAAATCCTTCTGGATACATTTCACTCTGAGTTGGTAGCCATAGATGAGTGACCCCTGACGCTGCAGCCAGATCAATATCTTCAATAGGAGTTCTTGGATATTTTGCTAAATCTTCCTTGCTTTCAAATTGAAGTGGGTTCACAAAGATGCTTGCAACGACGTTGGAATGCAATTTTTTTGCGATTGCAAATAGCGATGCATGGCCTGGATGAAGTGCGCCCATTGTGGGAACAAATGCGCAGCCTGAAGGAAGCTCATGTGCACTTGTTACTACTTTCATGGCTCCAGTCCTTTCAGGTACCGGGCAGGCAGTGAGTAAAGTCTAAGGTGTTAAGGCAATTGCTCCAAAAGCTCTGAAATTTTGCCGTGAGTAATGAGTACCGCGTCAGGTTCAATCTCATGCCAAGGCTCTAATACAAAACGTCGTTCATGTGCACGAGGATGCGGAAGTGCTAGCTCTTCGGCCTTGCTCAGTAACGCACCATATTGAATGAGGTCGAGATCAATGGTGCGAGGACCATTTAATTCTCTTCTTTCTCTGCCAAGAGTTTTTTCAATTCCGTGCAAAAGTGATAATAAATCTGTTGCCGGTAAATCACTTTCTGCAAGACACACTGCATTGATGTAATCAGGTTGGTCCGGACCTCCAACTGGTTTGGTTTTATAGAAAGATGAAACTGAAATTACTTCTGTCGCTTCACGTAACATTGCAATGGCAAGCTCTAACTGCGCGCGTGGATTACCGATATTTGCACCTAAGGCAATGACTGCTTTCATCGTGTGATGGTGACCGAAATATCCGTTACTTCTGCAGAGACCGGTGCCTTTGGTTTATGTACCGTGACTGAAATCTTTGCAATTTCCGGGTGAACATTTTTGACGCGATCTGCGATTCGTCCAGCAAGTCTTTCAATCAGTTGGGCACGTTCACCAGTAATCTCTTCAACAACTAGATTTGTTAGCCCGCCGTAATCAACTGTGTCATTCAAATTATCTGAAACGCTAGCTTTCGATAGATCAAGTTCAATCTCTAGATCAACGAAGAAATCTTGACCATTCTTTGCTTCATGGTCAAAGACTCCGTGAAATCCAAATCCCCAGATTCCCTTAATAGTGATCAGGTCGCTCATGAGCGGATTGCTTCCACATTTGGCTTCACACCATGAACTCTAACGGCCCAAATCCCTTTATCAACGAGTGATTTGGTTACCGCAACTGTTGCATCTTCGCGCAAGTCTGGGCTTTCTCCGCCAAGAAAACGTTTGCGAGAGTGGCCGATAAGAATTGGATAGCCAAGAGAAGTAAATTGATCAAGGTGGTCCAGAATCTCCCAGTTATGTTCTGCATCTTTTGCAAAGCCAATCCCAGGATCCAGAATTATCTTTTCGCTCTTAATTCCCGCCGCTATCGCTCTCTTTAGCTGAACATCCATCTCTGCGATAACTTCAGTGACAACATCGCTATAAACCGCTTTAGAGTTCATCTCCTTTGAGTGGCCGCGCCAATGCATAATTACATATCGGCATCCCAGTTCAGCAATAGTTTTAAACATCTCTGGATCAGCTGCGCCTCCGCTAACATCATTAACAATCGTCGCCCCAGATTCAACTGCCATTCTTGCAGTGCACGCTCGCATTGTGTCGATACTCAATTCAACACCTTTACCAACAAGTCCCTGAATCACAGGAAGCACGCGCGATTGTTCTTCTTCCGCACTTACTCGTTCTGCTCCTGGTCTGGTTGATTCACCACCAATATCGATGATGTCAGCGCCTTCTTTAATCATCTCTAGGCCGCTGGCAATAGCAACAGTAGGATCTAAATGCATCCCACCGTCTGCAAATGAATCGGGAGTGACATTCAAAATTCCCATTACCAACATGGCAGATTATCGATTCGTAATAAGGCTTATCGCTTCAGCGCGAGTTGCGGCATCACGCAATACACCGCGCACGGCAGATGTGGTGGTGCGGGCTTGTGATTTACGTACACCACGCATCGACATACATAAGTGCTCACAATCGATAATGACAATCACGCCCATCGGATTTAAAATTTCAACAAGTGCATCTGCTATCTGAGTCGTAAGTCGCTCTTGAACTTGTGGGCGGCGTGCAAATAAATCGACGAGGCGAGCAACTTTGGATAACCCAGTTATCTTTCCACTTGGGATATATCCAACATGCGCTACGCCATGAAAAGGTGTCAGGTGATGCTCGCAATGAGAAAACACTTCTATATCGCGGATAATCACAAGTTCTTCATGTCCAATATCAAAAGTGGTAGTTAATACATCTTCTGGCTTCTGCCACAGTCCTTCAAAATTTTCTTTAAATGCTCGTGCAACCCTGGCAGGTGTCTCTCTTAACCCTTCGCGTTCTGGATCTTCTCCTAGCGCCAATAAAAGTTCACGGACAGCTTTTTCCGCGCGCTCTTGATCATATGGATGCGATGCGCGTCCATCATGTGGCCCCATCGAAACGGAGGAGATATCACTCACTCGGGCGTCGCCTTCTTAACTCTGCGCGCTTTTCGTGGAGCATCTTCAACTACAGGTGTTACGCGTTTTGGAATATCAACTGGAGGTTTTGTTGATGGGATACGAGATTCAGAACCTGTCCATGCCGGGCGCTTTGGCCACGATTTCACATGGATAAATATTTCTGCGATCTCTTCTTTATTAAGCGTCTCTTTCTCAAGAAGCTTAATAACCATCTCATCTAGAATTGTGCGGTTAGCTTCAAGGATGTCGAATGCTTCTTGGTGAGCGGTTTCAATCAGCTTGCGAATTTCTGCATCCACTTTGGATGCAACGTTTTCAGAGTAATCACGTTGATGACCATAATCGCGCCCCATAAATGGCTCAGATGAATCGGTACCAAGTTTGATTGCACCGATTGCTTCAGTCATTCCATACTGAGTAACCATTGCACGCGCCAAAGCAGTAGCTTTTTCAATGTCATTAGATGCCCCAGTAGATGGATCGTGGAAGATAAGTTCTTCTGCAGCGCGACCACCCAGTGAATATGCCAACTGATCTAGAAGTTGATTACGAGTTGTCGAATATTTGTCATCATCGGGCAGAACCATTGTGTAACCAAGGGCGCGACCACGAGGCATGATGGTGATCTTATGGACGGGGTCAGTATGTGGAAGTGCATGTGCCACAAGTGCATGTCCTGCTTCGTGATAGGCGGTAACACGACGTTCTTCTTCTGACATCAATCGTGATTTGCGTTGTGGGCCAGCCATGACGCGATCGATTGCTTCATCAATCTGAGTATTACTAATCACCTTAAAGCCTTCGCGGGCCGTAAGAAGTGCTGCTTCATTAAGTACATTTGCAAGATCAGCACCAGTAAATCCTGGAGTACGTCGAGCATAAGCAAGTAATTCAACATCTTTAGATATTGGCTTATCTTTTGCGTGAACCTTCAAAATATCTTCACGGCCTTTGAGATCTGGACGTTCAACTGGAATCTGACGATCAAAACGACCTGGGCGCAAAAGTGCAGGATCTAAAATATCAGGGCGGTTGGTTGCAGCAATTAAAATAACTTGGCCATTTGCTTCAAATCCATCCATCTCTACAAGCAACTGGTTCAGAGTTTGTTCACGTTCATCGTGACCGCCACCCATACCTGCGCCACGTTGGCGACCGACTGCATCAATTTCATCAACAAAGACAATCGCGGGTGCATTTGCTTTTGCCTGATTGAAGAGATCTCGTACTCGAGCAGCTCCTACGCCAACAAACATCTCAACAAAGTCAGATCCTGAAATGGAGTAGAACGGAACTTTTGCCTCGCCAGCTACCGCGCGTGCAAGTAAAGTTTTTCCTGTTCCTGGAGGACCGTAGAGAAGAACACCTTTAGGAATCTTGGCACCTAGTAGCGCGTACTTGGCAGGATCTGCCAAGAAATCTTTTATCTCCTCTAACTCTGCAATTGCTTCATCGGCCCCAGCAACATCGTCGAAAGTATTTTGCGGAACATCGCTATCTTGAAGTTTTGCTCGAGATTTGCCGAATGAAAATACCTTATTGCCACCTTGTGCTTGGCTCATCATTAAGAAGAAGAGGAATCCGATAATGAGAATGGGCCCAAAGGTGAAGAAGAGACTTGTTAAGAAAGATTGACGCGGAACATCAACTGTCCACCCCTTACTTGGTGGGTTAGCCGTTAGCGCATCAACAAGTGTTGGCTCTTGACGCGCAATATAAGAAGCCTGAACTTTTGCTGCACCTTTTATTGTGTTGCCATTTGAAAGTATGAGGCGAATCTCTTGGCTCTTATCAATCAGAACAGCGGATTCGACTTGTGATTTAGAAATTGCATCGATTGCTTGAGAAGTCTTAACTTCTGTATATCGGTTAGCAGCACTGGTGATTTGCCCAAAAATGCTGACACCAAAGATTGCGACAATTATCCAAAAAAGTGGGCCACGGAAAATTCTCTGAGCTCGTGATTTTGGAGCGCTCTTCGCCTTTTGATTGCCTTGTGGCTTTGCAGACTTCTTTGGCATCTTAAACTTTGAATTTTTCATTGGATTTTGGGGAGACATGAGATTCCTTATGAGTACATGTGCTTTGCAAGCACGCCAATAAACGAGAGGTTGCGGTACTTTTCATCAAAATCAAGGCCGTATCCGACGACAAATTCTTTTGGAATATCAAAGCCGACATACTTAACTGTTACATCAACCTTTGCAGCTTCTGGCTTACGTAATATTGCAAGGATTTCAACTGTTGCAGCTCCACGCGACAAGAGGTTTGATTTAAGCCACGATAACGTAAGTCCTGAATCCACAATATCTTCAACGATGAGTACATGACGTCCTGTGATATCACGATCTAAATCCTTAAGGATGCGCACAACGCCACTTGATTTAGTTCCAGAACCGTAGGAAGAAACTGCCATCCAATCCATTTCAATATGAGATTGCATTGCGCGAGTGAGATCAGCCATTGCCATGATTGCGCCCTTAAGAACGCCAACAAGTAGAACTTTTTTATCTTTGTAATCTGCATCAACACGAGCAGCAAGTTCTGCAATCTTTGCAGCTAGCTCTTCTTCGGTTGCAATTACTTTCTCGACATCTGTTCCAACTGCTGCTAAATCCACCGGGTCTGCTCCTTGGTCGCCTATGAGGTTTAAATACTGTGGGCTAAGAGCGAAAGTCTGCCCGAAATTCGCTCAACCTTCACACCGCCCGGCAAGCTCACCTGTCCTTGACCCTTCCATGAAGTGACCAGCGCCTCAGCGCTAGCGACATGATCAGCTGTAATTGAGCCTGAAGGGGCGCCAGCGGCGTAGATGGCTCGCCTGAGGATGCGAGTGCGGATTGCTCTAGGTAGGCGCTCAAGGGCCTGGCAATCGAGGTTTGTGAGATCCATCGTTGCAATTTCGATTTCAGCGATGGCATCGAGTGCATCAGCATCATCGCGCAATAACAAGGCACTTCGCGCAAGAGCGGCTGCAATTCCGGGGCCAATGTTTTCTTCAAGAATCGGTAGAACATTGCGCCGTACTTTGACTCGAGAAAATTCAGTATTTGAATTATGAGGATCGTTCCAAAATTCTAATCCCACTTCTTTGCAAGCTGAAACTGTTTCTTCACGAGTTAATGCAAGTAACGGACGGATATACATTCCGTTTTCGGTAGCCATTCCAGAAAGTGAACGAGTACCAGACCCGCGAGCTAATCCAAGCAGAACAGTTTCAGCTTGATCATCTCGCGTGTGACCTAGGAAGATTTTCGTCGCGTGTTCTTTTTTAGCAATTTCAGTAAGAGCTTTATAGCGTGCATCACGAGCACCAGCTTCGATGCCGGATTCAATAGAGACCACAACTTTTTCAATAGTGACATCGCGATACCCCATATCTCGTAATTGTTTTTCTACCTTAAGTGCTTGCGCACCAGATTCTTTTTGCAATTGATGATCAATTGTCACTGCAATAACGCGAATGGCTAATGGGGTGCTTTCTTTTAGCAGGGCGTGAGCAAGTGCCAAAGAATCTGCACCTCCTGAAACTGCGACTAATGCAACATCGCCTGCTTCTAGCTTTTCTAAGTGGGCTTTAACAGCGTTGCGCACCGCAACGATGGAATCAGTCATAGGTGAAGATTAGACCCGACCACCGAATGGCATAAGCCCCTTCACGCTATAAATATTTGAGTACAGCAAGCCTTTACCCTTCGAATTCGCTTCCCACATCATTCCCCCACCAGCATAAATCGTGATGTGGTGAATCGTTGAAATAGTTCCCTTATATGAATAGAACAAGAGATCGCCAGGTTGTAACTCTGAGAGGTCGACATGTTTTGTATACCCTGCATACAACGCTGAGTTAAGGCGATCCCAATTTGGCCAATCTAATCCGGCCGAACGATAAGAAGCGTAGACAAGTCCCGAACAATCGAATGAACTTGGACCTTGCGTTCCCCAGATGTAAGGCTTTCTCGCAAGCACTTGCTTCTTTGCAAATGCAACTGCAGCAAGGCGCTGTGATTCAGTTGTGCGAATTGTTGAACGGCCCTTAAACCCTAAATCCGGCCAAATCTTTGCCTGGTTTAAAGTATTGGCTGCAGTATTAGCCTGGCTCTCTTCAAGTAGAGCTAATTGACGCTGCTGTTCGAGAGTGATGCGAACATTTCGAGCGTTTGCCAACTCTTTAATCAGTGCATCTTGTACCGCACGAAGTTTATCTACTTCTTTCTGTTGAAGCACTTGCGCATCATCTGCAGCTTTTTTCGCTGCCGCAACCTTTGCGGTCGCAACTTCCTGAATAGTTTTTGCTTCATCGGCTTTCTTTTTTGCAGCACGTGCCACGACTTCTGCAGCTTTATATCTCTCTAATGCAGTTGTATTTTGCGCACCCAATGTATTGAGCGTTGAAAGTTGATCTACTAAATCTTGCGGCCCGTTTGCACTAAGCAAAGGTTGAATATCGCTCATATTTCCGCCAAGGATGTATGCATTTGCGGCTAACTGGCCGATGACCCTGTGCGCCTCTTGCACTGCCGCAGCAGTTTCTGCAGCGTGTTTTGCAGCCGCCACAGCTTGCGCTGTTGCCACTGCCAATTCTTTCTGTGCTTGCACATATAGAGCCCGAGCAGCATTAGCTTTTACTGTCAATTGTTTTAACGATTGATTTGCCGCCGCTAATTTCTTTGCAGCAGCATCGGCAGCTGCCTTCTTGGCAGCCTCTTCTTTCTTGGCTGCTTCAATCTCGGCAAGTGTTGGCTTTGGTTTTGCTACCGCCGGCGTAGATGCAAGAGTAAGCCCAGCAATGATTGCAAGGCTAATCAAGCGATTTTTGCGGCGCATTACTGAAGAATAATTGAACGTGTGATGTAAAGCTGGGCTATATGCCTTGTGTCGCTAGTTAGCCACATCTCTGCGAGAAAATAGAACAACAGCAACCACTGCGCCGACTAATACATAGATGCTTCCCAGAGTTAAGGCATGCGAATACGAAACTTCTGTGCTTCCACCTTGAGCAATTGTTTGTAATTGATTTCCTGGCATCCACTTCAGTGTTACTGGCTTTACAGCACCAATCAAGTTTTCAATGATGAGCATCCAGAGAACCCCGATTGAGATTGCAGATATCGGAGATCGCGAAAGCAAACCCAGGACCATTCCAACAATTCCAAAGTAAATGACTGAGATGGTTACATTTAAAAGAGTTTGACCAATTGTGTGAAAACCAGCTGATGTGAACCATAAATCAGTAGTGACTTTTGCCTTAGTAGATAAGCCATAAGAAATGCCTATGCTAACTATCGCTGCGATGAGTACTAGAAAGAGTGCGAATATTTTCATTGCTATTAATTTTCCGAGTAGCAGTCGAACTCGGCCAGGTTGGCGAACCAACAAATTGCGCAGAGTTCCATATGTATATTCCTGGGCGGTTTGGGCTGCAAATACACAGAGCGCAATGATTCCAAGCAATCCGCCAACTGATGCAAATCCATATACAGATCCGCCGGCAAGATTAAGAACTTCGCGGCTAACTTGTCTTCCGCGATCTGAATTGCCGCGTTGAGAATCAATCATCAAGTAGAGGAATGTTGTAGTAAGTCCGGTGAAGAATAGAGCTGCGCCAAGAGTCCCTAGAAAGAGTGTGGGGCGACGAAGCTTTCTCCACTCGGCTAAGACAACGCGGATCATGTTCGGTCTCCAGTCAATTCGAAGAATGTCTCTTCTAAATTTGGAAGTTGTGGAGCTAATTCAGTCAAAGTGATTCCAGCTTCAAATGCCTTTCGGTTCAAAGTGCCTGCCCAATCTGCAGGTCCTTCAATATGTGCAACTTCTGAACGAATAGTTGCTTTGTGTCCATCGGCATGAGCAATTGCAACAATCTTCTCTAAATCTTTTGAATTCTCAGTTTTCACCAAAATTACTGGTTGTTGCTGTAACAATAAAGTTTCCATCGTTCCCGCAAAAACAACTTCGCCTTTACGTAACATGACAATATATTCGCTGATGAGTTCCAACTCGGAAAGTAGATGAGAAGATACAAAAACAGTCGTTCCTTCAGAAGCGAGCCTTTTAAGTAAATCTCTGACCTCTTGAATTCCCTCTGGGTCTAAACCGTTCGTTGGTTCATCAAGAATGAGAATCTTTGGATTCGGTAGAAGCGCAGCAGCAATGCCAAGTCGCTGCTTCATGCCGAGTGAATATGTCTTATATTTTGAATGACCGCGGCCTTCAAGACCCACAGTCTTTATCAATTGATCTACTCGCTCAATCGGTAAACCACCCATGGTTGCTAAGACTTTTAAGTTCTCAGCTCCTGACAACGCCGGATAGAAAGCTGGACCTTCAATCATTGCTCCAACATGTGAAAGATATTTTTCAGGGTGGTTAATTGATTCACCAAGAATTTCAGCACTTCCGCCTGTAGGAGAAATTAGGCCAAGCAACATTCGGATAGTTGTTGTCTTACCGGCTCCGTTTGGACCAACGAATCCGCAGATAGTGCCGAGAGGTACTTCAAAGTTTGCATGCGAAACCGCAAAGCCGGTCTCGTATTTCTTGCTCAAATCTTTAACGGATATCGCCAATGTGGTCATATCGGCAACTTAGCAGGTAATTCTTAAGACTTACTGAGCGTACGATTGCCCCATGAGTAAAGAGGTCTGGGGCTATCACGAACACCCAAAGCGCCGTGAACCTGATTGGGAATTGAATCCTCAAACTTCTGCTGTTCGTGAAGGTCTTGCACGCTCAGGATTCGGCGAAACTTCCGAAGCTCTCTATCTCAATAGTGGATTTACTTATTCGAATTCACAGGAAGCTGTCGATTCATTTACTGATGAGACTGACCACTTTCTCTATAGTCGTTTTCACAACCCAACAGTTGCGATGTTTGAAAAGCGTTTGGCCGCAATTGAAGGTGCCGAACATTGCGTAGCAACCTCTTCTGGAATGTCTGCAATGTTTGCATCTCTTGCCTGCCTTGTTGAGGCTGGTGATCACATAGTTGCATCAGCTGCAATGTTTAGCTCTTGCCACGTTGTTATCACTGAGATTCTGCCCAAATGGGGAGTTACTTTCGAGCTAGTCAAAGCTAATGACAAGGCAGCTTGGCAGAAAGCGCTTTCAAAGAAAGCGAAAGTTGTTTTTATTGAAACACCAAGTAATCCGCTGATGGAGATTGTAGATATTCAATTTGTTTCAGATCTTGCACATAAAGTTGGCGCAACAGTAATTGTTGATAACGTCATGGCATCGCCTGTCTTGCAGAAGCCGCTAGAACTAGGTGCAGATGTGGTTATGTACTCTGCAACGAAACATATTGATGGCCAAGGTCGCGTTCTTGCTGGCGCTATTCTTGGATCGTTCTCATATATCTACGAGAAGTTGATTCCATTTACACGTCACACAGGTCCGACTCTTAGCGCATTTAATGCGTGGGTTTTAGTGAAGTCACTTGAAACGATGGAGATGCGTGTTACTCGCATGTGCGAGAACGCCCAAAGCATCGCCGAATATCTTGAAGGTCGTAAGGAGATTAAGAGCGTTCGTTATCCGGGACTCAAATCCCATCCTGATTACGAAGTAATAAGTAAGCAGATGAAAGCTGGCGGAACAACTATCGGTATCGAATTTGCTGGTAAGCAGAGCGATGCCTTCAAGTTTATGGATTCACTTCGAGTAATCGATATTTCAAATAACTTAGGTGATAGCAAGTCACTCATCACGCATCCGGCTTCAACTACTCATCGTCGCTTATCTCCAGATGTCCTCGCCGAAATGGGTATTACGCCATCAGTACTTCGACTTTCAGTTGGTCTTGAACATATTGATGACTTAATTAAAGATATAGATCAAGCACTTACTAACTGAGCTACAACCAGCAACACTGAGAACAAACTCAAATAAGTAATCGACCAGTGGAAAATACCCGCGGCAACTTTATTGTAATTATCTGAATTCTCTTTCAATGCAAAGAGTTGAAAAGTAAAGACTGCCCCCAGAAAAACTGTTACACACAAAACCCAGACAGGCAGGTGTGCCAACTGAATCATCGCCGCTGATGAAACAACCATGGCAATTGTATGAAACCACATCTGGCTGATAACCATCGATTGCGAAGAGACAGATGGCAACATTGGAATTCCGGCCGCTGAATAATCATCTTTATATTTAATGGCAAGTGCCCAGAAGTGTGGTGGAGTCCAGAAAAAGATGACCATGAAGAATGCGACTGGTACCCATGTTAATGATCCAGTAACGGCAGCCCAGCCAATCAAGACAGGCATACAGCCTGCTGCCCCACCCCAAACAATATTCTGTGATGTATTTGGTTTAAGAATAATTGTATAAATTACAACATAATAAAATATTGCAAGCGCTGTAAGTAAAGTTGCTAACGTCGTTGTGAAAAATTGAAAAATAGAGAGTGACACTATTGCTAATAAGGATGCAAAGATAGTTGCCTGCGTTTTACTAACGATTCCTAATACAAGTGGGCGCTTTGATGTTCGCGCCATCAATTTATCGCTCTCGGCTTCAATGACCATATTGAATGCATTCGATGAGCCCGCTGCCAGAGTTCCGCCGACAAGAGTTGCCGCTACTAATCCAAAGCTTGGCAGGCCCTTTTCAGCCAAGACCATGGCAGGAAGTGTTGTGATGATTAAAAGCTCGACTACTCGCAATTTCATCAGATCTATATAGGCTCTGATTGCTTGCACACGCTTAGGGTACTCAATTCTGACAGCGAAAATCAGTCTTTTTCTCAGATTGCTCTAAGGCAAGGGTCTTACCTTTCAGTTAAGGAAAAGGAGTAACCATGACCCCAAAGAAGTCCGAATGGATGCAGATCGTTGATAGCGATCAATCCTCAAGTGCTGTACGCAAACCAGATAAGAGATTAACTCTCGGAGCAATTCTTGGAGCAGGTCTTATCGTCCTAACTGGATCCCTCTTTGCCAACGCAAAGAATGAACCGGCGGCGATAGCTAACCCAACGGTGAACTCCTCCACAGCATCTGCTTCTCCAACTGCATCTGCTTCTCCAACTGCTGCACCAGTTACACCTGCTGCACCTGCGCCAAGTAAGAGCACAATCAAAGCTCCTTCAATTGCCCAACCCCCAATGGGTCGTGGCGATGATCACGAACGCAGAGATCACGAAGGCGGAGAGCGCGGAGACGATTAATATTCACTAGTAGTCTTGCCGGTATGCGACATCAAAAAATCGCTGCCGGCATTTCTATTGTTGCAGCACTTTTATTTCTGAATACTTCAGTAGTTGTCGCATCTGATATTGCAAACTCGAAGATGAGTCTTATAAAAACTATTTCAGGTCCGATAAGTCCTAAATCTGTGGCTGCATCACAAAATGGTCTAGTCAGTGCTCACAACATGATGTACAACCACAGTGTCACTATTTATGACGCACACTCTATGGAACTAGTTACAACAGTAAGTGACCAAGTGAATTTATCTGACCTCGGCATTAAAGGGCATACCGGCAATTTTCTAGGAGCCCCCGTCGAAGGGGCTTATTCTCCTGACAATAAATATTTGTACTTCACCAATTATGCGATGTATGGCAAGGGATTTAATAAAGAAGGGCATGACGTTTGTTCGCCTTCATCAGGTTTTGATACAAGCTACTTATCTAGAATTAATTTAGAGAATTACCAAATTGATGCTGTATATCCAGTGGGGTCTGTACCTAAGGTTGTCAAAGTTTCACCGGACAATAAATACGTTCTGGTAACAAATTGGTGCTCGTATACGCTCTCTGTAATTTCAGTAGATCAACAGAAGATTGTTAAAACTATAAAAATAGGACGCTACCCCCGCGGAATCGCAATCTCCTCAGATAGTAAGTTCGCATATGTTGTCGAGATGGGCGGGACAAATATCCATCGCATTAATTTGGATGATTTTAGCCAGACGCTTATTCCGATTGGCTCAAATCCCCGTGCAGTGCAACTTTCACCTGACGACTCAATTCTTTATGCAACCCTTAACGCTTCAGGCAAGGTCATCGCTTGGGACTTGGCGAAGAATAAAGAAATTGCAAGTGTGAAAACTGGCCAAGCTGCCCGAAGTCTGGCTCTGAGTGGTGATGGAAGCGCACTCTTTGTCGTGAACTTTGATAGCGGCACTGTGAGCAAACTTCGAGCATCAGATCTATCTAAAGTTCAAACTTTTAAGGTGTGTAAAGAACCAATCGGAATCACCTACGACAATGAAACAAATAGAACGTGGGTTGCTTGCTATGGCGGTTCGGTTAAGGTGTATCAGAATTAAGTATTGGTACGTCGCTCAGTAAATCCATTTGTGGCAAGAGCGGTGAGGCAATTTTCCCAAGTATGCGATCGACTGTGGCTCGCGCTCTGCCTTCTGCAACGCTCGTTCTTCGCAATCTATCTGCAATGATGACAAAAACGTATTCGTGAGAACCTGATTCGACATAACCTGCCAAGTTGGCGGTGCCATTAAGCGTTCCAGTCTTTGCTCTGACTAATCCAATCGCAGAAGGTGCCGTTGTAATAAAACGATCTTTTAGCGTTCCAGTTTCTCCACCAATAGGGAGTCCATTAATGATGGGTGCAAATCGTGGGTCGTGATGAATCTTTACCAGTAGCTGTCCAACTTGTTTGGCAGTGACCCGGTTGTCGCGTGAAAGCCCACTTGCATCTTGAACCACCAGAGTTGAGCAATCAATGTTGAATTCGGTTAATACATTGGCAAAAGTCTGAGCAACGCCCGCATCATCAAATGAATTTCCTGCAGCTTTTGAGGCAAGGCGTGCGATGCGCTCAGCCAATAGGTTATCGCTCCATGTGAGTGTAAACGCGAGAATATCTTGCAGTTGTGGGGAATGCGACTCAAGAATAAAAGAATCAGAAAAATCAAGGGCATCTTGCGTATTCACTTGCTTCATCTTTGCAATAACACCATGTTTAGCAAAGAATAATTTTAAATTTGCGACATCTTGAGAGTAAAGGTTTGAATAATAAATCGTGGAGTTTCTAACCGAACCTGAGTTCGCCTTTTTCAGTGCATTTAAAGAATTGAACTCAATGCGAGGTAATGAGGTGCGTCCCATCTTCTTTGCAACAGTGTCACTGAGACTTATCCAGGGATCAAGACTGCCTTGAATTACAAGTGACTTCGCTTCTGTTCCAACCCAAGCCGAAGTAGTAAATGATTGATCCATAGGCAAATGTTCTACAGCTGCCACACCCGCAAATATTTTTTGCACAGAAGCGGGCTTGCGAAGAGAGCTGGCACTCTTCTCGAACACTACTTCGCCTGTTTTCTCATCAATAACAACCACTGAAGGATCAGCCAATTCTTTATTAGAGATAAGTCGAGTAAAGATTGTCGCAACAGAATTTGGCTCTATCGCCTGAGCGTTAACTGGAATAAATGAAGTCGCTGCAACAAGTAGAGATGCAGACACCAGTAACGACTTTCTCATTAAATTAACTTAATGCCAGAAGCTTGCGACAAGTACATTGAAAATAGTTAAACTCAACATCGAAGCCCAGACTGAATTCTTTAACACGGGCTTCTTCACATTTGAATATCCAAGAGTAAGAAGTATCGCAATAACAAGCCCTTTGACTCCAAATTTTGCATGGCTAAGCACTTCATCAGGATGAACTTTTTTGAATGTGCCATACATGATTTCACCTGCAACAAGTGCTGTAAGTGTTGCGTGCAAGATTCCGGGATTGAGCTTCTTAGGATTCTTCTTTGTCTGCATGAGCAAAAGAGCCAAAATTGCAATAACGCTCAGGATATGAATTGCAAAAACTATGTAATAGAACGTTTTCATCGGGCTCCTTGGTAATAATCGTCGGTTAAGTTTAGAGTGCATCCATGGAAATCAATACACCTGCCGTTATCGGACCCGGTGAATTTTTCCCGGTCGTAGGGGTGGGGCCACACGAAAAACCATGGCCCACAGGTCCGCAATATGACTTAGAACTTCTTGAGAACGGCGACCGCAGAAATGTCCTTGATCATTATCGATATTGGACTGTTGCAGCAATTGTCGCCGACTTAGATTCAAAACGCCATAAATTGCAGATTGCAATAGAGAACTGGCAGCACGACTTAAATATCGGTTCTGTTGTTCGTACCGCTAATGCATTTAACGTAGCTGCCGTACATATCGTCGGTAAACGTGATTGGAACAAGCGCGGTGCCATGGTTACTGACAGATATCTCAAGGTTATCCATC
>Ga0209084_1000830_pt1 | contig 28036 bp, 26 predicted proteins | sample C_130820_MF_Meta_FD_187309 | JGI IMG/M metagenome (GOLD analysis project Ga0209084, IMG submission 187309) | Freshwater microbial communities from Lake Croche, Canada to study carbon cycling - C_130820_MF_MetaG (SPAdes) (version 2) | ecosystem: Environmental > Aquatic > Freshwater > Lake...
ATGTTATGGAGGCAGGTTTATTATGGAGAGAAGAAGTAGAGGAGCTTCATAAGAAAGAATTTAAGGATGTAGAACTTAGTCATATGCTAGCAGATAATTGTGCTATGCAATTAGTTAGAAATCCTAAACAATTCGATGTGATTGTGACTGACAATTTATTTGGTGACATGCTTTCAGATGAAGCTGGGATGTTAACAGGCTCACTTGGAATGTTACCATCGGCATCTTTAAGTGGAAAAAATAAAGAAGGAAAATTTAAATCAATGTACGAACCTTGTCATGGTTCAGCACCTGATATTGCTGGAAAAAATATTGCAAATCCACTTGCATCAATATTAAGCTTCTCTATGGCGTTACGTTATTCTTTTGATATGGACAAAGATGCAGATATGCTTGATCAGGCAGTTAAGAACGTTTTGAAAGAAGGTTACAGAACTCAAGACATAATGGAAAAGGGTCAGAAAAAAGTTTCAACTTCAGAAATGGGAGATTTGGTTATATCCAAATTAAAATAGAAAATGAGAACAAATATAGCAATTGTCGGTAGCACAGGAAATGCAGGAAGAAAAACTATCGAAGTTTTAGAAAGAAGAAAGTTTCCAATTAATACACTTTATTTATTAGCTTCAAAAAAGAGTGTTGGAAAATATATAAAATTTAGAAATAAAAATATCGAAGTTAGGAGTTTAGAAGATTTTGATTTTAGAAAAGTAGATATTACTTTTTTTTGTGCTGGTTCTAAACTTGCAAAAACTTGGGCACCTAAAATTGCAAAAGACTCTATTGTTATTGAGTACTCAAGTTATTTTAGGGCTTTTAAAAATATCCCACTTATTGTTCCAGAAGTTAACGAACACGCTATTGAGGATTATAAAAAAACAAATATTATTGCTAATCCAAATTGTTCAACAGCTCAGTTAGTCGTTGCATTAAAACCGTTGCATGACAAATTTAAAATAAAAAGAATTGTTACATCAACATATCAATCAGTATCGGGCGCAGGAAAAGCTGCTATGGATGAACTAGTTGCTCAAACTAAAGATTACCTTAATAAGAAAAAAATTAGGCCAAAAAAATTTACTAAACAAATTGCTTTTAACGTTATTCCTCACATAGACGTTTTTATGAAAGATGGATCTACAAAAGAAGAATGGAAAATGGAAAATGAAACAAAAAAAATACTAGGTAAAAATATAAAACTCACAGCAACATGCGTGCGTGTTCCTGTACTTATTTCTCATTCGGAAACAGCAAACGTAGAATTTCAAAAGAAATTTAATATACAACAGATACGATCAATTTTATCTAAGGCGCCAGGTTGCAAAGTGATTGATGAACAAAAAAATGGCGGCTATGCAACTCCCGCTGAGTCTGCCGGAAGTTTCTTAACTTATATCTCTAGAATTAGAAAAGACCCTACAAAAAATGCCGTAAATTTATGGATTGTTTCTGACAATTTATTAAAAGGTGCGGCTCTAAATGCAGTGCAAATAGCGGAGGTTTTGGTTAAAAAGCATATAAGAAATAATTAATATTTTTTATGGAAAAAAACTCCGGTCCACTATCTCCTCATATTCAAATTTATAAATGGCAGTTTTCTTCTTTATTATCAATCACACATAGACTGACAGGTGTAATTAATACTGCTGGCTTTTTTTTAATTGTTTTGTGGATTTTATTTTTAGCTATAGGACCTGAATATTATAATTTTTACCAAAAATTTTTAAGAAGTTTTATTGGTAAATTTATTCTTGTAGGTTTTACCTGGTCATTTATTTATCATTTGCTGAACGGAGTGAGACATCTTGCTTGGGATTTTGGTTATGGTTATGAAATAAAAACCGCAAATTTTTCTGGAATAATTGTTCTTTCGCTTTCAATTATAACAACATTTTTTATTTGGATTATATAATGAAAAATCATGCTTTAAATAAATGGATGATACAAAGAATAAGTGCAGTTATTTTGTTACCCTTATTATTATTTTTTTTATATTCTCTAATTAATTTAGTTAATCAAGATTATACTGGAGCGCTAGATTTTTTTGATAACTATTTGCCAATAATCATTTTTACTTTATTTTTAATATTTGCAGGATTGCATTTCAAATTAGGCTTAAACGAGATTATTGAGGATTACGTTCAAGATGAGCGTTTTAAAAGTATTTTAAATAGAGTTGTAACTTTATATTCAGCTATACTGCCAATCATTGGTATTATATCATTAATAACAATTATTTTATGAGCACTTATCCAATTATTGATCACGAATATGATGTTATCGTTGTAGGAGCTGGTGGTTCAGGATTAAGAGCGGCTGTTGGACTAGCGGAAGCTGGACTTAAAACGGCATGCATTTCAAAAGTTTTTCCAACTAGAAGTCATACCGCTGCAGCGCAAGGTGGAATTTCAGCTGCTCTAGGAAATATGTCAGAAGATGATTGGCGTTGGCACATGTATGACACTGTTAAGGGCGCCGACTGGCTAGGGGACCAGGATGCGATTGAATATTTATGCAAAGAAGCACCTAGAGCAGTAATTGAACTTGAAAAATACGGAGTTCCATTTAGCAGAACCGAAGAAGGAAAAATTTATCAAAGACCATTTGGTGGAATGACAGCGAATTATGGAAATGGCATTGCACAAAGAACTTGTGCTGCTGCAGACAGAACTGGGCATGCAATTCTTCATACACTTTATGGACAAGCTCTTAAAAAAAATACTGAATTTTTTATTGAATATTTCGCATTAGATTTATTAATGCACAATGGAAAGTGCCATGGAATTACTGCTTGGAATTTACAAGATGGAACTATTCATCGTTTTAGAGCTAACATGACTATTCTTGCAACAGGTGGTTATGGTCGCGCATATTTTTCAGCGACGTCAGCACACACGTGCACAGGTGATGGTAATGCAATGGTTTTAAGGGCAGGTTTACCATTGCAGGATATGGAATTTGTCCAATTTCATCCAACAGGAATTTATGGAGCTGGATGTTTAATCACTGAAGGATCGAGAGGAGAAGGAGGTTTTCTAGTTAACTCTGAAGGAGAAAGATTTATGGAAAGATATGCTCCTCATGCAAAAGATCTTGCTTCGCGAGATGTGGTTTCAAGATCTATGACTATTGAGATCAATGAGGGAAGAGGAGTTGGAAAAAACAAAGATCATATTTATTTGCATTTAAATCATTTAGATCCAAAAGTTCTGCATGAAAGACTTCCTGGAATTTCAGAATCAGCAAAAATTTTTGCAGGTGTAGATGTTACAAAAGAACCAATACCAGTTGTTCCAACAGTTCATTACAATATGGGTGGAATTCCAACTAATTATTATGGAGAAGTTATTTCAAAAACTGAAAATAACAAAGATGTTATTGTTCCAGGATTGATGGCGGTTGGAGAGGCAGCGTGCGTTTCTGTACATGGCGCAAATCGACTAGGATCTAATTCGTTAATAGATTTAGTTGTTTTTGGAAGAGCTGCGGCAATGAGAGCTGCAAAAATTGTGAAACCAAATTCTAAACATGAAAATATTCCTGAAAGCGAAACTCAAAAATCAATTGATAGATTTAATAAATTAAGAAATGCAAACGGCAAAACTCCTACGTCAGTTTTAAGAGATAAGATGCAAAGAACAATGCAAAAACACTGTGCGGTATTTAGAGACGCAAAGATTTTAAAAGAAGGCATGAATGAAATTAAAAAACCATTACAAGGAATGGAAGATATTTCAGTTTCTGACAAATCTTTAATTTTTAATACAGATCTAATCGAAACTTTAGAGTTTGATAATCTTATTAGACAATCATTAGTTACAATGGCATCTGCTGAAAATAGAAAAGAAAGTAGAGGAGCTCATTCTAGAGAGGATTTTAAAGATAGAGATGATGAGAATTGGATGAAACATACATTGGCATGGCAAGAGGGTGAAAAAGTTAAAATAGATTATCGAAATGTCCATAATTTTACATTAAGCAACGAGGTGCAGTATTTTCCTCCAAAAGCGAGAGTTTATTAATGGTTCAATTTTCATTACCTAAAGACTCAAAAGTTGTTGAGGGGAAATATTTTAAGGACAAAACAAATGGAAAAAATTTAAAAAAAATAAAAGTTTATCGCTGGAATCCAGAAACTAAAGACAACCCTAGATTAGATACTTACGAAGTTAATATGGATGAGTGTGGACCTATGGTTCTTGATGTTCTTATTAAAATTAAAAATGAAATTGATACAACATTAACCTTTAGAAGATCATGCAGAGAAGGTGTTTGTGGATCTTGTGCAATGAATATTGATGGTGTTAATGGTCTTGCTTGCACAAAATCAGCAGTGGATATTAAGGATGAAATAAAAATTTACCCCCTACCTCATATGCCGGTAGTTAAAGATTTAGTGCCAAATTTAAATCAACTTTATAAGCAATATCAATCTATTGAGCCCTGGTTACAAGTTGAGAAAAAAAGTGAAGTAGGCGACAAAGAAATATATCAATCAAAGCAAGACAGAGAAAAGTTGGATGGTTTATATGAATGTATCATGTGTGCGTGCTGTTCAACCTCATGCCCAAGCTATTGGTGGAATGGTGAAAAATATTTAGGGCCGGCAGTTTTGCTACAGGCCTACAGATGGATAATTGATAGTAGAGACGAGGAGAGAGTGAAAAGATTAAAAAAAGTGTCAGATGAACTTAAACTTTTTAGATGTCATACAATCATGAACTGTACTAACTCTTGTCCAAAGGGATTAAACCCAGCAAAAGCAATTGGATCGATAAAAAAAATGTTAGTTCAGCACAGTAAAGATTTATAATCTTTTTACTTCATTAATTTGACAGCTTAATTTTATCCCTATATTTTCACGTTAATTAAAATGAAAACTATAGAGCATTTTGTTAACGGTAATTCTTTTTTGGGATCTTCAAAGAGAACTTCTGATGTTTTTAATCCAGCAACCGGAGAAGTTTCTGCAAAAGTAAATTTAGCTTCTAAAAAAGACGTTGATGATGTTGTTGCCGTTGCAAAAAATGCTTTTATAAAATGGTCACAAGTTTCCCCATTACAAAGATCTAGAATTTTATTTAAGTTTAAGAATCTAATAGAACAAAACACTGACGAACTGACAAAATTAATCGTTTCAGAACATGGCAAAGTTTATGATGATGCCAAAGGATCTCTAACAAGAGGATTGGAAGTAGTTGAGTTTGCCTGCGGAATTCCTCATTTGCTAAAAGGAGAGTTTACAGAAAACGTTGGTGGTGGAGTCGACAGTTGGTCGATTAGACAGCCACTAGGAGTTTGTGCCGGAATTACACCATTCAATTTCCCAGCAATGGTTCCAATGTGGATGTTTCCCTTAGCAATTGCTTGCGGAAATACTTTTATTTTAAAACCTTCAGAAAAAGATCCGAGCTGTCCGTTAATGCTTGGTAAATTATTAAAAGAAGCAGGTCTACCAGACGGCGTATTTAATGTTGTTAATGGAGATAAAGAGTCTGTAGATAGTTTGTTGTCCAATCCGGACGTTAGCGCAATTAGCTTTGTTGGATCAACACCCATTGCTAAATATATTTATGAAAACGCAGCAAAATTCGAAAAAAGAGTTCAGGCATTAGGAGGCGCTAAAAATCATTGCGTTGTGATGCCAGATGCTGATCTTGATCAAACAGTAGCTGGTTTAATGGGCGCTGCTTATGGTTCAGCAGGAGAGAGGTGTATGGCTCAATCTGTTGCAGTTGCTATTGGAGATATAGGAGATGAGTTAGTTAGTAGACTGACTAAAGAAGTTCAAAAATTAAAAGTAGGACCTGGAATGGATAAATCTTCAGAAATGGGTCCTTTAGTTACAGGTCAGCATTTAGAAAAAGTTACAGGCTATATAGATATTGGTGTTAAAGAAGGGGCAAAGTTAGTTGTTGATGGAAGAAAATTCCAAAAACTACAGGGTTACGAAAAAGGTTTTTATATAGGCGGATCTTTATTTGACCATGTAACTCCAAACATGCGAATTTATAAAGAAGAAATTTTTGGGCCAGTATTATCAGTAGTTAGAGCTAAAGATTTTAATGAAGCTATAAATTTAATTAACAATCACGAATTTGGAAACGGAGTTAGTATTTTTACAAGAGATGGAAATAGCGCAAGAACATTTACGAGTCATATAAAAGTTGGAATGGTTGGGATTAATATTCCAATACCAGTTCCTATGGCATTTCATAGTTTTGGAGGCTGGAAAAGATCCTTATTTGGTGACCATCACGTTCACGGAATGGAAGGCGTTAGATTTTACACTAAATTAAAAACAGTTACTTCAAGATGGCCTACAGGCAAAGCAAGCGCAAGCTTCACAATGCCTACAATGAGTTAATAATTATGAGAAAAAAAATATCACTTATAGGATCCGGACAAATTGGTGGAACTTTAGCGCATTTAGTTTCATTGAAAGAATTAGGAGACGTGGTTATTTTTGATATTGCCGCAGGATTACCAGAGGGAAAATCTTTAGACATAGCTCAATCAGGAGCCGTTGAACGCTTTAATGCGAATCTTAAAGGAACAACAAGTTATGCTGATATTGCAAATTCGGATGTTATTATTGTAACTGCCGGTGTTCCAAGAAAAGAAGGAATGAGCAGAGATGATCTTTTAGGAATTAATTCAAAAGTTATGAAACAAGTTGGAGAGGGAATTAAAAAATATTCTCCAAATGCTTTTGTAATTTGTATCACAAATCCTTTAGACGTTATGGTTTTAGCTCTACAAAAATATTCAGGACTTCCAGCTGAAAAAGTAGTTGGTATGGCTGGAGTGTTGGATTCTTCTCGTTTTAGACTTTTTTTAGCTGAAGAATTTAAAGTATCGATTGAAGATGTAACAGCTTTTGTTTTAGGAGGCCACGGAGATACAATGGTTCCGCTTGTAAGATACTCAACAGTTGCAGGAATACCAATCCCAGATTTGATTGAAATGAAATGGTCTACTAAAGAAAAAATGGATAAAATTATACAAAGAACTCGTGACGGAGGAGCTGAGATAGTCAAATTATTAAAAACTGGCTCTGCTTATTATGCGCCAGCAAGCTCAGCTATCGAAATGGCAGAGGCTTTTTTAAAAGATAAAAAGAAGATTTTGCCGTGCGCAGTATATTTAGATGGTGAGTACGAAGTTAACGATCTTTATGTGGGTGTGCCAGTGATTATTGGCGCAAAAGGGGTTGAGAAAATTATTGAGATTAAATTTAATTCCGACGAAAAAGAAATGTTTTTGAAGTCAGTTGATTCTGTTAAAAAATTAACTCAAGATCTTTTTAAACTCGATCCAGAAGTTTCGAAAATTAAGACCGTTAAGCCAAAATATTAGTTTCTCATGAACATTCACGAACATCAGGCAAAGGATTTAATAAAAAAATTTGGAGCTCCAGTTTCAAAGGGAGTAGTTATTTTTAATTTAAATGAGATTGATGAGAAGATTAAGCAGCTCAATACTAAACTTTATGTAGTAAAGGCTCAGATTCATGCCGGCGGAAGAGGTAAAGCCGGAGGAGTAAAATTAGTTAAGAATATTGATGAATTAAAGCAAAAATGCAAAGAATTGCTTGGAAAAGTTTTGGTTACTCATCAGACAGGACCTCAAGGAAGAGAAGTAAAAAGGTTATATATAGAAGAAGCCTCAGATATTAAAAAAGAATTTTATTTATCATGTTTAGTAGATAGAGCGTCTTCGAAAATTGCTTTTATTTCTAGCGCAGAAGGTGGAATGGACGTTGAAGAGGTTGCGGACAAAACTCCTGAAAAAATTATTACAACGCGTGTTTCATTATCAGCAAAATTAAGAGAAGAAGATTTAGAGTCAATTGTAAAACCTTACAATCTTGCTGGAGACCAAAAAAACCAAGTAAAAAAAGTAGCGCAGGCTTTATATGATACTTTAGTTAATACTGATGCAAGCTTAATTGAAATTAATCCTCTTATACTTACAACTGAAGATCAAATTAAATGTTTAGATGCAAAAATAAGTTTTGATGACAATGCTTTATTTAGGCATCCTGATATCAAGGCACTTAGAGATCTTAATGAAGAAGACCCAATGGAAATAGAAGCTAGCAAATATGAATTAGCCTATATTAAATTAGATGGAAAAATTGGTTGCATGGTTAATGGTGCTGGTCTTGCAATGGCAACGATGGATATCATAAAGCTTTATGGTTCAGAGCCAGCAAATTTTTTAGATGTCGGAGGCGGCGCTACAAAAGAAAAAGTGTCAGCAGCATTTAAAATTATTTTATCTGATAAAAATGTTGAAGGAATTTTAATAAATATTTTTGGTGGAATTATGCGTTGCGATATTATTGCACAAGGAGTAGTGGAGGCTGCTAAAGAAATTGGACTTAAAATCCCACTAGTTGTTAGACTTGCAGGAACAAATGTTGAGCAAGGAAAAGAAATTTTAAAAAAATCAGGACTAACAATTATTTCAGCTGACAATCTATCAGATGCAGCAAAAAAAATTGTGGAGGCAACATCTTAAATGTCAGTTTTAGTTAATAAAAAAACAAAAGTTATTTGTCAGGGTTTTACTGGAAAGCATGGAACGTTTCATTCTGAACAAGCAATTGCTTATGGTACAAATTTAGTTGGTGGTATTACTCCAAAAAAAGGAGGACAAACTCACTTGGGTAGACCCGTGTTTAATACAGTTGCTGAAGCCGTAGAAAAAGTTCAGCCAGATGCAACAATGATTTATGTTCCTGCTCCTTATGCAGCCGCAGCTATTCTAGAGGCTTTAGATAGTGAGATTCCATTAATAGTTTGTATCACTGAAGGAATCCCAGTTCTTGATATGATTAAAGTTAAGGAAAAATTAATTAACACTAAAAGCAGACTAATAGGACCAAATTGTCCAGGAATTATTACCCCAGATGAATGTAAAATTGGAATTATGCCAGGACATATTCATAAAAAAGGATCTGTTGGAATAGTATCAAGATCAGGAACTTTGACCTATGAAGCGGTAGCGCAAACTACTGTTTTGGGCTTAGGCCAATCTACGTGCATTGGAATTGGAGGAGATCCAATCAACGGAACTAACTTTATAGATTGCTTAGAATTATTTTTAAAAGATGATGAAACCAAATCTATTATTATGATAGGTGAAATTGGAGGAAGCGCAGAAGAAGAAGCGGCTGAATTTATTAAGTCTTCAAAAACTAAAAAACCGGTTATCGGATTTATTGCTGGAGTAACCGCGCCTCCAGGAAGAAGAATGGGTCATGCAGGAGCTATTATTTCTGGAGGAAAAGGACTTGCAAAAGATAAGATAGAAACAATGAGATCTTGCGGAATAACAGTCGCAAATTCACCAGCAGATATTGGCAAAACATTGTTTGACAAAATTAAGGCATAATATTTTAATATAAGATTAGAACTAAATGTCTTCACAAGAAAACAATATTATTTTTGAAAAAACATCTTTTTTATCTGGTTCAAATTCTTCTTATATCGAAAAACTTTACGCTAAATACGTAGAGAGTCCTTCTAGTATCCCAGATAGCTGGAGACAATTTTTTGAAGGTCTGGGAGATTCAAAAAATAATATTACAAAAAATCAAGGACCAAGCTGGGCCCCGTCCAATATTAAATATATTACTAATGGTGATCTAGATATTTATGAGAAATACCTTCCAAAAAATTTAAATGAAAGTTCAATTAAAGAAAAAATAGTTGAAAAAAATAAGACCTTATCAACAAATGAAAAGTTAGATGTAGAAAGATCTACTATTGATTCTGTCAGAGCAATTATGATGATTAGGGCTTATAGAATTAGGGGACATTTAATTGCAGATTTAGATCCTTTGGAGCTTCATGAGAAAAATTATCATCCAGAACTTAATCCTGAAACTTATGGCTTTAAAAGAGAAGATAGAAATAGAAAAATATTTTTAGATAAAGTACTCGGCTTTGAATATGCAACTGTTAATGAAATATTAGAAATTTTATTAAAAACTTATTGTTCTAAAATTGGGATAGAATTTATGCACATGGGGGATCCCGAGGAAAAAAAATGGATCCAAGAAAGAATTGAGGGAAAAGGCAAAGAAGCAACTTTTTCAACTGAAGGAAAAAAAGCAATTTTTAAAAAATTAGTAGAGGCAGAAGGATTTGAAACTTATTGCCATACTAAATTTGTTGGAACAAAAAGATTCGGTTTAGATGGTTGTGAGTCTTTAATCCCTGCTCTTGAACAAATAATTAAAGTTGGTGGAAATTCAGGAGTGAAAGAAATTAAAATTGGAATGCCCCATAGAGGGAGATTAAATATTCTTGCCAACGTTATTCAAAAACCTTTTAAAAAGATATTTAAAGAATTTTCAGGAGATCTAGGCACAGATACTGCCGGTGTCTCGGGTGATGTTAAATATCATTTGGGAGCATCTGCAGATAGAGATTTTGGTGGAAATAATGTTCATGTAAGTTTGACTGCAAACCCTTCTCACCTTGAGGCAGTAAATCCAGTAGTTTTAGGACAAACAAGAGCTAAACAATTTTTTCATAATGACCCACAAAGAGTAAAAGTCATTCCGGTACTTTTGCATGGCGATGCAGCATTTGCGGGACAAGGAATTGTTGCAGAATGTTTTGCTATGTCTGGTTTGAAAGGACACAATACCGGAGGTACAATTCATATTATTGTTAATAATCAAATTGGTTTTACGACCAGCCCTTCTTTTGCAAGATCATCTCCCTATCCATCTGAAGTAGCCAAAATGGTTCAAGCTCCAATATTCCATGTTAATGGGGATGATGTAGAATCTGTTGTTTATTGCGCAAGAATTGCAACAGAATATAGACAAAAATTTAAACGAGATGTTGTTTTAGATATTATTTGTTATCGAAGATTTGGTCACAATGAGGGAGACGAACCTTCTTTTACTCAGCCTTTAATGTATAAAAAAATTAAATCCCAAGCTACAACACTGGCAATTTATGGAAACCAACTTGTTCAAGAAGGGGTTTTAAGAAATGAGGAATTTCAAAAAGAAAAAGATAATTTTAAAGAATTTTTAGATAAAGAATTTGAAAGCTCAAAGAGCTATATTTCAAATCAAGTAGATTGGTTCACAGGGAGCTGGTCAAAATTTACAACTGAAATTGGATCTGATCGTAGAGGTGTAACAGGTGTTGATTTAGATTTAATCCGTCAAGTCGGAGAAAAAATTTGTAATCTTCCTAAAAATTTAAATTTTCATTCAACGATAAAAAGACTTTTTGAAGCAAAGAAAAAAATGTTTGAAACTGGAAAAAGTTTTGACTGGGCGACAGCTGAGAGCTTAGCTTTTGGAACTTTATTATTAGAAGGTTACCCAGTAAGATTTGTAGGACAAGACTCATCAAGAGGAACTTTCAGTCAAAGACATGCCGGTGTACTTGATCAAGACACGGGAGAAAAATATTACCCTTTAAAGAATCTAAGCTCAAAACAAGCGCAGTTCGAGATTATCGATAGCTTTCTTTCAGAGTTTGGTGTTTTAGGATTTGAATATGGATACTCAATATCTTCACCAGAGACATTAGTTTTGTGGGAAGCTCAGTTTGGTGATTTTGCAAATGGAGCTCAAATTATAATTGATCAGTTTATTACCTCTGGAGAAAAAAAATGGACACGAGCAAGTGGTTTAGTAATGCTTCTGCCCCATGGCTATGAAGGACAAGGACCAGAACATTCCTCAGCGCGAATTGAAAGATATCTACAATCTTGTGCCCAAGAAAACTTACAAGTAGTTAATTGCACTACACCCGCAAATTATTTTCATTTATTAAGGAGACAAATTCATAGAAAATTTAGAAAACCACTTATAGTATTTTCTCCAAAATCTTTATTGAGACACAAAAAATGTGTTTCTGAAATTGAAGATTTTTTACCTGAAAATTCTTTTCATAGAATATTGCCAGATCATGCAGATTTTCCGGAATATAATTTAATTAAATTAGTAAATGATGAAGAAATTAAACGCGTAGTTCTTTGTTCTGGAAAAGTTTATTTTGATATTTCTGAAAAAAGAGAAATTATAAGAAATCCCAAAGTACAATTATTAAGAATTGAACAGTTATATCCATTTCCAGTAAAAAAATTAGCTAGTTTCTTAAAAAGATTTAAAAATGCCGACGAATTTATTTGGTGTCAGGAAGAGCCAGAAAATATGGGTGCCTGGAGTTTTGTTGAAAGATATATTAATTGGACATTAGATTTGATTGGCGCCAAGTCTAAAAAAGTACATTATGTTGGCAGAAAACCTTCTGCTTCAACGGCTACCGGATATTTGAAAAAACATGTACAACAGCAGGACGAAATAATATCAAGAGTACTTTTATAGAATAATGGCAAAAGATTTAGTCGTACCAACACTTGGTGAGTCAGTAACAGAAGCTACGGTTTCTAAGTGGTTAAAAAAAGTTGGAGACGCAGTAAAAGCAGATGAACCCGTTGTTGAATTAGAGACCGACAAGGTTAGTGTTGCGGTTCCATCGCCAGAATCTGGCGTTTTGTCAGGAATTAAAATTCAAGAAGGAACAACAGTCAAGGTTGGTGCAATTCTTGGTTCAATAGGAGCAGGAAGTGCTAGCGAAAAAAAAGAACCAGTTAAAACCCCAGAGCCAGTAGTTAAAACCCCAGAGCCAACAAGACCAAAGTTAGAGGTTGTTCAGGATAAAAAAGAAATATTATCACCAGCAGTAAAAAGAATAGTCGAAGAAAAAAGAATTGATATTAGCACAATTAGCGGCTCAGGAAGAGATGGAAGAATTTTAGTTGGAGACTTATTAGAATCCATGGGACTTCCTTCTGCTCCTTCTCAAGCAAGAGCAACAAAAGGAAATGAAGAGCGCGTTAAGATGACTCGTTTAAGAGCAACTATCGCTAAAAGATTAAAAGAAGCACAAAATAATGCGGCTATGCTTACGACATTCAATGAAATTGACATGTCGAGAATTATTGAAATGAGATCTGAGTACAAAGATGGTTTTCAAAAAAGATATGGAGCGAAACTAGGATTTATGTCCTTCTTTGTAAAGTCTTGTGTAGAAGCTTTAAAAGCTTTTCCAGTAATTAATGCGGAAATTCAACAAGACGAAATTGTTTATAAAAATTATTACAATATAGGAGTTGCTGTTGGAACAGAGAAAGGACTAGTTGTACCAGTAGTTAGAAATGCAGATGAATTATCTTTTGCTGATATTGAAAAACAAATTGTTGCTCTTGGGGATAAAGCAAAAACTGGACAATTATCTATCGATGAACTTCAGGGTGGAACTTTTACAATTACAAATGGAGGAATTTATGGATCAATGTTATCAACTCCGATATTAAATCCACCGCAATCTGGAGTTCTAGGAATGCATAATATTGTTCAAAGAGCAGTTGTTATTGAAGGAAAAGTAGAGGTTAGACCGATAATGTACTTAGCTTTATCTTATGATCACAGAATTATTGATGGAAAAGAAGCAGTTTCATTCTTAGTTAGAGTTAAAGAATATTTAGAAGATCCAAGAAGACTTTTTTTAAAATTATAGTTCATGGAAGAATTTGATTTTTTAGTTATAGGAGGAGGTCCGGGAGGATATGTTGGCGCAATTAGAGCGGCCCAGCTTGGATTAAAGACAGCATGTATAGAGTCTAGAGGTACATTAGGAGGCACATGTCTTAATGTCGGCTGCATACCTTCAAAAGCCTTATTACATTCATCTGACCTTTATAGAAAAGCAAAGACTGAATTTAAAAATTTAGGAATTAATATTAATGAGCCGTCATTAGACCTTGCAAAGATGATGAGTCACAAGTCTAAAGGAGTTGAAGGACTTACTAAGGGTATAGAATTTTTATTTAAAAAAAATAAAGTTACTTACATTAAGGGCTTTGGATCGTTTAAAGATAAGAACACAGTATCGGTGAAAGATGATTCTGGTAATCAGAAAGATTATAAATTTAAAAATGCGATTATTGCAACAGGATCGGTTCCTATTTCACTTCCAAACATAGAAATTGATGAAAAAATAGTTGTTTCTTCAACAGGGGCACTAAATTTAAGCGCTGTTCCTAAAAAACTTATTGTTATCGGAGCGGGTTATATTGGACTTGAAATGGGCTCTGTATGGCTAAGATTAGGCTCTGAAGTTCAGGTTGTAGAATATTTAGACTACATAACTCCAGGAATGGACAGAGAAGTGTCAGATGCTTTTTTAAAAATATTAAAAAAACAAGGAATGCAGTTTGATTTATCAACAAAAGTAATCGGTGTTAAAAAAAATAAAAATGGCGCCGTTGTTACAGTCGAGAAGAATGGAGCCAAAAGTGATATCGATTGCGATATAGTATTAATGTCCGTTGGAAGAAAGCCAAATACAACAGGATTAAATCTTGAAAAAATTGGAGTAAAATTAGACTCTAAAGGAAGAGTAGAAATAGATAACAAATATAAAACTAATGTAGAAAATATTTATGCAATTGGTGATGTGATCGTCGGCCCTATGTTAGCACACAAGGCAGAAGAAGAAGGAATTGCTATTGCTGAACTTCTTAGTGGAAAATATGGACATGTAAATTACGATGTTATTCCTGGTGTGGTTTATACTTCACCAGAAGTTGCTTCAGTTGGAAAAACAGAAGAACAACTTAAAGAGCAAAAAATATCTTATAAAATTGGAAAATTTCCTTTCGCAGCCAATGCAAGAGCAAAAATTAATGACGAAGGAGATGGTTTTGTTAAGATTTTATCTGATGAAAAAACAGACAGAGTTCTGGGTGTTCATATGATCGGACCAGATGTTGGTAATATGATAGCAGAAATGGCTTTGGCTATGGAATTTGGTGCAAGCGCAGAAGATATAGCAAGAACATGTCATGCACACCCTACGTTAGCAGAAGCGATCAAAGAAGCAGCCCTAGCAGTTGATAAGAGAGCTATTCACTTTTAGATCTAGATTTTCATTCCAGACTTTTTCCAGTCTGCAGTAAAAATATCTACACCTTTGTCTGTAAGATGGTGTTTATGAAGTTCTTTAAAAACTTTAACTGGAATAGTAGCAACATCTGATCCAATCGCAGCAACAGCGCTGAAATGCTCAACAGATCTTATAGATGCTGATAAGATTTTTGTTTTTATATTTTTATAATTGCTAAAAACTTTTTTTATATCTTCTATAAGTTTAATTCCATCTTCGCCAATATCATCAAGTCGTCCAATAAATGGAGAAACATAAGTTGCACCAGCTTTTGCTGCTAGTAAAGCCTGAGATGTAGAAAAGCACAAAGTAACGTTCGTTTTTATCTTTTTCTCTGAAAGTAAACTGCATGCTTGCAATCCATTCCAAGTTAAAGGAACTTTAATTACAATATTTTTTGCAATTTTCCTTAATACCTCCGCCTCTTTTAACATCGAAGGAACATCAGGAGCCGTTACTTCAGCACTCACCGGTCCTTTTATTTCGCTGCAGATTTCTTTTAATAAAATTTTAAAATCAGTATTTGCACTTGCAAGTAGAGAAGGATTTGTTGTGACACCATCTATTAAATTAGCTTTGTTTAATCCTCTAATTTCTTTAATATCTGATGAGTCTAGAAAAATTTCCATGGATTTAGATTATAAAATTTATACTAAGAAATAAACAGTTAATAGAATTTTTTGATGACATTAGACGTATTATTACCATTAAAATTTGACCATCCCTTCACATATAATATTCCAAAAGATATTAATGCAAAAATTGGAGATTTTGTTTTGGTTCCATTCCAAAACAAAGAAATTATAGGGGTTGTTTGGGGCAAAGGAAGTTCTGTTAAAAGCTCAATTAGAATAAAGGATATAAAGAGAAAATTTGATTTTGTATCTCTAGATAAAGACACCTTAACTTTTGTAGAAAAATTTTCTTTATATAATTTGGTTGATTTAGGAATTGTTCTTAAATTATTTATTTTTAAAAAAGCATTTATCAAATCTTTAAAAAAAAATAAAAAAATACAATTTTTTAAATCTACATTAAAAAAGAAAATTAATTTTGATGACAGTCAAAAAAAAGCTATTAAAATTTTAGATGACAAAATTACTTTTGATAAGTTTTCAACAACGTTGTTGCATGGAATTACTGGCTCAGGAAAAACATTAATATATTTTAAAAAAATACAAGATTTTTTAGAAAAAGGTTATCAGGTTCTGGTTTTGCTTCCTGAGATTGCATTAACAAATCAGATTAAAGAAAGATTCAAGGAATATTTTGGTGATTATCCAGCATTATGGCACTCAGATGTTTCAGAGAAAAATAAAAAATTAATTTGGCAGGGTATTGCTGACAATAAAATTAATTTAGTTTTAGGTGCAAGATCATCCCTTTTTCTTCCTTTCAAGAAGCTGGGCTTGATTATTATAGATGAAGAGCACGATCAATCTTACAAGCAGGAAGATCAAATTATTTATAATGCAAGGGATATGGCCGTATTAATGGCTTCAATAAAAAATATATCAGTTATTCTTGTATCTGCGACACCTTCTCTTGAAACCTATTACAATACAATAAATAAAAAGTTTTTTTATATAAGTTTAGACAAGAGATATAAAGATGCTCAATTACCAGAAGTTAAATTTGTAGATTTGAAAATTAATCCTCCTCTTAAATCTAAATTTATTTCACCATCTATTCTTCCTGAACTTAGAAATATTTTAGAAAAAGGAAATCAGATATTATTTTTTTTAAATCGAAGAGGATACTCAACTTTTGTTATCTGCTCAAAATGTGGTTATCGTTTCAATTGCCCGCACTGTTCAGTTTCATTAATTTATCATAAGGAAACAAATAAATTAATATGTCATTATTGTAATCATGAAGCTTCACTTCAAAGAAAATGTAAAGATGGAGATGATTGCAAACTGTCTTTTTATGGTTTGGGTGTAGAAAAAATTTATGAAGAAGTGAAAGAAATTTTTTCAGATCAAAGAACTGAACTGTTCTCAAGCGATTTTATTCATAATGATGATAATGCCAAAAAGATTTTTGAAAATATACAAGATGGGAGAATAAATATTATTGTAGGTACTCAATTAATTTCTAAAGGTTTTCATTTTCCAAAGTTAAATTGCATCGTTGTTGTTAATGCTGATACTAATTTTTTAGGTAATGATATTCGCAGTTCAGAAAAGACGTATCAGCTCATGAACCAACTTAGTGGTAGAGCCGGAAGAGAAGTTAAAAATTCGACAGTATATTTTCAAACTTTTGAGCCAGAAAATCAGACTTTAAAATCAATATGTGATCAAAATATTTTATCTTTTTATGAGAATGAAATTAGCTTTAGGGAGAGATCTAATTTGCCACCTTTTACAAAACTAATCGCTTTTATTATATCTGGCAAAAATAGATTTGATGTAGATGAGTGTGCGAGAGTTTTAAAAAATAGAATTCCTAGAATGAAAGATACCCAACTTCTAGGTCCTGTTAGCGCTTCAATTTCGCTTATAAAGGGAAAATATCGTTCGAGGCTTTTGCTAAAATACCCTCAAGAAGCATTTCCTCAAAAATTTTTAAAAAATTGGTTAAAAACTATTAAAATTAAAAAAAACATTTCATTAACGGTAGACGTTGATCCAATAAACTTTAAATAATTTTTTTAAAAAGTACAAAATATCACAGTTGATAAGTGTAATTTGGCATGTTACGAGACCTTTTTCTTATTAAATTTAATAATAAAAAAACTTATGAAAACTTTTAGCGAAACTAATAGATATGCTAAAGCAGTATATAGGCTAGCTCATGAGGCTAAAAGTTTAGATGTTCTCGAAAAGGATTTTTTAAAATTAAAAGAGATATTAGCTCAAAGCGAAGATCTAAAAAAATTTATTAAAAATCCAACTAATAAATATTCCGTAATTAATAATGTGATTGAAGCTTTAACTAAACATTTTTCATTTTCGGATTTATTTTCAAGATTTTTAAAAGTTTTAAATAAAAACAGAAGATTCTTCTTTGTAGAAAAAATAGTGAATAATTTTTTTGATTTATTACTAAACGAAAGAGGAGAAGTTCTTGCAACTCTTAAATTGTCTCATGCAATCACAGATAGTGAGAAGGCTGATATTGCAAAAAAATTAGACGATATTTTAAAGAAAAAGATCAACATTTCTTTTTCTGTGGATCAATCTTTATTGGTTGGTTCAATCTTACAAATTGGTAGCACAATGATTGACACCTCTGCAAAGACAAGATTAAATAATTTATTAAATAAATAAAAATGAAAATTAACCCTTCAGAAATTACTAACATTTTAAAAGATCAAATAAAAAACTTCGGAACAGAAGTTGAAGTTTCAGAGGTCGGTCAGGTTTTAACAGTAGGAGACGGTATCGCCAGAGTTTATGGATTAGACAACGTACAAGCTGGAGAGATGGTTCAATTCTCTGAAGGCACTAAAGGTATGGCTTTAAACCTTGAAACAGAAAATGTTGGGGTGGTTATATTTGGAGATGACTCAAAAATTAAAGAAGGTGATATAGTTAAAAGAACAGGTTCTATCGTTGACGTTGCTGTTGGAAAATCTTTATTAGGAAGAGTAGTTGATGGATTGGGAAATCCAATAGATGGCAAAGGACCAATTGATAAAAATGCTGAAAGAAAAAGAGTTGAAATTAAAGCTCCAGGGATTATTCCAAGAAAATCTGTAAACGAACCAATGCAAACAGGATTGAAAGCTATTGATAGCTTAATTCCAGTTGGAAGAGGACAAAGGGAATTAATTATTGGCGATAGACAAACTGGTAAAACAGCAATTGCAATTGATACAATTATTAATCAAAAAGAAATTAACAAGTCTAATGATGAGAGCAAAAAACTTTATTGTATTTATGTTGCAATTGGACAAAAAAGATCGAGCGTTGCACAGATTGTTAAAACTTTAGAAGAAGCGGGCGCATTAGAGTATACGATCGTTGTTGCTGCAACAGCATCGGACCCAGCTCCATTACAATTTTTAGCTCCTTACACAGGATGCACGATGGGAGAATATTTCAGAGACAATGGTATGCACGCTCTTATTATTTATGATGATTTATCAAAACAGGCTGTTGCTTATAGACAAATGTCATTACTTCTACGTAGGCCTCCGGGACGAGAAGCTTTTCCAGGGGACGTGTTCTATCTTCATAGTAGATTACTTGAAAGGGCTGCAAAATTGAATGATAAACATGGCGGCGGATCTCTTACAGCATTACCAATCATTGAAACACAAGCTAGCGACGTCTCTGCCTATATTCCAACAAACGTTATCTCTATTACTGACGGACAAATATTCTTAGAAACAGAACTTTTTTACAAAGGAGTTAGACCTGCTGTTAACGTAGGTATCTCAGTTTCTAGGGTTGGATCTGCAGCGCAGATTAAAGCGATGAAACAAGTTTCTGGTTCAATCAAACTTGAACTTGCTCAGTATCGAGAGATGGCAGCATTTGCTCAGTTCGGATCAGACTTAGATCTTGCAACTCAAAAATTATTAAATCGTGGATCAAAATTAACTGAATTATTAAAACAAGACCAGTATTCACCTTTAAAAGTAGAAGAACAAGTTGTGGTTATTTTCTCAGGAGTAAGAGGATTTTTAGATGATGTTGAGCTTAATCAAATAAAATCTTTTGAGAAGAAACTTTTATCAAAAATAAAATCAGAAGCTCCTGATATTTTAGATAATATTAAATCTTCAGGAAAGATTGATGAAGCTAATGAAGAAAAATTAAAACAATTTATTACTGATTTTAAGAGAGGTTTTGCTAAATAAATGGCCAGTCTAAAGTTTTTAAGAAATAGAATTGTTAGCGTTAAATCTACTCAAAAAATAACTAAAGCAATGAAGATGGTTGCCGCTGCTAAACTTAGAAAAGCACAACAGAATGCAGAAAATGCAAGACCTTATTCTGAGAAATTAAATTCTATAATACTAAATCTAAAAAACTCAGTAACAGATATGGATTCAGCACCAAAATTATTAGTTGGAAATCAAAAAATCGAAACATATCTTTGTGTTGTTTTAAGCTCTGACAGAGGATTGTGTGGTGGTTTTAATACTAACATATGTAGAAAAGCTAAAGTTTTTTTTGAAAAAGCTTTAGAAGAAGGGAAGAACTTGAAAATTATAGTTGTTGGTAGCAAAGCTAACGATCAACTTAAGAGAAAATATAATCAATATATTATCGACAGAGTATCTCTAAAAGATGAAAAAGTAGTTTCTTTTGCAAAAGCTCAAGAGATTACTGATAAAATTTTAAATCTATTTACTAGAAATGAATTTGATGTGTGCACTTTGTTTTATAATAAATTTAAGAGTGTTATTGCTCAAATTCCACAATCACAACAGTTAATACCTGTTTCAATTGAGGAAAAACCAAATCAACAAAACACAGCAAATAGTCAGTATGATTATGAGCCTGATGAAAATCAAATTCTAGAAAATCTTTTACCAAAAAATATTGCAACACAAATTTATGCGGCTTTTCTAGAAAATCAGGCTAGTGAACAAGGATCAAGAATGACGGCTATGGACAACGCAACTAGAAATGCAGGAGATTTGATCTCAAAACTTACAATTAATTATAACAGAACAAGACAAGCAGTTATTACTAAGGAGTTAATAGAAATCATATCAGGAGCAGAATCTTTATAGGAGAATTATGGAAAATAAATTTGGAAAAATAGTTCAGGTTATTGGAGCAGTTGTAGACGTAAAATTTGACAATCAATTACCAGAAATTTTAACTGCTCTAGAATGTAACAATAATGGATTAAGAGTAGTTCTAGAAGTGGCGCAACATCTTGGAGAAAACACAGTTAGAACTATAGCAATGGATACAACCGAAGGATTAAAAAGAGGAGATAAGGTAACGAATACAGGAACAGCTATTACTGTACCAGTGGGTCCAGAAACATTAGGCAGAATTATAAATGTTATCGGTGAACCAATTGATCAAAGAGGTCCTTTAACAACAAAAGAAAAATGGCCAATACACAGAGCCGCACCAGCTTATGTTGAGCAATCAACTGAGACTGAAGTTTTAGTTACAGGAATTAAAGTTGTGGATTTGCTTGCTCCATATTCTAGAGGTGGAAAAATTGGATTATTCGGAGGAGCTGGAGTTGGAAAAACAGTCTTAATTATGGAATTAATTAACAACGTTGCAAAAGCACACGGAGGCTATTCCGTGTTTGCAGGTGTTGGAGAAAGAACAAGAGAAGGAAATGATTTGTATCATGAGATGATAGAGTCAGGTGTTATTAAAGTTGATGGTCCAGGATCTAAAGCCGCTTTAGTTTACGGACAAATGAATGAACCACCAGGAGCAAGAGCTCGAGTTGCTTTATCAGGACTAACACTTGCTGAATACTTTAGAGATAAAGAAGGCCAAGACGTTCTTTTTTTCGTTGATAATATTTTCAGATTTACGCAAGCAGGATCTGAGGTGTCAGCGTTACTTGGTCGTATTCCTTCAGCTGTTGGATATCAACCAACTTTAGCAACAGATATGGGAAATTTACAAGAAAGAATTACAACAACTAGCAAAGGTTCTATTACTTCAGTGCAAGCGATTTACGTTCCAGCAGACGATTTAACAGATCCCGCTCCCGCAACTTCTTTTGCTCACTTAGATGCAACAACAGTTTTATCAAGACAAATTGCTGAGCTTGGAATTTACCCTGCGGTTGATCCTCTAGATTCAACATCAAGAATTCTTGATCCAAGAATTGTTGGTGAAGAGCATTATAGAGTCGCTAGGGAAGTTCAAAAAATTTTACAAAACTATAAATCTTTACAAGATATTATTGCAATTTTAGGTATGGATGAGTTATCAGAGGAAGATAAGTTAGTAGTATCAAGAGCAAGAAAGATACAAAGATTTTTATCACAACCTTTCTTTGTTGCTGAAGTGTTTACAGGATCACCAGGAAAATTAGTTGATTTACAATCAACAATAAAGGGTTTTGATGCAATCTGCAAAGGTCAGTATGATCATCTTCCAGAGTCGGCATTTTATATGGTTGGAACTATTGAAGAGGCTGTTGCAAAAGCTGAAAAAATGGCAAAAGAAGCTGCGGCTTAATTTAAATGGCGGATAATATCCAATTAGAAATCGTAACTCCAAAACAAGTAGCTTACTCAAAAGCTGTTGATAGCGTTGTAGTTTCTGGAATTGAAGGAGAGATGGAGATATTTAAAGATCATATATCTATAATTACTTTTCTTAAAGCAGGAAAGATTATTGCAAAAGAAGGTAGTAATTCTGATATATTTTTCTCAACAGGAGGAACTGTAGAATTTTCAAATAATAAATTAAGCATTTTGTTAGATAATTTTTTTAATAGTTCAGAATTTCAGAGTGAAGAAATTATGAAACTAAAACAAAATGCAGAAAAGAAATTAACTATTAAAGAAATTTCAGACGAAGAGATTTATTTAAATAATCAAATTATTGATCAAATTAATAATCTTAAATCTTAGAAATATTCTTTAAATTCTTTTAAAACTTCTTTATAAAGTTTTTTTTTAAAAGGGACTATTAGTTTAGGAAGTTCCAGAGGCTCTTCCCAGCGCCAATCATAAAACTCAGCTTTTTTTTGCTTAATATTAATCTCATCGGTTTTTCCTAAAAACTTTGCGAGAAACCAAGTTTGCTTTTGTCCTTTATATTTTCCACCCCAAATTTTTCCAAGTAACTCTTTAGGTAGATCGTAAACGAATTCTTTTTCAGATTTTTTTATAATTTCGATAGATGTAATGCCCGTTTCTTCTTTAAGCTCTCTTTTAGCTGCAGTTTCAACATCTTCTTTATGATCAACTCCACCCTGAGGCATTTGCCAGGCTTGCGTTGTATCAATTCTTTTTCCAATAAATACTCTGGTTTGTTTATTAATAAGCATTATTCCTACACCTTTTCTATAAGGAAGATTGCTTAAATCTTTCATGAGGCTTTTAGAAGTTTTAAAGCGTAAATTAATTGATTGTCATTTATAGGATCATTAATTTTGAAATTCTCTTTTTTTTGTTCAATTTTAATATCTGGTTGAACACCAATATTTTCAATAGTTTCCCCGCTAGGTAAATAATATTTTGCAATTGTTAATCTTAATCCTCCACCATTAGACAAAGGCATTATGGATTGAACGGATCCTTTGCCAAAAGATTTTTCACCTACAATAATAGCTCTTTTATTATCTTTAAGAGCGCCAGCTACAATCTCGGAGGCTGATGCAGAACCGCCGTTAATAAGAACAATTAATGGTTTGCCATTAATCTCATCTCCTTTTTTAGCATTATATATTTTAATATCTTTAGGATCTCTGCCTTTAGTTGATACAATTTCACCGCTATCTAAGAATGCATCTGATACTTTGATTGCCTGAGTAAGAAGTCCACCAGGATTATTTCTAAGGTCTAGAACAAAACCAATAACATTAGATTTGTTTTTATTAATTTCCTTAATATGATCTATAAGTTCATCACCACTTTTTTCATTGAAAGATCTTAATCTAAGATAGCCCACATCTCCTTTGACTTCTGACACTACAGATTTAGTTTTAATGATTTCTCTAACTATTTTAACAACTATAGGATCATTAGTGTCTATCCTTCTTATAGTTAGAGTTATAGGTGTTCCAGCCTTTCCTCTCATAGTATTAACAGCATCTTCGAGAGTTAGACCCTTAACCTGTTTTTCGTCTAATTTAATAATGTAGTCACCAGATTTAATTCCAGCTTTATCAGCTGGCGTATCATCAATTGGTGAAATTACTTTTACAAGACCAGACTCCATCGTAACTTCAATGCCAAGACCACCAAACTCACCCTTAGTTTCAGTATTCATATTTTTGAATGTTTTAGGATTCATATAAGAAGAATAAGGATCAAGAGATTGAAGCATTCCATTAATTGCCCCATCAATAACATCGCTCTCATTTATCTCTTTGACGTACTCTTTGTTTATAGTGTTAAGAATATCTCCAAATAAATCTAATTTTTCATAAAGTGCATCTTTTTTTTGTGCAAATGTATTTTGTGTAAATAAATTTAAAATTATAAGAGTAAATATTATGTAGATTTTTTTCATTTTTATTCTCTGTGATAGGGATGGTTTATCATAATTGTAGCGCATCTGTAAATTTGTTCAGTTAACAATACTCTTGCTAAAGAGTGGGTAAAAGTAAGTTTACTTAGACATATTTCTTCAAAATTTTCTTTATTTAAAGAATTTTTGAACCCTTCTGGCTCTCCTATAATAAATAACGTTTCTTTAATAGAAGAATTTATTAATTTTTTTAATTTTCTACAAAAATTTTCAGTATTTAAGTCCTGTCCATTTTCACTAAGAAAGATAATTTTTTTTTCTTTTTTGTTTTTAATTATATTTTCTAACTCCTTTTTTGATATTTGCTCAATAGAAAAATTAGTAATTCCGCTATTTTTTAAACTTTTGAGTCTATTTTCGTAACGTTTGCATAACTCATTCTCTTCATCTTTGTTCAATCTTCCTAAGCAAAGAATTTTAATTTTCATTAAACGGATATTTTTTGACTAGGCAAAATATCTTCCCACATCTTTTCCAAGTCATAATGCTTTCTTTGTTCATGATGAAAAACATGAACTACAACATCTGTTGCATCAATTAGTTTCCAGTTTTCACTATCTTTACCTTCAACTTTACAGCCCTTAATTCCAATTTTTTTTAATTCTTCGATTGTATTCTCTGAAATGGATTGAATGTGTCTAGAAGATGTTCCACTAGCAACAACCATGTAATCAGCTATAGAACTTTTATTTTCAAGATTAATTTTTACAATATCTTTTGCTTTATTATTATCAAGAATTTTGATTATTTCTTTTAAAAGGAACTCTTTGTTTCTAGTTTGCATTAATTGTTTTTTTTATTTTCGATGAAGAAACATTCATACCTTTTGTATTTAAAAAATACCATCTATGTTGTTGGGTTTTTATGTCAACATCTAAAGACTTATATTTTTCGAGCTTTTTTGCCGCCACAGAATTTAATGATTTTATCGAGAAATCTGGTCTATTAATAACAATAATAGATAGCTTGTCTAAGATTTCATTATATTTTTTCCATTGATTAAATTTAATAAAGCTATCCGCACCCATAATGAAATAATATTTATTATTCAAAGATTTGTTTACAATGTACTTTATGTTATCAAATAAAAAATTTGATCTAGTTTTTTCCTCAATGTACTGAATATTAATTATGTTTTTATTCTTTTTTATAAATTCATTACAGAGCTTTATTCTCTGAATAATATCATTAGATAAATTATTATTTTTTAAAGGATTTTTTTTTGTAATAAGCCATATAACTTTTTTTAATTGGAATTTCTTAATAGCTTCCAACGAGATATTTAAATGTCCAGCATGAGGAGGATCAAAAGTTCCGCCAAGAATACCAATTTTCATTATATTTTAATAAAAAAATTAAGGTCTAGTTTGCCCATTACCATCAACTAGATATTTATAAGTTACTAGCTGTTCAAGTCCAACTGGTCCTCTAGGATGTAATTTATCTGTAGATATACCTACTTCAGCTCCAAAACCAAATTCATTTCCATCCGCAAATTGAGTAGATGCATTATGTAAAACTATTGCACTATTAACTTTAGATAAAAATAGTGATGCATTCTTTTTATTTGCAGTTACAATACTGTCGGTGTGATGGCTTCCATATTTATTAATATGTTTAATTGCTTCTTCTACTCCATTTACAATTTTTACTGAAATTATAGAGTCTAAGTACTCAGTTCTCCAATCTTGTTCTTTTGCTAAAGAAACAGAACCTAGATAGTTTTTTTGTACAATTTTATCTCCAATAATTTTACATCCGCTAATACTTAATAATTGCAATATTGGACGTAAATGCGTCTTTAGACAGCCTTTATCGATTAATAAAGTTTCAGCAGCACCACAAATACTAGTGTTTCTCATTTTAGCATTTAGTGTAACTTTTTTTGCCATATTCAAATCTGCGTATCTATCAATATAGACATGACAAATTCCTTCTAAATGACCAATAGTTGGAACGTTAGACATCTTTTTAATTTTTTGAACTAAATTTTTTCCTCCTCTTGGAATTATAACATCAATAAATTTTTCCATCTTCGAAAGCATATAATCAACTAATTTTCTATTTGTATTTTGAATTAGTTGAATGCAATTCTCATCAACTTTATTTTTCTTTAACGATTTTTTAAAACATTCAGCAATAACTTTATTTGTCAGAATAGCTTCGCTGCCACCTCTTAAGATAACCGCATTGCCTGACTTAAAGCATAGAGTAGCGACGTCCGATGTTACGTTTGGTCTAGATTCATATATTACTCCTATAACTCCAATAGGAACGGTGTATTTATTAATAATCATTCCATTTGGCCTTTTCCATTTTGATATTATTTTTTGAGTTGGATCTTTTAATTTAATAACTGCCTGTATGGAATTAAGTATAGAATTAATCTTATGTTCATTTAGCAATAGTCGATCAACTAAATTTTGACTAACCTTATTTTTATTTGCTCTAGAAACGTCAGTCTTGTTTGCTTTTAATATTCTTTTTTGGTTTTGTTTAAAATTTTTATAGAAATCTTTAAGAACTTTATTTTTTTTTTTCTCATTTATTAAAGATAAATTTTTGGACGCGTTTAGCGCGTTTAAACCAATTTTATCCAAATAACTATTTTTCATAATATTTATTCTGTTTGATGAACCAAGTTATCTATGTGCACTATTTCTCCTCTGCTAACATAACCTAAAATTTCTTTAATTTTATCAGTTTTAAATCCAATAATTTTTTTAGCATCTACACTGGAATAAGCACTTATACCTGTTGCAATACATTTGTTTTTTGAATTTATAATATAAATAGCATCTCCGCGATTAAAATTTCCATCAATAGCGGTTACTCCTATTGGTAAAAGACTCTTGCCATTCTTTAATGCTTTTTCAGCTCCATCATCAATCTTAACTGAACCTTTCGTTGCAATTGAATTTAAGATCCATTGCTTCTTTGCGCTTAAAGAAGAAGATTGAGACTCGAACAATGTATAATTTTTATTTTTAATAATATTTTTTATAGGATTATTAATCATTCCACTTGTTAAAATCATGTCACAACCTGACTGCATACAAATTTTTGCAGCTTTAATTTTTGTTATCATTCCACCAGTTCCGTAAGAACTAATACTTTTGGAGGCGAGTGCTTCAATAGACTTATTAATAGTTGTCACTTTTTTAATTATTTTTGCATTTTTATCTTTCTTTGGATCAGCAGAATAAAGACCATCTATGTCTGAAAGCATAATTAGGCAGTCAGCATTACATATTTGAGCAACTCGTGCTGCCAATCTATCATTGTCCCCATATCTTATTTCTGAAGTAGCAACAGTGTCATTCTCATTTACGATTGGTATTACAGACATTTTCAGCAAATTATTGATAGTTTCTTTTGCGTTTAGCGATCTTCGTCTTTCTTCAGTATCTTCCAAAGTAAGTAATATTTGAGAAACTTTAATTTTTTTTTTCTCAAACGCTTTCTTAAAAAGATTGATTAATTCAATCTGTCCAATTGCTGCTATTGCTTGGAATTGACTTAGTTTTGTATTTTTTTTATTTATTTTTAATAAATCGCAACCCAATGCTATTGCTCCAGAAGAAACAATAATAACTTGTTTATTCTTCTTTATTAAAAAAATAATATCTTCGATTAATTTATCAAACCAATTCTTTTTTACTTTGTTTTTACCATCAACAATAAGGCCAGAACCAATTTTAATTACAATTGTTTTATATTTTAATACGTCCATTTATATAGCTCGTAGCAAATTGTTTATATTAATTTTTTTTTCAACAGATATATCATAAACTTTTTTCTTAATTTTTTTAGTAAAATTCATTATTTTTTCTTTCTTTTCTTCTTCATCAATTAAATCAATCTTGTTAAAAACAATAAGTTCTCTCTTTTTTA
>Ga0209084_1000831_pt1 | contig 27992 bp, 24 predicted proteins | sample C_130820_MF_Meta_FD_187309 | JGI IMG/M metagenome (GOLD analysis project Ga0209084, IMG submission 187309) | Freshwater microbial communities from Lake Croche, Canada to study carbon cycling - C_130820_MF_MetaG (SPAdes) (version 2) | ecosystem: Environmental > Aquatic > Freshwater > Lake...
CAAAGCCCATGCTCGATTCATTCCTGATGTGACGATTCACGAAATCACAGTTGGAGAGCAGGGCATTTCCCTCAATGACCTACAGAAAACAGTCAAGAAGTTGCCGAAGTCGTTACGTCCAGGTGAAGTGACTGACCTGCGTCGGAAATTGGATGCGCTCCCAAAGACTTCAATTCCGATGCCTAAGGGCCCGATGCCACAGGGACGACGCATCCCTCGTCGATAGTTTTACTTTGCGCTTTGAGCTGGCCCTGTCACCTTCACTGGCTCCGGGGCGAATCAAATCTCTGTGAACGATTAACGAGAACGAATTGCGACTGACCTGGTGACTTGATCATGCAGACCCCTGCCGTCGCGGTCCCAGATGAGTGCTGGAAATACCAAGCACAGCAACACAGTGCGCACAACAACCGCAACAATGCCAATGCGCTTGCCATTGACATTGCGAACACCAATTCCCACCAATGCTTGACCGAATGAACCGCCGAGCAGGACTGTGAAAAGAACCACTTCAGCAGCAAATAATTCCAGTGTCAGCAGTGAAACTCCGTTGGATGTGGCATCAGGCCCACGCTGAGTTGCGTGACTTATTGCCAAACAAGCGAACCAATCAAAGCAGAGCGCAATCATGCGGCGGCCAAAGTTAGCTACAGCGCCCGGACCAGTCTGTGGCATTCCTAGGCGTCCACCTGGGTATCCGAAATCAACGCCTTGGTTCTCTAAGGTCGCCTTTGGACCCAATAACCACGAGCCAATGTCTTGACGATTCATTCTTACAGCCTATGGGAGTAACGCACCTTACGCCTTAGCACCAAATATCTAGCCCCGTTTGTGAATGCCGTAACACATGCGAAACAATTAAGACACTATGAAGTAATCCCAACCCCCTATGGTTTAGGGAGTTGGTCAGCCGACCAGCCTTAAAGGCGACAAATCACATGGAGGATGAATGCCTACCAAGCTAGGTTTCAAGACCCCCGAAGATGTAATGACATACATCAAGGAAAATGACGTTGTATTCGTAGATGTTCGTTTCTGCGATCTACCCGGCATCATGCAGCACTTCAACATTCCTGTTGAATCTGTAGACCAGGATCTTTTTGAAAATGGTCAGATGTTTGATGGGTCATCAATTCGTGGTTTCCAAGCAATCCACGAATCAGATATGAAGCTCATCCCAGATGTCACCACTGCATTTATTGATCCATTCCGCGCTGAGAAGACCCTTGTCATGAACTTCTCGATTCGCGATCCATTCACTGACGATTTCTACAGTCGTGATCCTCGCAATGTTGCTGCTAAGGCTGAGGCGTACCTTGCCGCCACTGGCATTGCAGATACCGCATTCTTTGCTCCTGAAGCAGAGTTCTACGTATTTGATTCAGTTCGCTTTGCAACTCGCGCTAACGAATCATTCCACCATGTCGATTCAATCGAAGGTGCCTGGAACACAGGCGTTGAATACAACGCTGACGGTTCAGACAACCGTGGCTACAAGACTCGTTTCAAGGGTGGCTACTTCCCGGTTTCCCCTACCGATCAACTTGCTGATCTTCGCGATCAGATGGTTTTAAAGCTTCATGAAGTTGGCTTACTGGTCGAGCGTTCACATCACGAAGTCGGCACCGCCGGTCAGATGGAAATCAACTATCGCTTCAACACTCTGCTTGCAGCTGCAGATGAAGTGATGCTGTTCAAGTACGTCATCCGTAACACAGCTTGGGCTGCGGGCAAGACGGTTACTTTCATGCCAAAGCCACTTTTTGGTGACAACGGTTCTGGCATGCACGTTCACCAGTCATTGTGGACCGATGGTGTGCCATTGTTCTACGACGAGGCTGGTTACGGCGATCTTTCTGACATGGCTCGCTGGTACATCGGTGGTCTGTTGAAGCATGCTCCATCACTTCTTGCGTTTACCAACCCAACGGTTAACTCCTACCACCGCCTTGTGCCTGGTTATGAAGCGCCAGTGAACTTGGTGTACTCACAGCGCAACCGTTCAGCATGTATTCGTATCCCAATCACCGGTTCGAATCCAAAGGCTAAGCGCATTGAGTTCCGTTGCCCTGACCCTTCAAGCAACCCATACTTGGCATTCGCTGCCATGTTGATGGCTGGTCTTGACGGCATCAAGAACAAGATTGAGCCACACGCTCCAGTCGACAAGGATCTCTACGAACTTGAAGGCGAAGAGGCTGCGGCTATCCCACAGGTTCCGTCATCACTTCCAGCAGTTCTTGAAGCTCTTGAAGAGGACCATGCCTACCTCATGGAGGGTGGCGTCTTCACTCAGGATCTCATCGACACTTGGATCGCCTACAAGCGCGAAGCTGAAGTGGACTACGTTCGCCTGCGTCCACACCCAGCCGAGTTCGAACTTTACTACGACATCTAATTTATCCTTTCGAGTCGCCTCGAAAGGATCAAAGACCCCGAATCTGTTCGCAGGTTCGGGGTCTTTGTCTTGAACTGATGGTCTCTGACGCATGGCATTCCAGTCAGACTCAGTGTCAGATTGGCTTTCCACTTGGTTATGCTAAACAGATGAACATCGTGCGCAAGTCGGTTAACTCAGCTTCAATTGGTTACCTAAGTCCTGTGATTCTGGCTCGGGACAGTCATGCAACGAAGTCTGGCATCCGATACCAACTGCTTCGGCAGCTAGGGCGCGTCCTCAAATTTTCCTTTTACCAAACCCTGCGCAATGAAAACGGTTTTTCCCGAAGTGCCTATGGCGTGTGGCTAAGGAATCGCGATGATAATACTTTCCTTTTTTGCCTCCGTGGCAACTACGGATACGCCTATTCGCAGCACATTCGTCAGCACAATCAGCCGTTTTCGTATCTCGATATTGGTGCCAACATAGGTCTGTACTCTCTCATTGCACTAGAGAACAAGCACCTCAATCATGTGCATTGCTTTGATCCGGATTCTGCCACACTGCCCTATCTCTACTCAAACTTGGAACATACAAAGTCCCTCAATTACACGGTGCATCCATACGCTGTGTCAGCAGAGGCTGGCACATTGGTACTAAGCAAAGAAGCTGGTCATTCAGGCGCGTCAACCGTGCAGGCGCCGACGTTCGACAGCGCAGCACAAGAGACTATTACTGCAGTCAACCATGAGTACCTCAATGACCAATTGAAGGGCGACAGCAATCCGATTCTGGTCAAACTCGATGTCGAAGGACATGAACTTACTGTTCTGGAAACGCTGAGAAATTGTGACTTTTTCGAGCGCATTTCCGAGATCTATGCCGAATTCAATACAGTCATGTCTGATACTGAGTCGCTGCAAAAATGGTTTGTAACAAATGGTTTTGTTGAAACCATGCACATGGGAACTGAGACACACTGGGATTCGCTTTACCAACGCTCAATTGCTTAATCCCCTGCCTGAACAGTAAAGAGCCCCACACTGAGAAGTGTGAGGCTCTTTGTGTTAGTCCGAAACCTAGCCAACGTGAACGGCTGGCGAATCATTAGATGCCAAAGTGTCCTTATTAGCATTGACCATGACTCCCCAAACAACTGCGCCAAGCAACACAATGCCTGCACTCCAGTGGAATGCCGTGGTGAAGCCATGAACCTGAGCCACTGCCGGCGGGACTTGCTGGCCAGTTGGGATCGCAATTGGCTTAAGTTGGTTTGCCACCATGTAACTCACCGTTGCAGATGTCGCAATGGTATTCAAGAAAGCCGTGCCCAGCGCTCCACCAATTTGCTGAGCGGTGTTGAGTACAGCTGAGGCAACTCCTGCGTCATGATTACCCACGCCAAAGAGCGCTGTTGCTGAGAGTGGAACGAATACAAGACCCATTCCGAGACTCATCAACAAAAGCGCGGGCAAAATACCCGGTACATATTTGCTATCGGCTTGCAAGTGTGTCAGCAAGAAGAGACCACTTGATGCCATCAACAAGCCGGTGAACGACACCCAACGCGCGCCAAATCTAGGAAGCAACTGCGATGCTGCTCCTGCACTTACACCAACCCCAAGTGAGAACGGAAGGAACAGCAATCCTGATTTAACGGGGCTGTAGCCCAAGATTCCTTGGAAGTAGATGGAGAGGAATAAGAACATTCCGAAAAGTCCAGAACCGACGATAAGTGAGGTCAGATAACTGGCTCCACGGTTACGTTCCGTGAGCACTCGCATCGGCAGTAGCGGGTGACTTGTTCGGCTTTCAATGACAAAGAACGCAATCAAGAGTGCAATGGCAACAGCAAAGAACTTCAAGGTCTCGGTCTGACTCCAGCCAATTTCTCCGGCTTTGGTGATTGCATAGACGAAAGACACCAAGCCGAGTGTGACCGTCAAGGCACCAGGTACGTCGTATCGGGTTTCACCCGTTGCACGACTTTCCTTGACATTAGAAACTGCAAGTCCAAAGGCAACCAGCGCGATCGGGACATTCACGCCTAGGCACCAGCGCCAGGAAGCATATTCAGTGAGCAAACCACCCAGAATTAGACCAATAGCTGCGCCACCCGCTGACAAGCCACCGTAAACACCAAAAGCTTTAGCGCGCTCTTTGGAATCAGTGAATGTGACACTGATCAACGACAGCGCGGCAGGTGCAAGGACAGCTGCAAAAGCGCCTTGAAGTGCGCGAGAAGCGAAGAGCATGCCTTGATTCACTGCGAATCCACCTATTACCGAAGCGCTGGCAAAACCAATCAATCCCAGAAGAAAAGCTCGCTTGCGACCTGCGTAGTCAGCGATGCGACCACCGAGTAGCAAAAGTCCGCCAAAAGCGAGTGTGTAGGAAGTGACTACCCACTGACGGTTTGCGTCGGTGATGCCAAGATCACGTTGCAAAGACGGCAATGCAATGTTGACAATCGATGCATCCAACACGACCATGAGCTGGGCGATGGCGATGACCACCAGAGCTTTCCATCTTTTTGGATCAAGCGATGTATCGGGTGTGAATGTGTCGACAGACATGGGGCTCCTGAGGCGTCGAAGAGTTAGGATAGGTTCGATAGTTGAACTTTAAATAACCTAGCACAGACTTCTTGATGCGTAGATTGCGCACTTCACGAAAAGGACATGCATGCGCCGCTACTGGAGATTCCTTCGCATCCCCCGAGTCTCACGTCTCATCGCAAGTGCCCTCCCAGGTCGATTGGCCTACGGGATGATAAATCTGTCGATATTCTTCTTTGTGCAACATGTCTCGAGTTCAATCACTCTGGCTGGCATTGCAACAGGCATCTCCACGGTGACTTCTTCGCTCACCGCAGGATTTCGTGGGTCTACTATCGATCGCTATGGTCAAACCCTTCCACTGTCCGTATTCATTCCAGCGTGGGTAACTACTGTTCTGATCCTGAGCGCCCAAACGAGCGTCCACGGCATCTTGGCGAGTTGCTTCATTCTGGGCCTCTGCTCACCACCAATTAACCTGTCTACCCGTCCACTCTGGCGAGTAATCGTGCCCGAGGAAGAGTTACGAACTGCCTTTGCAATTGACACAACGATTGCAAATGCAACCAGTGTCATCGGCCCAGTCATTGCAACAAGGGCAGCACTCCATTGGGATGGCAGAACTGCGCTATTGACAACTGCAGGGCTGATGGCACTCGGAGGCCTGCTCATGATTACGATGCCTCTGTCAAGACAGTGGGCACCAGAGACTCGAGAGCGCCTAACCCGGAGTCTTTTCACAAATCGTCAATTTCAGATCTTGGCGATCGAAGGAATGGTCTTTGGTATGGCTTGGGGCCTGCTCGACATAGCTATCCCAGCAATCTCGACGCTAAACCACAAACCGAGTTTGGCAGCCCCACTACTTGCATGCCTGGCAGGCAGCAGTGTGATTGGCGGGTTGATTATTGGAGGACGCAAAGCAAACGTCACACCGCTGCAGGGATTCCGTGTATCCAGTGCATTCGTGGCACTAGCTGCTGTTCCGCTCGCTCTCACCTCGCCTGGGCCAACCATGGCCATAGCTTTGACTGGCTTGGGTCTGACCATTGGTTTTGCACAGGTTTATCACTGGGAAGTATTGGAAGCTGTGCGCCCACCAGGCACTGCCACGACTGCACAGGCGTGGTTGTGGACAGTCGAAGGGACCATGATGGCAGCCGGAACGGCACTCGGTGGATACCTGGTCGAGCACGTCAGTCCCACTGTTGCGTTAGCAGGTGTCAGCACAGGTGTTCTGATAAGCACAGTGTTTATTTGGGTCTACGCCTCGCCACGACTACAAAAAGCCAATCAACCAATTTCGTTGTCCAAAAAGATTGAAGCGCTCGCTGACACTGAAAGTGCCAATGAGTAACGTCTTGAGAAGAATTTCCTTACAAACATGTGAGCGAATAAAGTGTGTATTTGCATTATTTCGGGTAATAATTGAATCGTAAAACAAACTCCAAATGACAGAATAAGAGAAAAAATGCCTAAAACTACAACGAGCACTACAAAAGCAACGAAGGCTACTCAGGCAACGAAGGCACCTGCCAAGAAGACAACGGCAAAAACAACTACTCGCGCTAGCAAGAAGACTGGGCTCGAGTGGTTGCGTGAACGCATGGACGTACTTGGTTATCGCTCACTAGAAGAAGTAGCTCAGCAGATTGGCATCAACCGTGGCAATCTGTACCGGTACTTCTCGTTGGAAACTCGGCCAAGTGTTGCTTTGCTACCTGATCTATGCCACGCACTGGATTCATCGCCGGCAGAGGTTCTGAAGGCCCTAGAGATCCTTAGGCCGAATGATAGCCTCTAAACCATAAGCTACGCAGGGATCGACCATAACGGACATCTCCTGCCCGTTAGCATCCCGAATAAATACCCGACTGGGCGCCTTTTCGTTGTCATACATCGAAAGGAGCGCCCATTCGATTGCCAAAAACAATTCGTCCCGGCATTTGGCAAGTGAACTGGAGAGATCCTGTTCGGCAGGAACCGTAAGTCTCACAAATGGTCCCTCAAGGCGCTCTACTTTAGGCTCGATGTCTTGACTTCGTAAAACTAGTTCGATCACGATGGTGTTCCTGTGCCTTCCAGTTTCACGAAGCAAAAATGCCTACGTTGCATATTAGTATCCATATCCGTCAAATCGCGCATAACTTTCGGGCGTGTCTCAATTCAACAACACAGGACTGACATTCTTGATGCCTTTTCAGCAGGCAATGGAAACGCAGCTCTGTCACCAGATTGACTAAGTGCCTGATGCGAGGTGCAACTTGCAGTTACAGTGAAGAGTGCGACCAGTAGGGGTGGAATTATGAGGATGAGTAAAAAGTCCGTCAAGACTGAACATCACCCGATTCGACAGCAAATCATAGGCACGGGGTATTTCAGCCGCATTGGCCCAGGAATCGTTACTGGCGCGGCTGATGATGATCCTTCTGGCATTGGTACCTACTCACAGACAGGGGCAGTTAGCGGCTACCGACTTCTGTGGGCCGCTCCATTCCTGTTGCCATTTGCCTTCGCAATTCAGGAAACTTGTGCAAGAGTCGCGCTTGTGACCGGCGAGGGTCTGGCTCGAGTGATTAAGCGCCGTCTACCGACCTGGGTGCTCTACCTAACCGTTGGGCTTGTTGCCTTAGCAAACACAGTCAACATTGGAGCCGATCTGAGTTCTATGGCTGCTGTTGTGCGCATGCTCATTCCCATTCCTCAACTAGCTGCCGTGATCCTTATTGCTGCTGCAGTGGCAGTGGCTGAGATTCTGATTCCCTATCACCAGTACGCCCGAGTGCTGCGCTGGCTGTGCTTGTCATTATTGAGCTACATCGCCGTATTGATAGTTGCTGACATCCAGTGGAAATCTGTTCTGAATGGGCTCACGCATATTCACATTAATTGGTCTAAAAGAGACATGGCGGCGCTGATTGCCCTCGCTGGCACGACAATTTCCCCGTATCTGTTCTTCTGGCAAGCTGCTGAAGAAGTTGAGGCTGGCGATCTTGCCCCCGACATCTCCCCCACGCATCTACACGCCATGCGCGGCGATGTTCTCGCCGGAATGTTTTCAGGTGTATTTGTCATGTTTGCAATCATGACAACAACCGCGGCAACGCTCGGTGCAAATGGCATCACCAGTATCACTTCGCCAGAACAAGCAGCCCTCGCTCTCAAACCAATTGCTGGCAACTTTGCCGGCGGACTCTTCGCACTCGGCATTCTTGGCACAGGACTACTGGCCGTGCCAGTACTTGCTGGCTCAACCGCGTATGCAGTTAGTGAAGCAATGGGCTGGAAAGAAAGTCTCGAGCGCAAGCCGAGTCAAGCAAAACAGTTCTATGCAGTAATCGCCGTTTCCATGGTGTTGGCAATCGGGCTTAATCTGCTGGGTATCAATCCCATGCGTTCACTCGTTGTTGCCGCATTGCTCAACGGGCTCACCGCACCTGTGCTGATGGCAATCATCTGGTGGCTGGCTAGAGACAAGCAACTGCTTGGGCAATGGGTTTCACCGTGGTGGTCAAACTTGCTGGTGGGACTTGGGGCAATCTTGATGGCGCTTTTGCCGGTGTTGTGGCTTTTCGCCAAGTAATTAGTCGCGAACGAGCTTCCACAAACTCGGAAGCAACGCACCAGCAGCAACAGCCTTGATGACATCACCGAGCAGGAAGGGCCGAACACCATATTCGATTGCCAAACTGGCTTTGACATTAATTGCATGCGCCAGCCAAGTGGCACCAAAAACGTAAATAACTGCAGAGCCCGCCACATATGCGAGTGCCGTGTGCACATAGCTTCGAGTCACGCCACGTTCAGCAATCTTGCCCACAACGAAGGATGAAACTATGAATCCGACAAGGTAACCCAGAGTCGGAAGTGACAAAACTGCCTGACCTACGGTGTGCGAACCATCAGCCTGTGGTGCCAAAACTGGAAGCCCAATCACAGCGAGCAATAGATACAGTCCTGAAGCCAATGTGGCTCGAACTGAACCTAAGGCTGCTGCACCGGCGAGCACAGCAAGGGTTTGCAATGTCAGGGGCACTGGAGTGTTCGGCAAAGGAATAGAGATCTGAGCAGCAATCGCAGTTGCTACTGCAAGTCCTCCAATGAGCACTGCATTGCGGGCAAGAACTTCATTGCGTTGTGTGGCTTTACTCGCCCACTTGTCAACCAGAACCACTGGACCAATTGCTTGCGTACTCATATATCTACCTTTTCTCGATTACTAATTGCTTGATTTTATCTAACGGCTGCTCATTCGCGATCCGCATCGGTAGCGTGTCGGAGCACTGACTCTATGTGGCTCGGCCACCGCACAGAAGAAGTGCCAAACAGAAGAAGTACAGCAAGCCATCCACTTACGGACTTATAGAACGGGCAGATACCGATCCAATTCAAACGGCGTGACTTGAGCCCGATACTCTTCCCACTCCGCACGCTTATTGCGCAGGAAGAAGTCGAAGACGTGCTCGCCCAAGGTTTCGGCGACTAACTCACTCTTCTCCATGGCCGCAATCGCTTGACCCAAAGACTGAGGCAGTGGATCAATGCCAAGGTCATGTCGCTGGGCATCAGTCAAACTCCACACATCGTCTTCAGCACCAGGTGGTAGTTCGTACTCACCCTCGATGCCCTTCATGCCAGCAGCCAACATCAAGGCAAAAGCGAGATACGGATTACATGCCGAATCTATTGAGCGGAATTCAACACGAGTTGAATTGCCCTTTGATGGTTTGTACATCGGCACACGCACCAGAGCAGAACGATTGTTGTGACCCCATGTGATGTAGGAAGGAGCCTCTCCGCCACCACCTAGACGCTTGTAGGAGTTCACCCACTGATTCGTCACTGCGGTGATCTCTGGTGCGTGACGTAGAAGGCCAGCAATGAACTGGCGTCCAGTCTTGCTCAACTGATACTCAGCCCCTGCCTCATAGAACGCATTAGTGTCACCCTCGAAAAGCGACATGTGCGTGTGCATTCCTGAGCCTGGATGTTGAGTAAACGGCTTTGGCATGAAGGATGCGTACACGTCTTGTTCTAGCGCAACTTCCTTCATGACAACACGGAAGGTCATGATGTTGTCAGCAGTGGTCAAAGCATCGGCATAACGCAAATCAATCTCTTGCTGACCTGGAGCGCCTTCGTGATGGCTGAACTCAACAGAGATACCCATGGCTTCGAGCATTGTGATCGCCTGGCGGCGGAAGTCGTAACCAATCCCACGAGGTGAATGATCAAAGTAGCCGACTTCATCAACCGGCACAGGTGCCACGCCGCGCTCTGGCGCATTCTTGAAGAGGAAGAACTCCACCTCCGGGTGGGTGTAAAAAGTGAAACCTTTTTCGGCGGCCTTACTCAGTGCGCGCATCAGCACATTGCGTGGATCTGCAAAAGCTGGTGAACCATCAGGTTGCGTGATGTTGCAAAACATTCGAGCTACACCATTTTCTTCCCCACGCCACGGCAAGATGGAGAAGGTTTCGGGATCTGGCTTGGCCAACATGTCTGACTCTGAGACGCGTGCAAAGCCCTCGATTGCCGAGCCATCAAAGCCGATACCTTCAGCGAATGCGCCTTCAAGTTCAGCTGGCGCGATAGCGACCGACTTGAGCATGCCCAGGACATCAGTAAACCACAATCGCACAAATCGAATGTTTCGCTCTTCCATGGTGCGTAATACGAAATCTGTCTGCTTATCCACGCTTTAATAGTGACTTGCATTCATTACGGCTGTGTTACAGACCTGAAATTGGTACGCAAGTTACGCTAGACATGTGCCCCAAATCAAACTTGCACTTGCTCAGGTAAATCCCACGGTCGGAGACCTTTCTAGCAATCGACAGCTATGCCTCGCTGCCGCACGCCAAGCGGCCAGTGCTGGAGCCAATATTGTGGCCTTCCCTGAAATGGTCATCACTGGTTATCCAGTTGAAGATCTTGCGCTTCGACCCTCATTTCAAGCCGCGTCGGAACGAGAACTCAAGCAACTTGCTCAAGATCTACTTAATGACGGTCTGGGTGAACTAGTTGCTGTCGTTGGCTATTTGCGTGGAACCAGTGACGGTGACTCCCAGGATCTCGGGGTCCCGCGAGGAGCACCCATGAACTGTGCTGGTGTGATTCACGGTGGCAAGATCATCGCCAATTATGCAAAGCACCATCTTCCGAACTACGGGGTCTTCGATGAGTACCGCTACTTCGTCCCTGGCGAACGAACACTAGTCTTTCGAGCGTTTGGCACGGACATTGCCTTGGCAATTTGTGAGGACCTCTGGCAGGACGGCGGTCCAGTAGCAAAGTTGGGCAATGAAAACATTGGCTTGCTGATTGTTCTCAATGGGTCTCCTTACGAACGTGAAAAAGATGACGTGCGCCTTGAACTCGTGAAACGAAGAGCGGCTCAGGTCGGTGCGCCACTTGCCTATGTCAACATGTGTGGCGGCCAAGATGAATTGGTGTTCGATGGTGACTCGCTCGTTGTCGATCGCGATGGCACGGTGATAGCACGAAGCCCGCAATTCCGCGAGGACATCCTCGTTGTTGACCTAGCACTGGCAGGTTCTCAGGAACACACTGAGCTTTCCACCGGCGAGCAAGTCGTGATTCTGTCCACTCAAACATCTGTGGAACTCTCTGCACCCGCAACCTCCGTGCAGTGGCAACGACTCGATCAACTTGGCGAAGTTTACGAAGCGCTGGTGACAGGTCTGCATGATTATGTTGCCAAGAATGGTTTTTCATCAGTACTGATCGGTCTTTCTGGTGGCATCGATTCTGCTTTTGTCGCTGCTCTTGCCTGCGACGCACTTGGATCAGATCGAGTTCATGGAGTTTCCATGCCTTCTGAGTACTCCTCTGAGCACTCGCAAACAGATGCCGCTGATCTCGCACAGCGCCTGGGACTTCATTACCGGAGCGTTCCTATTGCGCCAATGGTCACCAGCTACCTCGACAGTTTGAGTCTGACAGGTCTTGCTGAAGAGAACCTTCAAGCTCGTGTTCGTGGCACTACCCTAATGGGCATATCAAACCAAGAAGGTCACTTAGTTTTAGCCACCGGAAACAAGAGCGAACTTGCGGTCGGATACTCAACGATCTACGGGGATGCAGTTGGCGGTTACGCTCCTATTAAAGATGTACCGAAGACTGATGTGTGGGCGCTCTCAACTTGGCGCAATCAGCAAGCCATCGATGCTGGCCAAACTCCCCCTATCCCAGAGGCGAGTATTACAAAGCCACCGAGTGCCGAACTGCGACCGGGTCAACTCGATAGCGACAGTTTGCCTGATTACGAAGAACTTGATGCAATCCTGCATGCGTATGTGGAAGCTGACATGACTCTGGAGCAGATCGTGGCACTTGGGTATGAACCAGATTCAGTTGCTCGCGTACTCCTGATGACTGACCGCGCCGAATACAAACGTCGTCAATATCCTCCTGGCACAAAAGTATCTCGGCGCGCTTTTGGCAGGGACCGTCGCTTACCGATGACGAATAAGTGGCAGGATGTGAACTAACAAAGTCCGGGGACTGCACAGCCAGCCTCGAGATTGGAGAAAATTATGTTGTACGGTGCGGCGTCGAATCGACGCGTTACTACTACTGACCTACTCGCCGCTAAGCAGGCAGGTGAAAAGTGGCCGATGATTACGTGCTACGACGCCCTCACTGCAGGGCTCTTTGATGAAGCTGGCTTCCCTGTTCTGCTGGTTGGAGATTCAGCAGCAATGGTCGTCTACGGATTCGACTCAACCATTCCAGTCACCGTCTCGGATCTCATTCCACTTGTAGCTGCAGTTGAACGCGGAAGTAGCCGCGCAATGGTGGTTGCTGACCTACCATTTGGCTCCTACCAAGAGTCTCCACAGCAGGCGCTAGCAACGGCAACTGAATTCATGAAACGTGGAAACGCTCATGCTGTGAAACTCGAAGGCGGTGCCCATGTGGCTGAGCACGTGCGCATTCTGACTCAATCCGGCATTGCGGTGATGGGACACATCGGCCTTACTCCGCAGTCGGTGCACGGCATGGGAGGTTACCGCGTGCAAGGTAGAGGCAATCAAGGTGAGCAACTCATTAAGGACGCTCGCGCACTTGAAGAAGCTGGTGCTTTCGCCATCGTGCTTGAAGTCGTTCCGCAAGAACTTGCGACACGAATAAGTTCTGCCGTCTCGATTCCGACGATTGGAATAGGTGCAGGTGCAGGTACGGATGCGCAAGTAATCGTGTGGCAAGACTTACTTGGTCTCACACCAGGTACACCTGCAAAATTCGTCAAGCAATATGCAGACCTACGCACATCAATGACGACTGCTTTGAACATGTGGGCACATGACGTTGTGAATGGAACATACCCAGATGCAACGCATTCTTACAGCTGATGCGAATGTGAACCGGTTTCAAATTTCGCACATTTTTGTGAGCAAATAATCAAGAAAAATTTTTAAGACACGCGACGAAAAATAGTTGCGAAACAATACATAACTTAGATGTTTTCTGTCACGCTATTACTAAGAACTTTCGGGAAGTCCGAAAGTCTCACCTCGAGGAGGAACTGTGGCTGTTAAAAAAGCCCCAGCCAAGAAGGCTCCAGCTAAGAAGGCAGTAGCCAAGAAGGCTCCAGCTAAGAAGGCAGTAGCGAAGAAGGCACCTGCTAAGAAAGCAGTAGCAACAAAGGCACCTGCCAAGAAGGTTGCCGCGAAGAAGGCAGTAGCCAAGAAGGCACCTGTCAAGAAGGCACCTGTCAAGAAGGTTGCCGCGAAGAAGGCTCCAGCCAAGAAAGCAGTAGCCAAGAAGGCTCCAGCTAAAAAGGCAGTAGCCAAGAAGGCACCTGTCAAGAAGGTTGCCGCAAAGAAAGCTCCTGCCAAGAAGGCAGCAGTTAAGAAGGCTCCTGCCAAGAAGGCAGCGGCTAAGAAGTAGTAACTTCCCGCTCTTCAGTAAAGATCCCGCATTCTTATTGAGTGCGGGATCTTTCATTTATGAGCGCATCACGAACCTAGTTACACTGAGAACGTGAGTTCATCAGTAGGCACATTGACGCCGGGCACTTTGTCTCCTGAACGAAAAGTTCCGAATGTCATCACCCGACCTAAGTACGTTGGGAAGCCCAAACCTGATTCCATCCCAGAAACGGATGTGAAGGACTTCGAGACCATCGAGAAGATGCGCATTGCTGGACGCATTGCGGCATCTGCTCTGCAAGAAGTTGGCAGGAATGCGCAGCCAGGAATCACCACCGACGAGCTGGACCGAATTGGTCATGAATTTCTTCTTGACCACAAGGCCTACCCTTCGACGTTGGGTTACCGGGGTTTCCCTAAATCACTCTGCTCAAGTCTTAACGAAGTGATTTGCCATGGGATTCCTGATTCCACAATTTTGCAGGATGGCGACATCTGCAACATTGACATCACGGCGTTCATCCATGGGGTCCACGGTGACACGAACGCTACATTCCTAGTAGGCGATGTGGATGAGGAATCGACTCTTCTTGTTGAACGTACTGCGGAATCTCTGCGCCGGGCCATAGCGGCAGTGAAGCCAGGCCGACCGATCAGCGTAATCGGTCGAGTCATTGAGTCTTATGCAAAGCGCTTCAATTACGGAGTCATACGGGACTTCACTGGACATGGCATAGGTCGAAATTTTCATTCTGGCCTCATAATCCCCCATTACGATGACCCTAAGTTCGATACCGTCATTGAAACAGGTATGACTTTCACGATCGAGCCAATGCTGACCCTAGGCACACACCAATGGGACATGTGGGACGATAATTGGACGGTAGTAACGAAAGATCGCCTGCGTTCAGCGCAGTTCGAACACACGTTACTCGTTACTGAAGATGGCGCCGAGATTCTGACAAGGGTTGACTAGATGACAGAGCACAAGTTTCCTACCGACGTTGTGACCCTCTCCATAGATGTGGGTGGCAGCGGACTTAAAGCAGCCTTGCTCGATAAAGCTGGCGAAATGGTGAGCGAACGTGTTCGCATTGAGACTCCGTATCCGTGTCCACCTGAGCGCCTTGTGTCAACCATTCTTGAGCTCAGCGCACAGTTGCCAGGTTTCCATCGTGTATCCGTGGGCTTCCCGGGACTAGTGCGCGACGGTAGAGTTTTCAACATTCCTTCACTCTCTAAGAGCACGCTAGAGGGCGAGATTGACCCAGAATTGGTTGCCTTGTGGGACGGCTTTGACTTGGCTCAGGCCCTAGATGATGCTTTCCATGCGCCCGTGCGGGTTGCCAACGACGCAGATGTACAAGGTTCTGCCGTTATCCGCGGTGAAGGTTTTGAGTTTGTCATCACTCTCGGAACCGGTTGCGGTAGTGCGTTGTTCTTTGATGGTCGACTCCTTCCACATCTTGAGCTTGGTCATGCACCATTTCGCAAGGGTTTCACCTACGAAGAGCAGATCGGTAACGCAGCACGGCGCGAAGTCGGCAAAGAGCGATGGGCACGGCGCGTGCTCAAGGCCATTGAATCCTTCGACTCATTTCTGTTCTTTGACCACATCTACATTGGCGGCGGCAATGCACGCCTACTCGTCGACCTAGATGTTGATCTAGGTCCAAAAGCAACTATCGTTTCCAACACCGCCGGCATTCTGGGTGGCATTGCCATCTGGGAACGTGACATCTAGTTCTACCGCAGACAAAAGACGACCCTATGACTCGCTGGCTTAATCAAGACCAACAGAAACATTGGCGTGCCTGGATTTCTGCATCGATTTTGCTGAGTAATCGGCTGAGCCATGAGCTGTCAGCTTCTAATGGGTTGACTCTGAACGACTACGAGATTCTGGTTCGTTTATCTGAATCAGACGGTCGGGCCATACGCATGAGTGAATTAGCAAGCCAGACCCTGCTCTCACGTAGTCGGCTTTCCCACCAGATAGACCGTATGTCAAAAGCTGGATTGGTAGAGCGCACTGTTTGCGACACTGACCGTCGAGGACAACTTGCCAGACTCACCGACCTTGGTTGGGACACACTTGTCAAAGCAGCTCCAGACCACGTGGAGAGCGTTCGCACACACTTTGTCGACATTCTGACAGAAGAGGAGTTCGCAGCCTTGGGCTTGACACTTCGGAAGATTGCGAACCACCTTGAGTCACTTGATGACAAGTAGCTCAGCGACGGAATCTGGCAATGGTTTTGGATTTACCATTGATAAGGTTCTGGAACCACAAGAACCTGGACTGAAACCCGTTGGTCGTGCTGGAACAATCACCACGCCACATGGCAACATCTTGACTCCGGCTTTCATCCCAGTTGGAACAAAAGCCACGGTCAAATCAGTACTGCCTGAATCAATGGCTGACCTCGGCGCCAACGCCCTTCTTGCAAATGCCTACCATCTGTATCTCCAACCGGGTGCCGACATTGTTGATGCAGCTGGTGGCGTAGGTGCCTTCATGAATTGGCCAGGCCCGACTGTCACCGATAGTGGCGGTTTTCAGGTCATGAGCCTTGGTGTGGGTTTTAAAAAGGTTCTGGCCATGCAGGCTGACACTGTTCAGCGTGATGATGTCATTGCCAGCAACAAAGAGCGCCTTGCACATGTCGATGATGATGGAGTCACTTTCAAATCTCATCTTGATGGAAGTATGCATCGCTTCACTCCTGAATTTTCGATGCAGGTTCAACACCAACTCGGCGCTGACATCATGTTTGCATTCGATGAATGCACAACCCTTCTCAATACTTACGGTTACCAAGAGCAGTCACTTGAACGTACGCGCTTATGGGCCTTGCGTTGTGTTGAGGAACATCAACGCCTCACTTCTGAGCGTTCGCATAAGCCGTATCAGGCTCTCTTTGGCGTGCTTCAAGGTGCGCAGTACGAAGATCTGCGACGAAAAGCTGCTCGCGACCTCGGAGCGATGGATTTCGATGGCTTCGGTATTGGCGGCGCTCTTGATAAAAATGAACTCGGCACCATAGTGCGTTGGGTCAACGAAGAACTCCCAGCAGATAAGCCTCGCCATCTGCTCGGTATCGGTGAACCAGAAGATATGTTTGTTGGTATTGAAAATGGTGCTGACACATTTGACTGTGTTTCAGCGTCTCGGGTTGCACGTAATGCCGCGGTCTACTCACCTGAAGGACGCTTCAATATTTCCAATGCACGTTTCCGGCGCTCGTTTGCTCCTTTGATGGAAGGTTGTCCGTGCTACACCTGCACTCACTACACGCAGGCATACTTGCATCACGTAGTGCACGCCAAGGAACTCATCGCTGCAACGCTGCTAACCATTCATAACGAGTACTTCATTGTTAATCTTGTCGCGCAGATTCGGCAGAGCATTGTTGATGAGACCTTCTACGAATTCAAATCTGAATTCCTAGGCCGCTACGGAAGCGGACGGCTCGCACACGTCAAAGCTGACTAGGGCAAGAATCAACGGGTCTACTTTTCCTTGAACGATCTCGCGCCGAATCATGACTACTCCACGAAATCCCATTGTCCATTAGACTGAGAACGCAATTTCATCAGCCTCGTGCCTACTCAAGCATGATTTAGAAGGGGTCTCATACAGGTGTCAAACCCTTCACTGCCCGCAGGTAGCCTGCGCAAAGCTCTCGCTAGTCGCGTTGTGGTCGCCGATGGCGCAATGGGCACGATGTTGCAAAATTCAGATTTGTCACTTGAGGACTTCGAGCACCTTGAAGGTTGCAATGAAATCATCAACGTGACACGGCCCGAAGTTGTTGGGGCTATCCACGATGCTTACTTCGAAGCTGGCGCAGATGCCGTAGAAACAAACACATTCGGTTGCAACTGGGCCAATTTAGCTGAGTACGACATTGAAGAACGCATCTACGAACTTTCCAAAGCTGGCGCACAGATTGCGCGCGACAGTGCCGATAACTGGTCGACTGAAGACCGTCCTCGATGGGTCCTAGGCTCGCTCGGACCTGGTACGAAGCTACCTACCCTTCTGCACACCACCTACGCCCACTTGAAGGGTTCGTATTACGACGCGAGTCGTGGACTGATTGATGGCGGCGCTGATGCCCTGCTAATCGAGACCACCCAGGATCTGTTGCAGACAAAAGCTGCAATCAATGGCGCACGAGATGCAATCGCTGACTCACCGCGCGATATCGTACTCATCGCGCAGGTAACTATTGAGCAAACAGGCACCATGTTGATGGGGTCGGAGATTGGTGCGGCCCTTAACGCACTTGAGTATCTCGACATCGACCTCATCGGGCTGAACTGTGCCACCGGTCCAACGGAGATGAGCGAGCATCTACGCACACTGGCTGCTCGAAGTGGTGTTGCAATCTCATGTATGCCAAATGCTGGATTGCCTGAACTTGGACCAAACGGAGCAGAGTACAAACTCACTCCCGATGAACTGGCTGACTCACTTGAGCGCTTTATCAATGATTACGGGCTAGTGCTAGTAGGTGGCTGCTGTGGAACCACTCCTGCTCACATCAAGGCCATTGCTGAAAAAGTTGGCGGTCGTTCACTTGTAAGCCGCAATCCTGATCCAGAGCCTGGCGCTTCCTCGATCTACCAACATGTTCCGTTCCGTCAGGACCTCACCTACATGGCTATCGGTGAACGTGCCAACGCGAACGGTTCCAAGGCATTCCGTGAGGCGTTGCTTGCCGAAGACTGGAATGCATGTATCGACATTGCCAAGGAACAAATTCGTGACGGCGCGCACATGCTTGATCTCTCTGTCGACTATGTCGGCCGTGACGGCGTGAGCGACATGACTAAGTTGGCGTCGCTGCTGGCTACTGCGTCTACATTGCCAATTGTGCTCGACTCAACCGAACCGCAGGTATTACAGGCTGGACTGGAGTGCCTCGGCGGTCGTTCAGTGGTGAACTCAGTCAACTACGAAGATGGTGACGGTCCCGAGTCGCGTTTTGCTCGCATCATGCCGCTTGTCAAAGAGCATGGTGCAGCTGTCGTGGCGCTGACCATCGATGAAGAAGGTCAAGCACGCACATCCGAGTGGAAAGTCAAGGTCGCAAGTCGACTTATTGAAGACCTAACTGGCAATTGGGGTATGAACGTCGGTGACATTCTGATTGACAGCCTGACCTTCCCGATTGCTACTGGCCAGGAAGAGACCCGTCGCGACGGTATTGAGACCATCGAAGCGATTCGCCAGATTAAGGCTGCTTACCCTGGAGTTCAGACCACACTGGGCATCAGCAATGTGTCATTCGGCCTGAATCCTGCAGCTCGAGTTGTACTCAACTCAATGTTCTTGCACGAAGCACGAGAAGCCGGTCTCGATTCAGCAATTGCACATCCATCGAAGATTATGCCTATCGCGCGTATCCCCCAGGATCAGCGTGATGTCGCACTCGACTTGATTTATGACCGTCGCACATTTGATGGCGATCAAGTGACCTACGATCCTCTACAAGCATTCCTCGCTCTATTTGAGAATGCCGTTGAGGCAAAGTCTCGAATGTCACGCTCCGAGGAGCTATCCCTCCTTCCTATGTCGGAGCGCCTCCCACGTCGCATCATTGATGGTGAAAGTAAGGGTCTAGAACCGGACTTAGATGAAGCTCTTGCTTCCGGCATTGATCCACTCGCCATCATCAACGACTATCTGCTCGAAGGCATGAAAGTCGTTGGTGACCTGTTTGGTAAGGGCGAGATGCAGTTGCCGTTCGTCCTACAGTCTGCAGAAGTAATGAAAAAGGCCGTTGCCTACCTTGAACCGCACATGGAAAAACAAGATGGGTCTGGTCGAGGCAAGATACTCTTGGCAACCGTCAAGGGTGATGTGCATGACATCGGCAAGAATCTTGTTGACATCATCTTGACCAACAATGGATATCAGGTCGTAAACATCGGCATCAAGCAGCCGGTCAATGCCATCATTGACGCTGCTATCGAACACGATGTTGACGTCATTGGTCTGTCTGGTTTGTTGGTGAAGTCGACCGTCATCATGAAGGAAAATCTTCAGGAACTTACCACTCGTGGATTAGATCAGCGCTGGCCGATCATCCTTGGTGGAGCTGCCCTCACGCGCGCCTTTGTTGAAGATGACCTCGATGCCCTGTTCCCAGGATCAGTTCGCTACGCCAAGGATGCCTTTGAAGGCCTGAGTCTCATGGACACTTTCATGGGCATCAAAAATGGCGATGAATCGGCCGTTCTTCCTGAACTGCGCAAGCGACGTGTTAAGAAGCTTGATGAGTCACCAGAAGAAGAAGTGATTGACACAGTCCGCAGTGATGTTGCTGATGACAATTCCATCCCAACACCACCGTTTTGGGGCAGCCGCGTCATTAAGGGCATTGCACTGGCTGACTATGTCGACATGCTTGATGAGCGCGCCCTCTTCATGGGTCAATGGGGTCTCAAAGGCGGCAAGGATGCGTACGAAGAAATGGTCGAGAACGAAGGTCGACCACGACTGCGCATGCTCCTCAACGAGGCACAAGCCAATGGCTGGTTAGAAGCTGCAGTTGTCTATGGATACTTCCCTTGCTACAGCGAAGGTAACGACCTCGTAATCTTGCATCATGAAGGCGAACTTGCTGGAACTGAACGCACTCGCTTTAGTTTCCCTCGTCAGAGTCGTGACCGCCGCCTGTGCCTATCTGATTTCTTTGCAAGTAAGGAATCGGGCAAGACGGACGTCGTTGCTTTCCATGTAGTTACTATGGGCAATGCAGTGAGCGTTGCTGCCAATGAACTCTTTGCGCGTGATGCCTACCGTGAGTACCTCGAACTCCATGGCTTATCTGTTCAATTGACAGAGGCCTTGGCCGAGCATTGGCATGGACGCATCCGTGAGGAACTTGGCTTTAGCGATCAAGACTCCCCCGAATTAGACAAGATATTGGATCAGGGTTACCGGGGCTCACGTTATTCCTTTGGCTACCCAGCTTGCCCAGACCTGGAAGACCAAGTGCAACTGTGTGAATTGCTTGAGCCAGAGCGCATTGGAGTGAACTTGTCTGACGAATTCCAACTTCATCCAGAACAGTCAACATCAGCCATCATCGTGCATCATCCTGAAGCGAAATACTTCAATGCTCGCTAATCGACCGACTGTCTCTTTTGAGTTTTTTCCGCCAAAAGATTCAGCAGGTGAACTTCAGCTTTGGGAAGCGATAGCTGGCCTGGCGGAATTTGCACCTGACTTCGTGTCCGTAACCTATGGAGCTGGTGGCTCTACTCGCGATCGAACGATTGCAATCGCATGTGAGATTTTCGAACGCACGGGATACCGCACCATCGCTCACTTGACCTGTGTCGGTTCTACTCGGGACGAACTTATCGAGATTCTGAACCAATACAAGCGCGCAAACATTCATGACGTGCTTGCTCTCCGTGGAGATCCAGTAGGTGGACCAACTGCGCAATGGACTGCTACTCCTTCTGGTTTGAACCATGCGGATGAGTTGGTTGAACTTGCCACATCTCTCGGTGGGTTCAACATTGGGGTGGCGGCTTTCCCTGATGTGCATCCCGCTTCACAGGGCAACTTTGAGCAAGACATAGATGTTCTACTCCGCAAGGAAGCACTGGGCGCAAAATTTGCCATTACGCAGTTTGTCTTTGATAGCGCTCGTTATGCTGCACTCATCGAGGCACTCAATGCGCGCGGTTCAAAGTTGATTGTTCATCCGGGCATTATGGCGGTCACAAGCTATCGACAGATCACCCGCATGTTAGAGCTCAGTGGTGGCAGTATGCCCGCTAAATATCTCGACAAGTTCGAAGCCGTGAAGGACGATGCCGAGGCGACAAAAGAATTGGGCATCGAGATTGCGACCCAAATCTGCCACGAAGTGCATGATGCCGGAGCGCAAGGCTTCCACTTTTACACACTCAACACCTCAACGGCGACTGCTCAGGTAGTTGCCAACCTCTCATCGCTGCTTTCCTAGCATCACATACGCATTCCGAAGGAATACCCATGTCTGGCCTGAACCTAGAACTTAACGGCACGAACGTCATTGACGAATCGGCTCGACATGGCAATCCACGTAGCCTGTTTTGGCCATGGTGCGGAGCAAATGTCTCCCTTCTTGCTCTGTCTTACGGTTCATTCTTCCTGGGCTACGGCATCTCTTTTGTTCAGGCGACGATTGCTGCCCTCATCGGAACTGTCCTTTCATTTCTACTTGTTGGTTTCAGCTCACTAGCCGGAAAGAAATCAAATGCTCCGACCATGGTGCTTTCACGTGCTGCGTTCGGCGTCAAAGGCAACATAGTGCCTGGGCTTCTCTCTTATCTGACTTTTGTGGGTTGGGAAACAGTCCTAGTCTCTCTCGCTACTTTGGCGACTGGCACAGTGTTCAATCGAATTGGTCATGTGAGTCACAATGTCGCACTCATGTTGGGCTTTGCCGTGTCCGTCTGCCTAACAGTGGTCGGTGGCATTCTCGGTTTCCAGGTCATCATGCGACTCCAAAAGTGGCTCACTCTAGTGACTATCGTGATGACAATCGGTTACATGGCGCTGACATTCCATCAAGTGAACTGGTCTGCCGTTTCATCGATTCCTTCGGGCAACCTACAGAGTGTCATTGGCGCCATCATCTTTGCAGTTACTGGCATTGGCCTAGGTTGGGTGAACTCCGCAGCCGACTACTCTCGGTATCTTCCTCGCAATTCATCTAGTGCTGGGGTAATCGGTTGGACAGTTTTCGGGTCATCCGTTGTTCCAATTATTTTGGTCAGCTACGGCGCTTTGCTTGCGGGTAGTAGCAAGCAGCTCTCGGATGGTATCGCGATGGATCCCATTGGTGCGTTAACGTCATTGCTACCTAGTTGGTACCTGATCCCGTTTGCCATCGTGGCGGTACTCGGTCTAATCGGCGGGGCGATTCTTGACTTGTACTCTTCTGGTCTTGCGCTCATTTCCATTGGACTTCCGGTCAAGCGTCACGTTGCAGCAGGTATCGATGCATGCATCATGCTTGCCGGCACTATCTACATCGCATGGTTCGCAAATGATTTTTCATTGCCGTTTCAAGGGTTCCTCATCACACTCGGCGTGCCCTTAGCTGCCTGGTCAGCAATCTTTGTAGCGGATGTGACACTTCGCAAGAGTGAGTACACCGAGGCAGACCTCTTCGCAGCCACCGGCCGTTACGGCGCATGGAATGGTCGATCGCTTCTTATCCTTACGGTTGGCTCCATCGTCGGCTGGGGTTTTGTGACGAACACCTTTGCCTCCTGGTTGGGCTGGCAGGGCTACTTCATCGGGGCAATTGGTGGCAAGCAAGGACCTTGGGCCTACTCAAACGTTGGGGTCATTTTTGCACTCGCCATCGGATTCTTCGGCCATCTTCTCTTTGGGCGCACTCGCATTCGCGAACAAGAGGCCGCGTAATCATCGTCGGCTTAATGTGCCCACATTTACTGCAACAATGAATGCAACGAAAGGTTACTCGTGGCACCACGCAATCTGATCAATTTAGAAAATGTCTCATTGACATACGGCAAGGGTCCAGTTCTAGATTCGGTGTCCCTTGGGCTCGCCCAGAGTGCCCGTATCGGCATTGTTGGTCGTAATGGCGGCGGTAAGTCCTCACTCATTCGGGTGATGTCAGGTGTAGAAGAGCCCAATAGTGGCCGAGTCTCACGCGCTAACGACACTGCCGTTGGCGTGCTCAAGCAGATCGATACTCCCGATCCAAATTCGACCGTTCGTGATGTGGTTCTTGGCGATCAAGCCGACCATGAATGGGCCACAAATGCCCTTGCCCGTGATGTACTAACTGGGCTTTTTGGCGGTTTCGCTGAGGAACTTCTCCAACGACCTATGGGACCACTATCTGGCGGTGAAAAACGTCGAGTTGCTCTCGCCAAACTGCTCATCAGCGAACTTGATGTCCTCCTACTAGATGAACCTACAAACCACCTTGATGTGGAAGCGGTCACTTGGCTTGCGGACCATCTCAAATCGCGCCGCAATCTTGCACTTGCCGTCGTGACGCACGATCGCTGGTTCCTTGATGAAGTAAGCGAGCGCACTTGGGAAGTTGTGAACGGACAAGTAGAAGAATATGACGGTGGCTACTCAGCCTACGTATTGTCCAAAGCAGAGCGCATGCGGCAATCTGGTGTAGAGGAACAGAAGCGCAACAACTTGATCCGTAAGGAACTCGCCTGGCTGCGGCGAGGAGCACCCGCTCGAACCACAAAGCCGAAGTTTCGCGTGGATGCGGCCAATGAACTCATCAGCAATGAACCGCCACCGCGTGACAACGTCGAACTACTCGCATTTGCGAATGCTCGACTCGGTAAGACGGTCTACGAATTCAACGACGTGGACATCACAGTCGGGCAGCGCTTACTGCTGAAGCACCTGACGTGGAACATCGGACCCGGAGACCGGATTGGTATCGCTGGCGTGAATGGTGCTGGTAAGACCACACTGCTCAAAGTGTTGACCGAGCAACTGAAACCGTCCGCAGGCAAACTTGTCATCGGCACAACGGTCAAGCCCGCATTCCTGTCACAGCACCTTGAAGAACTCAATCCGAATTGGCGGGTACTTGAGGCAGTCGAACAGATCTCTAGCCACGTGGAAATCGGCAAAGGTAAGTCACTCAGCGCTTCACAGTTATGCGAGCGCTTAGGGTTCACGACTGAATCGCAGTGGACGCCTGTTCGCGACCTCTCGGGCGGCGAACGACGCCGACTTCAACTCACTCGCCTGCTCATGGGCGGACCGAATGTGTTGATCCTGGATGAGCCCACGAATGACTTCGACGTTGAAACGCTCGCTGCTCTTGAGGACCTGCTGGACAGCTTCGCTGGCACTCTGCTCGTAGTCTCGCATGATCGCTACTTCCTTGAGCGCACGTGTGACCTATTTGTGGGCGTCATGGGCGACGGTTCTGTTCGCAACTTGCCAAGGGGTATCGAACAGTACTTAGAGCTCCGTCAGGGTCAATCTGCCTCCCACTTCTCCAATGATTCCAATACAGGCGACTCAGATAAGCCCGTAGAAGCCCTGAGCGCGGCTAAGCGACGTGAATTGACCAAGGACCTATCTCGAGCAGAACGTGCCATAGAGCGCCTTGATAAGCAGATTGCGACCCTACATGCGGACATGGAAGCACAGTCCACTGATTTCGTGCGCATTGCCGAACTGGATGCGCAGTTACGACCACTCGTTGCTGAGAAAGAAGCTCTTGAGAACACTTGGCTCGAAATTAGCGATCAACTCGCTTAAGTCGCTTAGCTCTAAGGGTGATTCTGACGTTCAAGTACCAGTTCAACGATAGAAGCAGTCACCATTGTTAAGTCATTCGAGCCATCGACTCGCAGCGCAGGATTCTCTGGTGCTTCATAGCCCTGACCTGCACCCGTCATATTTGCCACCAGATTCTTTCGTGCCCGAGCATAAAGTCCCTTGACGTCGCGGGATTCACATACATCGAGCGGAGTATCAACAAAGACCTCATAGAAATCTGTGTCTTTAAAGAGCTCGCGCGCAGCATCGCGATCTTTAGCGATTGGTGAAACGAGTGCAACGATGGCGACGACTCCAGCCTGAATCACAATTTCGGCTAAGTGTGCAACACGTCGGACATTTTCAGAACGGTCCTCATTGGTGAAGCCCAAATCTGAGCTCAACCCTGTTCGAACAGTGTCACCATCTATGACGATGGTCCGGTAGCCCATGCCATGCAAAGACTTCTCAACCTCGTCTGCAATTGTGCTCTTGCCACTGCTCGGCAAGCCAGTAAGCCACAACACACAAGACTTATGCCCAGCGAGCGCCTCGCGCTGGACTCGACCGACTGTGAAATCATGACGCAGAACTTCAGACTCACGACGAATTGGGCGAACAACCATGCCTGCCGCCACAGTCTCCTGAGTCAAGCGATCACACAGAATGTAGCCACCAGTATCGCGATTTGAATCATAAGAATCGAGAAGCACTGGACGTGCCAAAGTGATCTCAACGCGAGCTACGTCATTCATGGAAAGGCTTGACGATTCAATCTGCTCGTTTTCATCCATGTCGGTGACGTAACGGATTGCACTAATGCTGGCAGGCACTTCAATCGGTCCAGCCTTAAGAATGTAGGACTGAGATTTTGCCTGTGGTGTGTCGCTCACCCAAATCATGTCAGTTAAGAACACCCGTGAGACCGGCAAATCTTCATCAACGCCACAAATGATGTGACCACGGGCGGCATCAATTTCCCGATCAAATTCCACACTGACCGCTGTACCTGATTGATAGACATCAGTCTGCGTGGGGCTTGTAATCGCCGAGACAGTGCAGGTTGTGCCAGATGGCCAGACTTGCACTTGCTGACCGATTCTGAGTGTGCCACTCATCACTTGACCGGCATAACCGCGGTTATCCACGGTGCGGATGACTGCCTGAACAGGTATCCGAAGTTGCGTGTTATTGTCGGCAGCTACCTCCGCAAAGTCGTTGAGTGCTTCAACAAGTGTCTTGCCCATGTGCCAAGGTGTTTGTGCAGCATGGGTACTCACGTTGACTCCAACAAGGCCACTGACTGGCACGTACTCAATGGAGTCAAAACCAAGCGAACTCAACCGCTCATTCAATTCGGTGACAATCTCAGTGAACCGCTGTTCGCTGTAATCAACAGCATCCATTTTGTTGACGGCAACAATAATCTTCTTGACCCCCATCAGGCCACAAATGTTGGCATGACGCACAGTCTGAGAACGTACTCCACGAGATGCATCAACCAAGAGCAGCGCAATGTGGGCCTTTGCTGCTGCAACAGCCATATTGCGTGTGTACTGCTCATGTCCGGGGCTGTCGGACATGATGATGCGGCGACCGCTTGGCAAGTACATGTGGCGGTAGGCAACATCGATTGTTATGCCCTGTTCGCGCTCACTCTCTAGACCATCTGTGAGCAGACTGTAGTCAATCTCCCCCACAGGAATCACTGACCCAGCTCGGCGAGTAGTACGTGCTTGATCCAGCGTGTCCGCTGGAATCGAATTGCTGTCTACAAGGAGTCGGCCCAGAACAGTGCTCTTGCCATCGTCTACTGAGCCACAGATAACTGTGAAAACTACTGAAGAATTCATCCTAGAAGTACCCCTCGAGTTTCTTGGCTTCCATAGAAGATGCACCTTCGCCGTCAATAAGTCGACCAGCGCGCTCAGAGCGGTTCGTGGTTTCAAGTTCTGTGATGATCTCATCAACCGTTGTGGTGTCCGACTCTTCAGCTGCCGTAAGCGGATAGCAACCCAAGGTCCGGAACCGAATTCGGCGCATAACTGGCTCTTGTTTGTAATGATCAGTCAAGCGCTCATCATCGACCATCAACAGCGAGCCATTAACGTCAATAGTTGGACGTTCGGATGCAAAGTACAGCGGCACAACATCGAGATTTTCGCGACGGATGTACTTCCACACGTCTAACTCAGTCCAGTTAGAAATGGGGAAGGCTCGGACACTTGCACCTTCGGGAAGCAGATTATTAACAGTGCTCCAGAATTCGGGACGCTGATTGCGCGGATCCCATGTGTGACCAGCACTGCGAAGTGAGAACATACGTTCTTTTGCACGTGAGCGTTCTTCATCACGACGCGCACCACCGATAGCGAGGTTGAATCCCCCAAGATCCAATGCTTCTCGAAGTGCAACAGTCTTCATAATGCGTGTGTATTCATCTGCACCGTGAGTGAAAGGAGTGACGCCCTCATCCAAGGCCGCAAAGTTGGAGTGCACACGCAAATCCAACTTGAGTTCCTGAGCCGCATTGTCGCGGAATGAAATCATTTCCTGAAATTTCCACCCAGTATTGATGTGAAGAACGGGGAATGGAATAGGTCCAGATGCGAAAGCTTTACGAGCTAAATGCAGCAGGACCGTGGAGTCTTTGCCAATCGAATACATCAGCACTGGGTTGGAGAATGAAGCGCATTCACGCATAGCCCAAATTGCTTCAGCTTCCAATTCAGCAAGGACTACATCGTCGAGTGCGCGACTTGTACTGTTGGCCATTTCTTCCCCTTTCCTGCCGCAAGTCTATGAGAGTCCGAGATGCCTAGTCTGCAATGTGCCCTCAGTCGAGTCTGCTGTGATGCCTT